>Ga0206926_1059_pt1 | contig 24154 bp, 18 predicted proteins | sample Alteio_BWOrgHeat_59_FD_152955 | JGI IMG/M metagenome (GOLD analysis project Ga0206926, IMG submission 152955) | Enriched cells from forest soil in Barre Woods Harvard Forest LTER site, Petersham, Massachusetts, United States -... | ecosystem: Environmental > Terrestrial > Soil > Temperate forest >... | reverse complement strand
TTATAAAAGAAAGAACTTTTAATGAAGAGCTAAAGGAGCACATTGCACACAGCGGAAGATGATCCGCAGCTGCATACTTTCTTACATATACTTGACAAAGGACTGCGTATACTGCGTACCGCTTGTGCTACGCACTTTCAGGAAGTAATTTCCATTTTTCAGGTTGGTCAGCACAATGGACTGCTGATTAAGCCCGGCGGACAGCTGTGTCTGCTCAGACATCACCAGCACACCGGATAAATTATACACCTGTACAACGGCCTGTTCAATAGCGGGGCTGTTGATACGATAGTTCACTGTTGAAACGACAGGATTGGGATATACCTGCATACCGGCAACAGCGCTGTTATTCATATTGACATTGTCAAGACAAATGACCTTTGAATATTTTACCACACCATCCATGCTCACCATCCGCAGACGGTAATAGTTATTCCCGCTCAGCAGCTTGCTGTCCGTAAAATTATAGTTTGTCGCATGATTGTTATTCAGACTGGCCACCTGACCAATGCTGTCAAAACCATCAGCAGCAGAAGATCTTTCAATGATAAACAATTTGGAGTTGGTCTCATTCTCCATCGTCCAGGACAATACACCACTGCCTGATCCCATCTCACCGGAAAATCCCAGTAAAAGAGCAGGGACATTATTATTGCCTGATACACTTTCCTGTATCTGCGCCGACACATGGGTCAGGGTAAAAACAAAAAGAGAAAGGGCTAAGACCGACTTTTTAAAGGTTACTGCGTTGATAGTTTTCATTGGGTGCGTTTTCGTGTTACGGGTATAGGTATCACAAAGCCGTACCAAAAAATAAGTGCCTGTTTATCATGGGTTGGGGGAAAAAAATCTAATGTATTTTTTCCCTAAAAGGGAAAAATCTTCTCATTTCTGCAAAATTTATAGGAAAAACCCGATTTGAACCGTATTTCCCGCACCAGCCTGATCCGCCGCTATTTTCGTAAATTTGCCCTTCCATGCAGATACAATATCATTCTTTTCAGCTGGCATTCAGACACCCTTTTACGATCTCCAGCGGCACAAAGACCCATCAGCCGACCCTGGTGGTGGAATTAGAGCACCGGGGTATAAAAGGATATGGTGAAGCCCCCGCCATCTCTTATTATCATATCCCCGTTGATAAAATGATAGCCGACCTGGAAGCAAAAAGGGTCTTCGTAGAGAAATTCGCCTTCACCGAACCCCAACGTTACTGGCACTATCTTCATCACCTTTTCCCGGCCAATTCTTTTTTGGTCTGCGCACTGGACATCGCCGCATGGGATATATATGGAAAGATCCGCGAAAAACCATTATATGACATATGGGGCCTGGATCCCTCCGCCAGCCCTGCCACTGATTATACCATTGGCATCGATACTATTGATAAAATGGTGGCTAAAATGCAGGAAAAACCCTGGCCCATTTATAAGATCAAGCTGGGGACTCCCGATGATATCGCCATTATGAAAGCGCTCCGCGCACATACCGATGCCCTGTTCCGCGTGGATGCCAATGCCGGCTGGACCCTGGAAGAGGCGCTGCAAAAGATCCCCCAATTACAGGACCTGGGCGTGGAGTTTATCGAACAGCCCCTGGCAAAGGACAACTGGGAAGGGATGCACACGCTTTATCAGCAGTCCCCGCTTCCCCTCATCGCGGATGAATCCTGTGTAAAGGAGGAAGACGTGCAAAAATGCAAAGGCCATTTTCATGGTATTAATATTAAGCTCACCAAATGCAGCGGGATCACACCGGCCCGTCGCATGATCGATGCCGCCAAAGCAGGTGGCCTGAAAGTCATGATCGGCAGCATGAATGAAAGCAGCATCGGGAGCTCCGCCATCGCCCATCTGTCTCCCGCTGTGGACTTTATAGACATGGACGGCCCCCTGTTATTAAAAGAGGATCTGGCAACAGGCGTCTCATTTAACAACGAAGGCAAGCCTTCCCTCACCCGCCGGCCGGGCCTCGGAATTGAATACACAGGCTTGTAAAGTTTTTTTTATTTTCCGTGGAAATAGCCGTTATTTTGACATTTGCAGATTGACTTTTTATATGATAGCAACCCAATCACACACATCGCTCTCTTCCCGGATAATCGAAAAATTCAAGGCCACATTCAATACTGATCCCGTTGTCGTACGCTCTCCCGGCAGGGTTAACCTCATCGGTGAACATACGGACTATAACAACGGGTTCGTTTTACCGGCCGCCATTAATAAAGCCATCTATATGGCCATCTCCCGCAGGGATGACCAGCTGATCCACCTGGTGTCTTTCGACCTGGATCTCAGCTATATGGGCGACACACGCGAAGTAAAGCCTTCGACCCAGCACTGGCCGGATTACGTTCTCGGCGTCGTCCAGCAGATCCAGGCTCTTGGCCACAAAATAGGCGGGTTTAACTGCGTCTTTGGCGGAGATATTCCTTTGGGAGCCGGAATGTCCTCCTCCGCAGCCCTGGAATGCGCTACTGCTTTTTCCCTGAATGAGCTCTTCGGTCTGAAAATGGACCCGCTGACCATGGTAAAGCTGTCCCAAAAGGCGGAAAATGAGTTTGTAGGCGTAAAATGCGGTATCATGGACCAGTTTGCCAGCATGTTCGGCCGCAAGAATAACGTCATCCGACTGGACTGCCAGTCCCTGGCATATGAATATGAGCCCTTTAATACAGATGGCATCCATATCGTACTCCTGGATACAAACGTAAAACACTCCCTGGCTTCTTCTGAATACAATACCCGGCGCCAACAGTGTGAAGCCGGAGTAGCCCTTATAAAGAAACATAACCCTGCTGTGAACAGCCTCCGGGATGCGACACTGGAAATGCTGGATAAATACGTAGCGCCGCATGATGAGCTGGTTTACCGCCGCTGCCAGTATGTAGTGGAGGAAAACCTGCGTTTGCTGGCCGCCACAGCCGATCTCCGCAATGGCGATATCACCGCATTCGGTCAGAAAATGTTCGCCACGCACGAAGGCCTGAGCCGCAAGTACGAAGTCAGCTGCCCTGAGCTGGATTACCTCGTAGAACAGGTGAAAGGCCGCCCCGGCGTCATCGGCGCCCGTATGATGGGCGGTGGCTTCGGCGGATGTACCATTAACCTGGTACAGGAAGCCGTTATCGACCAGCTCGTCGCCGACATCACACCCGCCTACGCAAAAGCCATGGACAAAGAGCTGAAAGTGTATATCGGGCAAATAGAGAATGGCACCTCCCTGATCTGAAAATAATAATTGCTATATGATCAAATCGTTTATTTCTTCTTCCTGTTTCGTTGCTGCCTGCCTGTTGGCAGCCTGCGGCAACGGAAGCAATACACCTGCTGCCAACACCGGCGACACGACTAAAACCGTCTCACAAGTAACTTTACCGGACACAGCAGCCTTCCGCGACACGGTTGACGGCAAGTCCACAACCCTTTACATCCTGAAGAATAAGAACAACGCCGAGATCGCTATCACCAATTATGGTGCAAGAGTGGTCAGTATGCTGGTGCCGGATAAAAATGGCGTAATGACCGACATCATCCTCGGTTATGACAGCATAGGCAAATATATCCACCAGCCTGAGAATTTCTTTGGCTCCATCGTAGGCCGTTATGGTAATCGCATCGCAAAAGGAAAATTCAAGCTGGAAGGAAAACAATATACCCTGGGCACCAATAACGGAGCCAATCATTTACACGGAGGAAAAAAAGGGTTCTTCGCCCGCGTATGGGATGGACAAAAGCTGAACGACAGCACCCTGGAACTAACTTATCTCTCCAAAGACGGTGAAGAAGGCTATCCCGGTAATGTCCATATAAAAGTCACCTACACGCTTTCCGGTGACAGCACAAATCAGCTGAAGATCAATTACGAGGCCACCACCGATAAGGCCACCGTCCTCAACGCCACCAATCATTCCTATTTTAACCTCAACGGTCAGGGCAGCGGTACCATCAATGATCACCTGCTGATGCTGAATGCAGACAACTATACTCCCGTGGACTCTACACTGATCCCCACCGGAAAGATCGAGCCTGTTGCAGGAACCCCATTTGATTTCCGGCAACCCACCGCCATTGGCGCAAGAATTGACTCACCTAGCCAACAGCTGAAGTTTGGGAAAGGATATGATCATAATTTTGTCCTAAACCCCAATAAAGGCAGCGGCCTCAATCTCGCCGGCACCGTTCAGGGTGATCAAAGCGGCATCTTTATGCAGATCCTCACAGACCAGCCCGGTATACAATTCTACGGCGGCAATTTTATGGATGGCACCAACCCGCTGAAAGGAGGAAAGAAAGATGCATGGCGCACAGCCTTCTGCCTGGAGACCCAGCATTTTCCCGACTCTCCCAATCAGCCGTCCTTCCCGTCCACAGAGCTAAAACCGGGACAGACCTATCAGACAACAACAATCTATCAGTTCTCCGTAAAGAAATAATATTCAGTCTTGCTACAGATGCCGCGCCGGATGTCCGGTGCGGCTTTTTTTTAATGATCATTCAGCGGCAACCCCCTCCGCTGAAATTCCTTCCAATTCAAATAATCCGGCCCTTTACGCTGTTCCACCATCGTTATACAATCCGCCACCGGACATACCAGCTTGCACAAATTACATCCCACACATTCCGGCTCCTTAATAGTGTATGTATTGTAAGGCTTCCCATATGAAAGATCGATAGCCTGGTGTGAACCATCTTCACAGGCTATATAACATAGCCCGCAATGAATACACTTAGCCGGATCGATATGCGCCACGATGTGATAATTGATGTCCAGGTCCTCCCAATGGGTGAGGGTAGGGACGCTCCGCCCTATAAAGTCATAAATAGAACCAAAGCCTTTCTCATCCATCCAGTTACTCAGCCCCTCGCAAAGATCTTCAATAATGCGAAACCCATATTTCATGGCGGCCGTACAGACCTGCACCGTAGTAGCCCCCAGCAACATAAATTCCGCCGCATCCTTCCAGGTACCGATACCGCCGATACCGGAAACAGGCGCTTTCGAAGTGACAGGGTCCTGCGCAATGGTGGTCAGCATTTTTAAGGCGATGGGCTTTACCGCCGGACCACAGTAACCACCGAATGTCGACATGCCACCCACATTCGGATTGGGGACAAAGGTATCCAGGTCAACACCCGTGACGGACTGTATGGTATTGATCAGGGAAAGCCCCTGGCTGCCCGCTTCCACCGCCGCCCGCCCCGTCGGCACCACAGAATGAACATTGGGCGTCAGCTTCGTGATCACAGGTATCGTAGCCGCCTCCATCACCCATTCCACCACCAGCCGCGCTATGGCAGGGTCCTGCCCCACAGCCGCGCCCATCCCTCTCTCCGTCATGCCATGCGGACAGCCAAAATTCAGCTCCAGCCCATGCGCACCCGTATCTTCTACTTTCTTTATCAGCTCATGCCAGCTCTGCCGGTCATTATCGGCCATCAGCGAGACGATCATCGCCCTATCCGGAAAAAGCCGCACACATTCTTTTATCTCCCGGAGATTCAGTTCCAACGGCCTGTCGCTGATGAGCTCAATATTGTTAAAGCCCATCACCCGGCTGCCGTGATAATCCACAGCGGAATAGCGGGATGAAACATTCTTTACCTGGCTGCCCAGGGTCTTCCAAACAACACCGCCCCAGCCCGCCTCAAAAGCACGCAGCACATTTACCTTTTTATCTGTGGGTGGAGCGCTGGCCAGCCAAAAGGGGTTCGGGCTCTGAATGCCCAGAAAGTTGGTTTGCAGATTGGCCATACAAATGAATTTTGATGTTTGCGAATAGATCAACGTGATCCCAGGTACTTCATAATAGCAGCAGCGCCATTTTTTCCCGCTTCGACAGCATCCACCACCTCTTTCCCGCCATTGACACAATCGCCGCCGGCAAACAAGCCTTTTGTATCCGTAGCAACAGCCGGCGCCAGCTCCCCATAAGGCTTCTGCCCCGTAGCCTTGATCACCATATCCACCTCCAGGGTGAAGGTCTCCCCCGTAGGAACAGGGGAACGACGCCCGCTGTCATCAGGATCGCCCAGCCGCATCACACTGCACCTCAGATGGGTCACCCGTCCATCCTCGCCAGTCAGCTCCAGCGGAGCAGCCAGCCACAGGACCCGGCAACCATCCAATTTTGCTATCTCCAGCTCTGTCATCGTACAAGGCATCTCATCCTGCGACCGCCTGTACACTAACGTCACTTCTGAAGCACCCAGCCGCTTTGCCTGTGTCGCGGCGTCGATGGCCGTCATACCCATACCGATCACCGCCACTTTATCGCCCACCGGCACAGCCGGATAACCATCCGCCCGGATGGAATATATAAACCGGATGGCATCCACCACCCCCTCGAGCGCTTCCCCCGGAACACCCAGCTGCCGGGTCAGCCCAACCCCATACGCAAGGAATACAGCATCATACTCCTGCAACAGCGCCGGCAACATTATATCCTTTCCCAATGAGCTGTTATATACGACAGAGATCCCACCTAATGAAAGAATATAGTCCAGCTCCTCCTCACAGTATTCCGGCGTCACCTTGTAGGCCGCAATACCATAGGTCATCAACCCGCCCCCCTTCGGCTCTTTCTCATATATAACAACCTCAACTCCCTCCCGCGACAACACATGCGCACAGCTGAGCCCCGCAGGACCAGCCCCGACAACCGCCACCCGCTTCCCGATAGCAGGCTTTCTCACAAAAAGCGGCCACCTTTCACGCATAGCAATATCCGTGGAATACCGTTGCAGCCGTGCAATGGGGATCGCCTCCTCTTCCATGAGATTATAGACACAGGCGCCTTCGCATAATTTCTCCACGGGACATACACGACTACAGCCGCCACCCATGATATTGGACTGGAAAATGGTATGGGCCGACCCCCGGATATTATCCGTCGTGATCTGTTTGATAAATTTCGGTACGTCGATGCCCGTAGGACAGCTTTTCGTACAGGGGGCGTCATAACAGAACAGACAACGATTGGCATCCACCAGGGCCGCATCCCTTGTTGCAAAACCCGGGTGAATATCCCTGAAGTTATCTTCGTATTGCGCTGTCGTCAGCCGGTGATTGGAGATTGCCATAGTTACAGTTCCGTTAGTTTACCATATGTCTCCGGTCTGCGGTCCCTGAAGAACTGCCAGGTGCCCCGTACCTCGTCGATCATACCCAGGTCAAATTCAGCAATGAGCAATTCATCCTTATCCTCCGATGCCTGGGCAAATATCTGCCCGCGCGGATCTACAAAATAGGAGCTGCCATAGAACCGGCCCAGGTTCCAGGGCTTTTCTTCACCCACCCGGTTGATACATCCCATAAAATAACCGTTGGCCGCCGCATGCGCAGGCTGCTCCAGCTTCCAGAGATATTGCGAAAGACCCGCCACCGTAGCAGAAGGATTATAGACGATCTCAGCCCCGTTAAGCCCCAGGCAGCGGGCGCCATCCGGGAAATGACGGTCATAACAAATATAAACGCCGATACGGGCATAACGGGTCTCAAAGACAGGGTAGCCCAGGTTGCCCGGTTTAAAAAAGAATTTCTCCCAGAAACCAGAAGTATGCGGGATATGGTTCTTCCGGTATTTACCCAGGAAAGAACCATCCGCATCGATGACCGCCGCCGTGTTATATAATACGCCCGGCTGCTCTTTCTCATACACAGGCACGATCATCACCATATTGTATTTTTTCGCATAGACCGCCATCCTTTCCACCGTAGGCCCTGGCACCGGCTCGGCAGACTCATACCAGGCCCGGTCCTGACCGGGACAGAAATAGGGGGTATTGAATATTTCCTGGAGACAAAGGATCTGTACTCCTTTCTTACCCGCCTCCTCTATCAATGGGATATGCTTTTGCAGCATAGCTTCCTTGATCTCTTCAATGGTCCCTTCTCCTTCTGTCTTTGGAAGGCTCATCTGTATGAGTCCTGATCTGATAATTCTGGGCATGTATTATCTAATATAGGTGAATAAATAAACGTCTTAATAAAGGCCCCGGGTCTTTTGCCGGTGTATAAACTGGCCATATCCTTTTTCCACCAGGCATTTATCTTTATCGATAGCGACCCTGCCTCTTAGCAGGACCGTTTTTACTTTTCCCGTCAGCCGCCATCCTTCATAAGCCGAATAGTCCACATTCATATGATGGGTAGCAGCAGAAAGCGTATGTTGTCTGCCCGGATCCAGGATCATAATATCGGCATCGCTGCCCGGTGCGATCGTCCCTTTCCGGGGGAACATACCAAAGATCCTGGCGGGATTAGTAGCCGTCAGCTCCACATATTTCTGCATGCTGATCCGTCCTTTATGGACGCCTTCGCTATATAACAGCTCCATCCGGTGTTCAATAGCAGGATGCCCGTTGGGGATCTTTGAGAAGTCATTCTTTCCCATTAATTTCTGCTCCCATCGAAATGGACAGTGATCAGTGGCCACCACATTCACAAGCCCCTGCCTGATACCCGCCCAGAGGGTTTCCTGGTCCTTTTTCTCTCTCAGGGGAGGGCTCATCACCCATTTGGCCCCCTCAAAGTCCTCTCCGTAAAGTGAGGCATCCAGCAACAGATACTGGATACAGGTCTCTACCATCACCGTTTGATTTCTGCGGGTGGCATTGCGCACAGCATTAAGCGCACCCTCGCAGGTAAGGTGTACGATATAACCCGGGCAGCCGGTATAATGGGCGATGTCGGCAAATCTCCCGGAAGCTTCCGCTTCCGTTACTTCGGGCTGAGAAAGATAGTGATACCGTGGCGTCAGCTTGCCCCCGGCCCGGTGTTGCGCAATGAGATAGTCGATCATATCCCCGTTGGTGGCATGGACCGTGACGATGCCGCCCTGGTCCCGCACTTCCTGCATAAGAGCCGTCATCTGTCTGTCGTCTATCATCAGCGCGCCTTTATATGCCATAAAGGTCTTAAAGGACGTAATGCCTTCCTTTTCAACCATCGTCTTTATCTCATCTTTTGTCTGATCATTATAGTCCGTCACCGCCATATGAAAGCTGTAATCGCCTACGGCTGTTCCCTGCGCCCGGCTGTTCCATTCAGCTAAGGCTTCTCTTAATGAATGTCCCTGTTTCTGCAGCACGAAATCAATGACTGTAGTGGTTCCTCCGAATAAAGCAGCCCTGGTGCCGGTCTCATGCGTATCGCTGGAGAAAGTACCCATAAAGGGCATATCCAGGTGCACATGCGGATCAATACCACCCGGCATGACCAGCATGCCCCTGGCGTCGATGACCTCGTTTGCAGACAAAGCCAGGTCCTTGCCCACAGCAGCAATGGTCTCTCCTTCAATGAGCACATCTCCGACAAAGTTATCCGTCGCCGTAACGACCCTGCCGTTCTTAATCAGCACTGACATAGTTGACCTCCGTTTTAAAGTTCATCAGTAAACAATAACCTATGCCGGACACAAAGAACCCGACAAACCACGCATAGTTATACAGGTGTATGATCCAGGCAGGCATACTTTGGGGCGGGATGACCCCGATGGTAGCCAGAAAACCCGGTACATTCGGCAGTATTCCTGCTAATAAACATACAATGGCATAACCATTGAATCCTTTTGTATACTTATAGATCCCCTCCGGTTCATATAAGTCCGTAACAGACAATTGCTGTCTCCGGATAAAATAATAATCCGCAATGAGTATTCCCCCTACAGGCCCTAACAGGCTGGAATATCCCACCAGCCAGGTGAAGATATACCCGCCGGGATCAGCCACCAGCTTCCAGGGAAAGATCAGGATCCCTACTACTCCGGTGATCAATCCGCCTGTACGGAAGTTGATACGGGAAGGCGCCAGGTTTGCAAAATCATTGGCCGGGCTGACGATATTGGCCGCAATATTGGTGGCCAGCGTCGAAATAGCCACGGCTATCATGGCGATGCTGACCAGCAGCTTACTGTCGAATTTCCCCGCCAGCACTACAGGATCCCAGATGGGCGCGCCATAAATGATAGTGGTGGCGCCGGTGACCACTACGCCGATGAAAGCAAACAAGGTCATCGAAGAGGGCAGCCCGATAGCCTGTCCTTTCACCTGCGCCCGCTGGCTGACCGCATAACGGGTAAAATCGGGAATGTTCAGCGAAAGGGTAGCCCAGAAGCCTACCATGCCCGTTAATCCGGGTATAAAGAACGCCCAGAAGGAAGAAGCATCCTGAAAATGCGAAGGCAGGGCCAGCACCTGTCTCAATCCTCCATGTACATGAATAAGGGCCCAGCAGAGAAGGGCCAGGGCCGCCAGTGGAAGAAAAAACGCTTTGAACACCAACAGTCTCCGAATGCTGTCTACACCCAGCCATACCACCCACATGTTCAGCAGCCAGAATAATATAAAACAAATGGCAGGACCCGTCGCCAATCCCCAGGACAGGGGAAATACAGCGGGTAACGTGCTCAGCGAAGGGATCCACAGCCGCAGCATCTGGTAAAGCGCATATCCCCCGATCCAGGTCTGGATGCCAAACCACCCGCAGGCTACAATTGCCCGTAGCATGGCAGGGATATTGGCGCCCTTTACGCCAAAGCTGGCCCTGGCGAATACAGGAAAAGGGATCCCATATTTAGCTCCGGCCCGGCCATTGAGGATCATCGGCGCCAGTACAATAGTGTTCCCAAGGAAAATAGTAAGAATGGCCTGCCACCAGCTCATGCCCCCGCCTATCAGCGAGCTGGCCAGCATATAAGTAGGTATGCAAAGGCTCATGCTGATCCATAACGCGGCATAGTTCCAGGTGGTCCAGGTCCTCCCGGCAGGGGGAATGGGCGCCAGATCTTCGCTGTATAGTGCTGTTTTTCTCATTCGGATACATACGCATCCGCAATCGTCAGTGCATCACTGATAATGGCCAGCCCTTCATCCACCTGCTCGCGGGTGATGCTCAATGGCGGAGCGATAAAGACATAATTCCAGCGCACAAATGCATACATGCCCAGCTGTCGCAGTCTTGCAGCCACCTGGTTCATCACCTTCATCTCCTCCCCACTTGCATTAAAAGGAGCCATCGGCTCTTTACTTTGTCTGTTCTTTACCAGTTCCAGACAGCCCAGCAGTCCCGTGTTCCGAAAATCCCCAATACAAGGATGGACTCCTTTCATCTCTTCCACACATTCATCGATGTACCGCCCCATCTTGGCCGCATTGGCGATCAGTCCTTCATCCTCGTAGATCTTCAATACTTCCACACCGGCGGCACAGGCCACAGGATGAGCAGAGTAGGTGAGTCCCAGCCATAGCACACGATCGGAAAAATGATCCGCTATCGTATCCGTAACGATCAGGGCACCTAAAGGGATATAGCCCGCTGTTATGCCCTTGGCCGTGGCTATCATATCGGGAACGACGCCATGCAATTCCGTTGCAAACCATTTTCCTGTCCTGCCAAATCCGCTCATCACTTCATCAGCTATAAGCAAAATTCCATATTGATCACAGAGCGCTCTTATTTTCTGTAAATAATCCGGTGGGTATTTTATACAACCCGAAGTGCCACTTTCCCCTTCCATAAGTATGGCCGCGATATTCTCCGGTCCTTCAAATTCAACGATCCGCTGAATATGGCTCACACATTCCCGGTGACAGGTGCTGATCTCCTTTCCCCAGGGACAACGATAACAATAAGGGTCTTCCACATGAATGATATTGGGCACCTGCTGGGCGTCAACAGCCAGCTTCCGGGGATCGCCACCTGCCGTCATAGCGCCATACGACGCGCCATGGAAAGCCCGGTAACGGGCGATGATCTTATGCCGGCCCGTATATAACCGCGCCAGCTTGATGGCATTCTCGATGGCGGAAGCGCCATCCGTCGTAAACAGCGTCTTTTTCAAACGACCAGGGGTGATCTCCGCCAGCTTTTTTCCCAGCTCACCCCGGGCTTCGGTCACACAACCCGGCGTCACATAGCTGACTTCCTGCATCTGTTTTACCACAGCATCCGTCACCCGCTGGTGACCATGCCCGATATTGACATTCATCAGCCCGGAGGAAAAGTCGATATAACGTTTCCCATCATAGTCATACAGATAAACACCAAGGGCATGCTTGACGGCAATGGGGTTGAGCCCCTGCTGTTTGCTCCAGGAAAAAAGCGTATACTCAAGATTATCCTGTATGATCTCATGCGCCCGGGAAATGATCGCTGGTTCTGCCATGGTATATGATTTTAGCTCATCCAGTTAATACCTGCTTCGGGGTTCCACTTGACCGTGCTTTTCTTTAACCGGGTCCAGAACTCAACAGAGCTTTTCCCCGTAATATCACCTACGCCGAATTTACTTTCATTCCATCCGCCAAATGAAAAAGGTTCACGCGGTACAGGTACGCCGACGTTGACGCCCACCATGCCGGCGCTGGCCCTGTCCATGACATAACGGGCATAGCCGCCATTCTGGGTGAACACCGACGCCGCATTGCCATAGGGACTGCTGTTCTCGATAGCCAGCGCCTCATCCAGGGTGTCTACACGCATGATGCTGATGACAGGACCAAAGATCTCTTCCCGGGCCACGGCCATATCCGGTCTCACATGATCTATAACAGTAGGGCCTACATAAGTTCCACTCTCTTTCCCCGCCACCGTAGCGCCACGACCATCCACCAGGATCTTCGCCCCCTGCTGTTCTGCTTCCGTTATATATCTTTCTATTCTTTCTTTGGACTCCCTGTTAATGACAGCGCCCAGGTTACTACCAGGCACTATCTTGCGCGCCTCCTCACAGATCCGGTCCACAATGCCGTCCACCGCCCCGACCGCTACCATGGCCGATGCCGCCATACAACGCTGTCCTGCACAGCCGCTCATGGATGCCGCAACATTCTGGGCCGTCATATCCGGCTTGGCATCCGGCAAAACAAAAAGGTGATTTTTAGCGCCGCCCAACGCCAGACAACGTTTGAGATGCTGTGTGGCACGCTGGTAGACCAGTTTGGCCACTTTCGTAGATCCGACAAAGGAAACAGCTTCGATGCCGGGATGATCACAAATGGCTTCCACAATTTCCTGGTCCCCATTGACAATATTAAAGACGCCATCGGGCAGACCAGCCTCTTTCAGCAACAGCGCGATACGGGCGAGACTGAGGGGCACTTTCTCCGATGGTTTGATGATCATACAATTACCGAGGGTCAGCGCATTGGGAATAGTCCAGTTAGGCACCATCGCCGGGAAATTGAAAGGCACAATGGACGCCACTACTCCCAGGGGAACATGTTCCGTCCGGCATTCCACGCCTTTGCTCACTTCCAGCACTTCACCGGTGACCAGCTGAGGAAGGGAGGTGGCAAATTCCGTCAGCTCGATACATTTTTCTATCTCGGCAATTGCCTCTCCTTTCGTCTTGCCATTCTCCTCGCTGACAAGAGCAGCCAGTTCCTGCAGATCCCTTTCCAACAGGGTCCTATAACGGAAGAACACCTGTACTCTTTCTTTTATAGGCATTTTACTCCAGGAAGGAAAGGCAGCCTGCGCAGCCTTTACGGCAGGAACGAGGTCTGCCGCCGTAGAATAGGGCATTTCGGCCAGCAAGGCGCCGTCGATGGGAGAGATGACGGGGAGACAGTCGCCGGCAACATCCACAAATTTACCACCGACAAAATTTTTAAGACGTCCGTATCTGGGAAAAGCAGTTGACATGTGTTTTCTCTTATACTTACAATTTAAGTAAAAAAACACAGATTCTGTCAAACTAGCTCACTCTCTTTCCATGCATAAGCATGTCCACAGCCTGCTCCAAACTGCCGGCGCGGGTAATGCTCCCCGAATTGACAAAGAAGATCTCATCCGCATTCTCGATGGTATTGAGCCGGTGGGCAATAATAACACGGGTGGTGGTCTCCGGCAGCCTCTGCAGAATATCTTCCAGCATTCGCTCAGTGACCGTATCGATGTTTGCCGTAGCCTCATCCAGGATCAGCAGATCAGGATTGCGGAGAACCGCCCGCATAAAAGCGATCAGCTGTTTCTGTCCCAGGCTGATGCCATCTCCGCCCGCCGCAAGCGGCGTATCCAGTCCTGTGTCAAATCGGGTGAGGAGGGCGCCCAGACCGGCTTCACTGATCACGGCAGCCAATGCCTCATTACTCAGGTCTTTATAGTTTTCATTACCATACAGGATATTATCCTTCACCGTACCCGAGAATAAAAAAGGCTCCTGCAGGATAAAACCGATCTTACGGGTCCTTTCCTCCGCACTATAAGTGCGCAGATCTTTTCCTTCCAGCAATACTTTCCCGGAACTGGGATCATATAAACGTGCGATGAGAGAGGCCGTCGTCGTCTTCCCGCCACCGGTGGGCCCTACCAGGGCATAGGTCTTTCCTTTTTCCATCCGGAAACTGTTGTTATGTAACACCTCGGTGCCATCCGGATAATGAAAGGACACATGCTGAAATTCAAGCAGGGGAGTGGGGGCGCCCGCCACCGACAACACCGGCGCCTGGGTTCCATTCTCTTCAATGGTCTTCAGATCAGACTCCAGCATAAGGATATGGGATATCCTGTCCCAGGCAGCCAGCGCTACCTGGAAGTTGGCCCAGAGTGCAGCCATCTGCCGCAACGGATCATAAAAGTTGGTGACATAGGAAAAATAGGCAATCAGGAAGCCCGGAGTAAAACTCCCTTTGCTGATAAGGTATATTCCAAATCCAAGGACCACCAGCTGCCCCATGCTGGAAGCAAGCCCATATACCGGCATGAGGATATTATTGGCAAGCCCCGCCTTGACAGAAGAAGCATAGTTATCCTCGTTAGCCCCTTCAAATCGTTTCCTGAAATAATCCCTTCTGTTAAAGGCAATGATGACCTTAAAATTATTCAGGCTTTCCTGTACCTCGGCGCTCATGCCTCCCGTACTTTTCAGGCTGGCGGCATTCTTTCGCTTAACCCAGGGCGTCACCAATTTAGTAAAGATCCATATGAACGCAGCCGGCGCCAGCGTCGCCAATCCCAGCTTAAAGTTGAGGGACAAAAGGAAAATGCCCGCACCAGTGATCAGAAAAAGACTGGAAACAAACTGCATAAGGGACTGGGAAAAGAACTGGTTGATCTTATCTGTATCGCTGTTCACACGGGAGATCAGGTCACCCGCCTTATTCTGGGAAAAAAAGGCGGCGGGTAAGCTCTGTATCTTATTAAATACCGCATTACGCAGCGTATATAACAGGTGCTGACCAAATCCACCCATGAGGATCGTACGCAGGTATACGGTCACCAGCGCACCCCCATAGATCAGCAGGAGCCAGCCGCAATTCACCAGCACACCATGATATTGATGATGAAGGATGTATTTATCAATGGTCTCACCGATGATCTTGGGACCCATTAAGCTCAGAACAGAATAGGCAATGATGGCGATAAAGGCCCCTACCAGCTTGCTCTGCTGCTCAGGTAAGAGGGCTATCAGCTTCCGAAGGGCGGACCAGTTGGAAGATTTAGGCTGCTCCTCTGCAATGGTATTAAGATTGTAATTCGTGCTGCTCATAATGACTGGTGCTTCGTTGTGAATTATAGATCTGTACGTATTCCGGACTGGTATTCATTAATGTCTGGTGTGTGCCCGCCGCTATCATCTCACCCTCCATCAGCAAAATGATCTGTTCATAATCTTCAATGGCGGCTATCTTCTGGGTCACTGACAACAGCGTAATGCCCGGGTAGTTCCGGCGGACATTATCCAGGATCTTTTGCTCCGTGCTGGTATCCACCCTGGCAGTAAAATCATCCAGCAGCAAAATATGGGGATCGATGGCCAGCGCACGCGCCAGCATGATCCGCTGTTTCTGCCCCCCCGAAAGCGTGGTCCCCCGCTCTGAAACGATGGTATTTAATCCATCGGGTAACGCGTCGATAAAGTCCCTCAGCTCAGCCGTTTCGATGGCTTTTTCAAGGGATTGATCCGTCACGGTATCGCTGAATGCAATATTCTCCCTGATGCTCATATTGAACATGATGCTATCCTGGAATACAAAACCTACCTGTCGGTGAAAATCATCTTTGGTATAGCTGTCGATAGGATGGCCATCCAGCTCGATGCTGCCCGCATTGGGACGGATCAGCCCCGTCAGGAGGTACAGCAGCTGGGATTTGCCCGCAGCCGTCGGACCAATGACAGCCGTTCGTGAACCGGCTTTAAGAGAAAGGGAAATATCCTTCAACACATTTTTTTCTCCATAGGACACCGTCACCTGTTTCATGGTTATATTCCCTTCCAGCTCTTTCGTGACCGTCCCCGTCTCCACAGGATCAGGCACAGTCAGCACCCCATTGATCCGCATATAGGAGGCCGTTGCCTGCGCGATCACATTGCTCATAAATCCGATGACCAGAATGGGGAAGATCAGCATGGCCAGGTAGTTGTTAAAGGCGCTCAGATCACCCAGCGTCATACGCCCGGTAATAACATAGTGCCCACCCAATGCAAGGATGGTCAGCGACGCCATATTGGCCGTGAATATAATGACAGGTATCAGGGATGCAAAAAGCCGGAGGATACTCATTCCCAATCCCAGCGCCTTTTTATTGGCTTCCAGGAATTTATTGTATTCCAGCTGCTGGGAATTGATGACACGGATCATCGCAGCGCCTATAATGCTCTCATTGATCACTTTATTCAGCATGTCGATGACCTCCCTGCTTTTCAGGAAAATGGCCCTTACCTTACGCAATACCAAAAAGAAAGTAATACCGATGATGGGAATGATCATAATAACGGCCAGCCCCAGCCTCCAGTTAATAGAAAGCAGTAGAATACTGGCGCCGATGATCACTACAAGGGAGGAAACAATGGAGACAATGGCCTGGGACACAAACATCTTGATCGAGTCCACATCCGAAGTGAAATTTGTAAGCAGCTTTGAAGGATTTGTCTGCTGCAGAAAGGCGAAGTTCTGCCGGGATACTTTTTCCGCCAGCCGGGTCCGCATATCCCGGGCTACCTTTTCCGATGCATAGGTCTGCACAACACTTTGCAGATAGGCCAGGATAAACACACCCACTGCCGCCAGCACAAATGAGGTAACGACTTTATGGCTATTCAGCTTCTGACCTATGAAGTCATCGATAGCAGATCCGATGATCTTCGGTAAAATGAGGTTGATGCCATTACTGAATAAAGCCAGGATGATCAACAGCGTGATCAGTCCTTTATAAGGTTTTAAGAGGGAGAAAATGCCGGGTCCTTTGCTCTTTTTTTCGCTTTTGGTTCCTTTGGTCTTTTCCATACCCTGTAAAAATAGGAAAGTATAGGAACCCCCGAATGGAAAATCCGACCAAATACCCCGTATGACCGGTAAGGCAGGGGAAATTTCCGGCAGACCTGACTTTTAGGGTCATAAATTACAGATCTTCCAGTAATTGCATTATTTTTTTTCCTGATACTTCCCAGTTTAGCCGGGTCCGGAATTCATGGAAAGAAGAGAGGGCCATCTCCCTATACACAGGATAGTTATTAAAAAGCCCGGCAATATACGTGGCATAAGCAGCAGCGGGGTCTGCCAGGGAAAAAAGCCTGCCGTTCTCTCCATCTTTTATGATGGTTGGAATACCGCCGACCTTCGTAGCAATGGCCGGCATACCAAATGAATTAGCCTCACAAAATACCAGCCCATAGGCTTCCGCCCGCGTTGGCAGAATAAGAAAATGACAATCAGTCATCAATTGACTGATCCGGTCACGCCCCTCCTGTGTAGACTTACTGATAAATCCATAATTCCGGATAAAGTCCGGCAGGGGAGACAACGGCAGGTCCCGGATGCCCGCAATATGCAGCTCCGTAGACTGCCCTGACCGGTTCATCGCGTCGGCAACTTCCACCGCCAGCGCACCTCCTTTCCTGTCCCATTCCACACCGAGAAAAAGCAGCTTACATACTTTTTGGGATCGCATTTCCACGATCCTGCTGATATCTTCATATGATCGGCTGCATTCCATATTGGCGCCAAATGGTACGACTTTCACTTTTCCCGGATCCACCCGGTAATGCTGTATGGCCGTCCGGGCTGCCCAGTCGGAGGAATAAATAGCTAAAGCGCAGGAGCTGAGCGCGTCCTGTTCCAGCTGATTGCCATGACGAATGGTCTCTGCACAAAGGTTGGAAAAGCTGTCATAGAATCCCAGCATGCCCGCAAAAGTGGCATCCGTATAAAAAACCTTCGGCCGGGATGTTTCCAGTCTTGCAATAGGCACAGAACCGGGACAGAAAACACAATGGGACGTAGGGCTGATCCTTTTCGCCACCTGCATGGCGTAGCTTTCCGCTACCATCGGCTCTCTCTCCATGAGGTATTTACGCCGGAATGCTTTATTATATAGCATCTTTTTTATACGCAGGACATTCCGGTGCCGGAGATGAAGATTGCCGATATATTCCAGCTCTGCCTGCTGCCCTTTCAATGTCTTTGAAAGATAGTAGCTCAATCCTGACCAGTTATGTACATCACCCGCATCATAGGTGGTAACAAAAGAGATTTTCATATGATCTTCTTAAAAAGCATTATTGTCCCCCTTGAAAGAAAGGAAGACGGTTAAGAAAATGATCCGCAGATCCAGCCACAGACTCCAGTTCTCCATATACCAGATGTCATACTCGATCCTGTTACGCAGATCCTCCGGCTTTTTGATCTCACCCCGGAATCCATTCACCTGGGCCCAACCCGTAACACCCGGTTTGATAAAATGCCGGATCATATACTCTTCCAGCAGCTTGGAATAGTTTTCCGTATGCACCAGCATATGGGGCCTCGGCCCGACAATGGACATGTCGCCTTTTAGTACATTAAAGAACTGCGGCAGCTCATCCAGGTTAGTCTTGCGAAGTATCTTTCCCAACGTCGTGATCCGGCTGTCATTCCGGGACACCTGTTTGAGATTGGCATCCTTATTAACGGAAAGACTGCGGAATTTATAGCATTTGAATTGTTTATTGTCCTTGCCGGAACGCAGCTGAACAAAAAACACCGGCCCCCGGGAATTCAGCTTGATGAGAATGGCCAGCAGCGGTGTCAGCCAGGACAGGACAAAGACAATGACCAGCAGGCTGAAAATAAGGTCGAAACATCTTTTTTTAGCGCTGTTCCCCACGTCTTCCAGCGGTTCAGGCCGCAGCGAAAGAATTGGCATCTCATGGAAATACTCCATATGGGTATTACGGTTTACATATAGCTTGAAGTCCGGTACGAATTTGAACCGTATAAGGGACTTTTCTGCCTTGTGCGCCATTTCATAAATGGAGGTATTTACTTCAGGGGAAATGGTGGAATATATTTCATTGATATTGTTCTTCACTGCATAAGGGATACAATCGTCTATGTTCCCGATGATAGGCAGTGGAGACAGCTCATCCACCAGCTCCTGGTCCTCGAAGTAACCATCTATCAGGGCATTGCTTTTCTCTATGCTGAAGCTGAGCGCCAGTTTCTTTGCCACATCATTATATCCGACGATCACTATCTTTTTATTGGTTTTACCCACCCTGCTGGCATAGAAATGAGCGCCGATAAGCAAGAAACGCACAGAGAGGAGGATCAGACTGAAACCGGCAAAGCTCAGCAGAATAAAAAGACGGGAAAAATCATAATGATAAAAAAAGATGAACAGGACCATCGATAAAAAGAAGACCAATAACGCCCTCATCGTTCTTTTGGCAAATCGGTCATAATTCGGATTGCTCCCATCGACATATAACGCTGTTGCATAGGAAGAGAGCAACCATAACATGTTCGCCACAATGAACAGCAGAAAATAGCGGTGCCCCGCATCCACCGGAATATGGCAGATATTGCTGTTGATCAGCACCAGCTGCACCATGTTCAGCGCCAGGAGGTCAATACAGACAAAAAAGAACCTGAATAGGTTGATGTACCTGCTGTTCATAAAAGATCGTTTTAAGGGTGAAATGCTGACTGCTACAGTGTCTTGCGTAGTCTCAGGATAAGTCCGCCGCTATTATTAAAAAGCCCGCCATTGTCCAGGGCAGCGACACAGCCCAGGTCCCAGCCATCGTATAAGGTTTTTGTTACTTCCAGCCTTGCCGAGAATTGGTTCACTTCTTTCCATATGCCAAATTGCGGCGGATGAAAGTGACTGCCCGTGGAATAGCCCCATTTACTCGTACCGAACGTACCGTAGTTGAAAGAATAAGATAACCGGGTGGTAAAACGGACGTCGCCCACAGCGCCGTCCAGACCGGTATAAAGCGCAACAACCCTGTTATTATTAAAATAATCAGACTTGTCATTCGGCAGTCCCTTGCGGGTAGTCGTATAAGGGGTAATAAAGGGATTTCCCAACCCCACTCCCTGGTAGGACCAGCCTTCAGCATACTGATAGTTATTGTAATAATTCTCATCTCCTGAAGGCGTCCGCTTCGAAGTGGGATAGCCTGCCTGGTCCTTACTGTAAAACAGCTCCAATACAATTTTATTCCATTGAAAACCTCCATCTCCCGTATTTGTATTAACAAGGCTTATGCCATTTAATCCGTCGGCAAGATTGGCAAGATGCGCCAGCGCGCCTTCATCATAGAAAAACTGCCGGTAGAGCATTACATTCACATTGTCGAAATCATATTCCATACCCAGGTCAACAGATCCCAGGTGATTACCCAGCTTCGAACCCTGGTAAGTTTTGCCTACAACAGCATATTCGAATGCCTTCATATTGGAGAGCCCGTAGCTTTTATGTCCCAGGAGCGCATTTTCATCTCCCCAGAATACCTGGTGATTGATGCCACCATAAAATTTAACGGCCCAGTCATCTCTTCCCATCCGGACATACAGCGAAGACTGATGAAAATATGTTTTCGCGGCGTTGACCCCGAAAGTGTCCATTACAGGCACTTTCCCCAGCCAGCCATAGGAGAAGCTGCCTTCTACGGAAAAAAGACCATCGGCAAAGGGCAGCGTCCAGTATTGCGGAATAGCCAGCTGCACCTGCGGGATCCCCAAAGCATTTCCTGAAACGGCAAAGGCGCCGGAAGATAACGTGGAGTCCACCAGTCCCATAAAGGACTTGTACCGGCCTGCCTTTAGCTCAAACATACCTGCCTTTATTTTTCCATAACCGGCTATCAGGCTGGCCCTGGATGTCATTCCAACGTTCTCCCTTACTTCCACACCAGCGCCCCAGTCCAGCCAGTACTCTCCTGTAGTGTCATAATCCCGGCGTATAGCGCCGATGGCCGCACCCGAGGCGCCGGCCAGGGGAACGCTGCCATACTGGTCAGACCGCATCCAGAAAGGGACATTGCCCTTCGTCGTAAGAATACCCTGCGCTTCGACAAAACCATGTATGTTCTGCGCCCATCCACGAAGGACCGTGCTCAGCGCAAGGATCGATAGGAGTAGTGTTCTATTCATATAACATTTCGTCTGAGTATTCTTAACCGTACAAATTCCTTACATAACAGGAGAATAAAGATGGAGTTAGTGACAGCATATCGTTTGAATAACCGCTTCGGCTCCTGGTACAGCCGGAACAGCCATTCCAGGCCATAACGCTGCATCCAGCGGGGCGCTCTTTTCTGAAGCCCCAGCAATACGGGCACCGCACCTCCCACACCTATCATGGTAGCCCTTAGCCTGCTTTTCATTGTGGCCATCCAAAGCTCCTGTTTGGGACAACCCAATATGACAAAGACGATCCTTGCCCCCGAATCATTGATGATCTCCGCTGTCAGCTCCATCTCTTCGATGGACAGCGGTCTGAACGGAGGGCTGTACATACCGGCGATCCGCAATGCGGGATAACGTACCGGAAGCCCTTCTTCGATACGAGTCATCATTTCTTGCGTACCACCATAAAAGTAAACGGGGATGGCCTTCCGCTTCGCCTCTTTTAACAGGTCGGGCAGCAGGTCCATCCCTGCCACACGGTCCTGTTGTATACCGTGTAACAGTTTAAGTCCCCAGGTGAGGGGCATACCGTCCGGGGTGATCATATCCGCGCCGTTCACTATCCGGGCGAAAGAAGCATTGCTATATGCCTCCACCAGCATATGCACGTTGGCTACACAGGTATACCCGGAACCTTTATCTGACATTTCCACTACTTCATCTACAAAATTCCGATAGCTCCCCGTATTGATGTTGATGCTGATAAGTTGTTTTTGCATGGGCTGCATTTTTGCGTGGTTATCTTAATATTTTCTGAAGGAAGGTTTGTGATCTCGAAATGATCCGGGCCTTGATGCCCAACTTGCCGGAAAACTTTTTCTGATAGTAAGGATGTACCAGCGGCTGATCGGGAAGCCGGAATATCTGCGCATTTGTTTCATCCAGCCGGGGTGTATACCGGCCGTTTGCGCCTTTTGTATGGGTAGCATATTCATCCCATCCATCGTTATAGACCTTGGATAGGATGGGGTAGAGCGTAAGTCCCTTTGTCCTGAACTGATGATAGTACCAGCGGATGGCCCAGGAGTCCAGCTTGCCGGTCATCTGCTTCCTCAGCATGGCGTTCAGATCGGACCCCCCTTGTGCAAATGCTTTTCTCGCAGGCGCATCGTTCACAAACTGAGGGTAGTCCTTCATATCCCAGTCGATGTTATCCCACCTGTCTTTCCAGGTGGCCCATCCCCAGGGCCACGCCCTGTTGGTAAAGTAAATATCATAGGTGTACCCGTCCGGTCTTTTGTTGCCCAGGTTAAAAGAATAACCAGAGATGGAGAAGACTTTCCTCGTATGCGCATAACGATCAAGTCCCTCATTCATAAAAGAAAGGAAATTCGGCGTGGTCAGCAGATCGTCTTCCACCACGATGACCCTTCCATATTGATCGATGACATGGCTCACACCCGAGATGATACTTCTTGCAAGACCCTTGTTCTTTTCCGCTTCGAAGATCCGGATGATCCTGAAACCGCTGATCGTCCGCAGATAATCCCTTATTTCATTCACCAGCATTTTATCTTCAGGCGTTTTACCCTGATCCGAAAAAATAAAAAGGTCGCTTTCGGCAGCCAGCAGGTTCTGTTGCAGGGCGCTGACAGTCTTCTTCAGGGTGCCCAGTCTTTTATAGGTAAATAAAAGAACAGGGGCATATGCTTTCCCGGAGTTCATATGTTGGTTGTTTTATGTAAAAGGGTCTGCGGTCGGGCTATATAAGCTATAAAGCGGGGGTCAGTATGGCAGCAGGAGCGGATCGTTTCTCCAGTATTTCGGTATAAATTTCCATCACCTGGTCAGCTATCTCTTCGGGTGCGTGTCTCCGGCCGGCACGTTTGCGTGCATTCTGACCTAACATGCCGGCATAATGAGGATCCCGGACCAGGTCCAGGATGGCGCCGGCCATCGCATACGCATCCCCATCCTGGATAAGGATGCCCTCTTCCCGGTCTGTAAGTAATGATCCTGTTCCGCCGGAAGCCGTAGCAATTACAGGCATGCCCAGCAACATGGCCTCACATACGCTGTTAGGACTGTTATCAATATGCGAAGGATGAATAAAGACATCGGCAGCCAGCTCTTTCCTCAACAGCTCCCGGGCGCTGAGCCTGCCTTCCAGGACAATGTTCACTTCGTTGCATTTATATCCCGTCTTATCTTCGAAGATCCTGACGATCTTTTCATCAGGAGCGGTGCCCGCAATGATCCATGAAAAATTAAATTCATTCAGCTCCTTCAGGATGGCCGCACATTCCAGTACAGTTTCCAGCCCTTTGAAGATGTTGGCCTGGATGGTGGAGATAAATGTCCTGGCCGGCTGAGGCTTTTTATTCCAGACGCCGGTGTAAAACTCATCCCTTAATATTTCATGTGAAGTAAAATAAAAAGACCCGGGCGACAAGGTCTGCGCCGCACGACGATCCCAATCCGTCCTGCCCATAAAGTATTTATTCATCCGGAAGATCCGCTCTTCACGAAGGGCCGCCCGTTTAAAAGAATAATAATGATGTAACAGGCTATTGGCTTTTAAAAGAGGCCTGATCCCGGAATAGCGAAATAAAGTGAGCTTGTTAAGCCCTGCAGGGAACCACTTCCGTTCATACAGGGTAAGGATACCCTGCAAATGAATGACAACAGGAATAGACGTCCGCTCCGCAATAAGCCCGAACGCTTTCTCCGTGCCGAATATATTGATGATGTCCGGTTTGAAATCCGCTATCACTTCCATACAGGAGGCTACTATGTTCTCGTCATCAGGCCGG
>Ga0206926_1057_pt1 | contig 24280 bp, 13 predicted proteins | sample Alteio_BWOrgHeat_59_FD_152955 | JGI IMG/M metagenome (GOLD analysis project Ga0206926, IMG submission 152955) | Enriched cells from forest soil in Barre Woods Harvard Forest LTER site, Petersham, Massachusetts, United States -... | ecosystem: Environmental > Terrestrial > Soil > Temperate forest >... | reverse complement strand
GGAGATCCAGTTCCCGATTGCACCGCTACTGGTCTGACTTTGCACGACTACACGGTTATACTGATAGAGAGTATACGTGGAGGGACTGTAGGTGTGCCCTTCCGCCGTGGTACTTCCAGAGCCGGTGCCATAGATCAGGCCATGCTCACCAACACCGATGCCAAAGGCCGACTGGAGAAAGGCCCAGCTATCGTTGCAGGGAGTTCCGGTTACGGCGTCGACCGTGACCTCAAAGTAGGTCTTCTTGCTCAATGGGATCGCTGTGTCACCAAACTGGCCGTTGATGGAGCCACCACCCGTACCTCGAGCCGTGCCTGCGTTTGGACTGGTCGCCGTCTTGTTGCTATTGCTCAGGGCCCAAGCTTGATTGATTGAGCCTCCCGCCCACGTCACGCCTGCCGCGTGGGCAGCAACAGGCGCAATTAACGCGAGGGTTATTGCTAGTAGTATATTTTTGAGTTTTGGTTTGTAGTTCATGGTTTTTTTGGGTTTAGGTCTGGAAGACGTGTCGCATTGAAACTTGAATGCTAATTATTGCAACAAGTATTCTACGCAATCAGTTGCGTAATATTAATTATATCAGTCCTGTAATGCTCACTATTATGGTATTTTTTGAACATGAATTTTCCATGGTTTGAACTACTTTAAAAACGACTGCGGGCCAACCCCGGAGGATTGGCCCGCAGAAGCGATTGCTAATATATTATTAGCAGGGTTTCGTTACGGAGTGGTGATGCTGACGTTGTCGAACTTGACTGTGGTCGATGTGCCATTGACGTGGCTGCACACTCCGATTCCGATATCGACGCTGGTTCCCATCGAGATGGTGAGCGTCGTTGTCGGCGTCCAGGTCGTGCCGTCGGGCGAATAGAACCCGCTGAAGCTGGTTCCACTACGCACCATCTTCACCCAGTACGAACCAGCCGGGACGGTGATGCCGTCGGCATCGCCCCCCGTTCCGCCATCTGTCGGGCGGTCAAGCGATTGCACCGCTCCAACCGAGGCGATGAATTCGGACATATGACTCGAATTCGCCGCGAGGGTGTTCCGGATCATGACGCCACCCTTGGCGTTGGTATCACCGCCGGTGATGCTGACCACTCGTGCGATGACGGTGCAGTTACCGCTGACCGTCTGGTACGTGTAGTTGAACTGATCGGTGGCTCCCCAGATGTCGATTCCGCCACACGCGAGGGTGAAGGTACCGCTGGCGTAGCTGGCCGATCCCGCCGGGCTCGGTCCACCGATGTCGGTATCCGTCCATCCCGAAGGCAGGCTGCTGTTGGCGGTGATGCTGACGTTGTCGAACTTGACCGTGCAGAGGGTGCCCGGAACATGGCTGCAAACTCCCAGACCGATGTCGACGCTGGTTCCCATGCTGATGGTGAGCGTCGTGGTCGGTGTCCAGGTCGTGCCATTGGCCGAATAGAACCCGCTGAAGCTGGTTCCACTACGGACCATCTTGACCCAGTACGGCGCGGCCGGACCGCTGATACCATCGGCATCGCCACCGGTTCCGCCCACCGTTGTGCGGTCCAGCGTTTGCACTGAGGCACCTGAAGCGATGAACTCCGACATATGACTCGAATTCGCCGCGAGAGTATCGCGGATCATCACGCCACCTTTGGCGGCGGCGTCACCGCCACTGATGCTGACCACTCGTGCGATGATTGTGCCATCGCCGCTGAGCGTCTGGTACGCGTAGTTGAATGAGTCGGAGGCTCCCCAGATATCGACTCCGCCACACGCGAGGGTGAAGGTGCCGCTGGCATAGCTGGCCGATCCCGCTGGGCTGGGGCCACCGATATCGGTGTCCGTCCATCCCGAAGGCAGGGTGCTCGTTCCACCGGAAGGTGTCGCGCTGACCTGACTCGAATTGGCACTTGCCCCGACGCTGTTGACGGCCGAGACCACGTAATAGTAAGTCGTACCGTTGACCGCTGTCGTGTCGTTGTAGCTATTGGTCGTCGGGCTGGCGATAGCCGTGTAAGGCCCACCGCTGACCGTCGCGCGCTTGACGCTGTAGCTCGTCGCTCCGCTGCTGGCGTTCCAGTTAAGTTGCACATGGCTGTTGCCGCCAGACGCCGCCGTCAAACCCGTGGGTACGGGAGGAACCGTAGGAGCTGAACCATCCAGCGCCGTATAGCCGGAGGGAATGGCCTCGTGGAAGGCAGTCGCGCCACCGTTGATTGTCGCCACGGGGGCCTTAAGCCACCAAGATTGAAGGATCGGGTAGATGGTATGGTTGGCCATACCGTTAATATTGAAAGTACCGGTGCCACCGAAGCCGTTCTCATGAACGCCGTTATGGTAGAACGTAACGGTATTGGGGTTGGAGACGCGGTCTACCGCGATGCCAATGACATCGCCGGAATGCCAAAAGCTGGGCGCCGCATCGATGGGACTCGGAGAAGGGAAGTGCCCCGTAGCATCATTCTCCGGATCGGAGATCCAGTTCCCGATTGCACCACTATTGGTCTGACTTTGCACGACAACACGGTTATACTGATAGAGAGTATAAGTGGAGGGGTTGAACGTCTCCCCTTCAGCCGTGGTATCTCCACTACCGGTACCGTAGATCAGACCATACTCACCAACACCGATGCCAAAGGCCGACTGGAGATAGGCCCAGCTATCGGCGCAGGGGCTTGAGGCTACAACGCCGACCGTGACCTCAAAGTAGGTCTTCGCATTCAGCGGGATTGCCGTGGTGCCAAACTGACCGTTGATGCTGGGGCTAGTAGGGCTGGGGGTACCTCGAAACGAGCCCGTGTTTGGACTGGTCGCTGTCTTGTTGCCGTTGGTTAGGGCCCAAGCTTGGTTGATTGGGTGTGCCGAATCCCACGTTACGCCTGTTGCGTGAGCCGCAATAGGTGCAAGCAGTGTGAGGGCTAAAACGAGTAGTTTGTTTTTGAGTTTTGGTTTTGGGTTCATGGTTTATTTTTGGGGTGAAGAATCTAAGATTCGTAGAAGTACGCAATAATGGTAAAGGTAGCAAACGGTATTCTACGCAATCAGTTGCGTAAGCTGAATTGTCTGCGATCACGCAATAACGTGGCGGTAAACAAATCTTAAGTATTTTAATTCCAATGCCTTAGAGTGTTCTTTCCGTGGTGTTTAGTAATGCATCTCAATGACTCAAGGTATGCAAAATGATCACATAATGGATTTTTACCCTTCAAACAATATCTCGGAGTAGATCTCTGCAAAAATTCTTCCCTCAAGAAATCCGTCGTCTTGAGTTTGTCGAAAGATGAATTCCCTCCTCTGAGTAAAGGCAGACCGAACTGATCCTGCTACATGCATGTGCAACAAGCTCAGCCGTAACGATGCAGTTGGAGGGCCCGGCACCGTCCGGGCCGCGAATGAGGGTAAGAGGTTGCCCCTAATCTATAAGTTTCAGATGACCATGGAATCTTTCGTTGCAGCGCGGCCCGGACGGAGCCGGGCCCTCCAATACCCCTTCTCGCGGGACTCTCAACAATGCGCGCGGGGCTTGCCAGTCAGCCATCGGTGCGCTCTGATAAACCTGTGTCGCGATGGTTAAAAAAGCGTGCGGTGGTTCATTTCGTGATCGTTGCGCTGTTTGTCGCGCCGATGCTCGGGCTGCTTTTCGTTCCGCCGAGTCTGTATGCGTCTTTTCTAAGCAATATAAGGCGCCAATTTGACGCTTGGGAAAATTCCACCGTCGATTATCGAATGCATTTTGGTCGGACGGCGCGGATTAATCCGGCCATTGTTTTTTTGGCAATTGATTCCGCTTCCATGTCGGTTTCCTCAGCGATGGATGAGCAGACAGTTGCGGCATCACATCCTCTTTCGATGATGCGAAGCTATCCTTTCCCTAGGGAACTTTATGCGTTGATCTGCGACAAGCTTTTTGCGGCTGGCGCGCGCGCGGTCGCCTTTGATATTTTTTTCCAAGCGCGGACAGCCAACGATGAAGTGCTGCAATCGGCTGTGACTAAGTATCGCGACAAAGTGGTAATAGGCACGTACTTTAATGAATATAATACGATTTTAAACCTGCCTTCCCCCAGTTTGTTTCCTGAACAAAATCCACTGGATGACCGTTTGGCCTTTGTCAACTTTTGGCCAGATATGGATGACATAGTTCGCAATCCCCAGTATCGCACCAATATCGAGCAACTGAATCAGCAGAAAGGAGCGGAAAAACTTCCGGCCTTTTATTCGCTTGCCGCCCGGTTGGTCCAGAAGGCGGGCCAAGCCAACTTAGTTCCGAATGACTTGAACAGACGCACGATGCGCTTCGCTGGGCCTCCTCTTCAAACTTTCAATAGTTATCCTCTCTATAAACTTTTTGTCGCTCATTCCTGGGAGGAGGATTTCTCAAATGGTGAATTTTTCCGAGGTAAAATAGTTTTGGTCGGCCCCAAGGGAGACATGGCTAAAGATACATTGCGCACGCCTTACGGAATGATGGATGGCGCGGAGATTCATCTCAATGCCATGAATGCGTTGCTGGAGAATGATTTTCTGCACCCCGTCTCCGACTTGACGGTTGGCGGATTTGTCATTGCTACAGGAATCATCGCTTATCTTCTGGCGATGGGAATTGCGTCGGTTGCATGGCGCTTCCTCGTCGTCTTGCTCATTCAGGGCGGCTACGTAGGTACGTTGATGCTGGCCTATAACGGCCCCGGTCTGTTGCTACCGGCGGTTGCGCCGATGGGGCTGCTCGCCGGAATGACGGGACTCGGTTTCATCTATGATTTCGTGCTGACCCAACTGGAAAAACTTCGGATGCGCACGACGTTTGAACGATACACGTCGCCCAACGTGGCCAAATATCTCCTCGACCATTCCGGCTCATACCAAGAGATGTTGGCCGGAGTAAGAAAACCGGTGACGGTGCTCTTTTCCGATGTGCGCGGATTCACGACCATGAGTGAAAAGGCCGATTCGCAGGAGTTGGTGGCAAAGCTCAACGAATATCTCTCGGCCATGGTCTCCTGCGTTTTCAAGCATGACGGATCGCTGGATAAATTCATCGGGGACGCGGTGATGGCCGTGTGGGGCAACACTCCCTATAATTTCGGCCCAAAAGAGGATGCCCTGCGCGCCGTGCGCGCGGCCCGGGCCATGATGAGCGAGTTGCGCAAGTTGAATGCAAAATGGGTGAAGGAAGGCCGCACGGAATGGCAGATCGGCATCGGGCTCAATCATGGCGAGGTCATTGTCGGCGACATGGGCTCGCGACAGCGCAAGGAATTCGCGGTCATCGGTGACTCAGTCAATCTGGCATCGCGGCTGGAAAGCCTGACCAAGGAATATCACGTCGATATTCTCCTGGGAGAAAGTGTGGCCAACCTTGTCCGCGACCAGTTTCATCTCCGCACCGTCTATCTCGTCCAGGTCAAAGGCAAGACGCAGGCGGTGCAGACCTTTACCGTCATTGCGGAGAAAACGGAAACGTTGTCTTCCGACCAGCAACAATTTCTGTCCGCGTATGAGGAAGCCATTTCCTGTTTTCGCGCCCGGCGGTTTACCGAGGCCAAGGCGCTTTTGATTCAGGTGCTGAAATTCCAGCCTGACGATTATCTTGCGAACAATTATCTCGCCAATTGCGAAGCCTTTATCCAGGAACCACCGGACGCTTCATGGACCGGCGTCCTTGTGATGACCAAGAAATAGCGGCTGTTTTAGGCTTAAGGCCTGTTAGCACTCAGAATAGTTCCCCAACTGTGAGAAAAGGCAGCCCAAACTAATCATGCAGCTGGAGGGCCCGGCTCCGTCCGGGCCGCGCCCGAGGGTGGATGAGGCTTTCACGAAGTCTCAGATCACATTCATAGTCCTCGGCGATGAAGCGGCCCGGACGGAGCCGGGCCCTCTCCAGAGGGACGTTAGTGTTAACGGGCACTAAGGCAGTTCCTAGAACCTGATCGTGCCGGTGGCGGATACTCCCGGGGCCGTGACATTATAGCTTTGACCGGGGGTATTGGAAAAATCGTTCACATTGCTGACGTCTGCCGAAAAGGCCACGTACTTGCAGGGCTGGTAGGTCACATCGAGGCCCTCCTCCAGATTGAAGTCGTGGCGATCATTCTGAGTAGACGTATCAGTCACATAAATGCGCGCAGCTGGACGCACATAGGGGCTGATACAAACCTGTTTGCAGGGATAATAGGAGAGACTGAAAGTGAATGCGTTATCGAGGCGGTCAAAAACCGAAGGGCTGGCCTGATGGTAGGTAAGATTATATGACGCGATAAAGTAGAGGTCATTGTCCTTGCCGATCGGCTGGACATGGCTGATTTGATTGTCGTAAACCACTTCCTTATAGAACACCGTGTCATTGGCATGAGCGGTAGTGAAACGGGACAAATCAACCGTAGCCGTCCATGACCAGGCGCGATCCTCGGTGAAAACATATTGGCTGGAAAATGCCACGTTTTCATTATCGAAGTCACCCGAGCCTGCATTGCCGTAACGCGCTTGGTTGTACTGCAGGGTGATTCGCGGCGTCCAGTTTACCAAGGAATAAGGGACGTAGCTGCCGGTGTAGGTGCCCAAATAAGCAGCGCTGGAGACCTTGCCCGACTGCGAATAGAACACGTTCGTGGTGTCAAAGAACTGCTGCGTGGTGGAAACGGTGAACATGTCCGGCTTGGGGAATTGTTGGACAATGCCCACCTGCCCCAAATCCCCGTTCGAGGTAGTAGTGGGGATGGGAGGGGGAGCTTGTTGCGGTAATCCAACTTTTTGCTGGAGGGTCTCGGCTGCCGATTGTGCAAAAAGAGTCGATGAGGCGGCCAAGGTCAGACCCATGACTAATCCCGCTAAAGAAAAGAGGCTATATTGTTTCATATCATTCAATCCCTAAATTAACCTTCCTGATTCCCAAAATTACCACACGGCGGATGACAGCATGGTGGATGACAGCATGGCGGTTGCGGCGGTTGTTGTGTATCATCGGACGGCGGGTGATTAAATTTATCCAGCGCCTGACCCGCAGAATCAAAGCCGGGAAGTGGGAAGGTCGGAGGATATCCCGCGAAATTCAGAAGATAGAATGGATCCTTGGGAGGTTGAATGAAACCGCGTCCGACCAAATCATTATATTCGGCGATCTCGCGATTAATGTATTTCTCGTTGGGCAGATTATGCGGGAATTTGGTGATGAGCGGGCTCGTCGCGAGCAACAGGGGCACATCGAAAGACAGGATTTGCGGCGGTGAGCCGGGCGTAAACTTCAGGAGCTGGCCCGCATGAATGGTGAAATCGACTCCGTCAATAGTCGCGGTCGCGCTGCCTTCAATTAATCCGAAGACGATGCTTTTGCCCTGTTTCTGGATAAAGCCGGTCGTACCCACGATCGCTGCGGTCACCGCCGCCGTCTTGATGGTCATCGGCTTTTCGTCCTTCGGCTTGGAGAACAGAAGAGTGCCGGTTTGCAAATCAACCTGGTTGTCCGCCGCCGAATAATTGAAAATCGTGTTCGCTCCGAGCCGGGTGATGGTCTTGTTGGCCAACTCAAGCTCGGCCCGGGATTTAACGCCGGTTTTGAGGTATTCTCCGTCCGCGAGGACGGTTCCCTTGGGAGCCGGATGCGTCTCAGTCGATTGCGTCAACCCGTGATCAACCTGATTAACGGCTTCAGTGACCGTGGCTGCCGAACCGGCGGCGAAAGATCGTCCTGCTAAAAGCAAGACACCAGCAGCGATGCTGAGAAATAGTTTCGTTTTCACAGTGTTCATTATATTAAATATTGGTATCGGCCTTTGTATCCGTCAAAGGCGGACTATAGGCTGATGGGATCAGTCGGCAAGCAAATCTACTGCCGTTTTTTGATTTTTTTGTCCAAGAATCAATATTTTATGGTGTTAGCGATTATTTGTGTAACAGACAGAGCATTTTGCGCGAAATCGCGTTTCCCGGCGACTTCTTGTATGCAAGCAAAGGGTCAGGACCAGGCCACCGAGCAAGAGAGCCCATGTACCGGGTTCCGGCACAATTTCCACGTCGATGTTGTACCCGGTTCCGTTGGAGACGAGCTTGAGGTATGAGTTTTGATAGTAGGTTAAAGTCGGGGCGTTGTTGAACGTAAAGTTCAATCCCGAGATCACGCCTGAGCCATCCACCGTGATGCCTGCGAAGATCGAGCCGCCCGCGCCGCTGCCGGTGATTGAGCTGGTCAGGAGGATGTATTCCGTCGTGTCGGGGATGATGCCCGCGCCAACTAAATTCAGCGTCAGCGTCGTGTTGCTGAAGAGGACGTTGGGTGTTGAACCCAAATTCAATTCGTTGCTTTGACCGAGGCTGGTCGTGCTTAGGTTGAAGACCAGATTGGCGTTGCTGAAGGTGGTCGTGCCAGTGGCTGTCATGGTCAGGATGCCGGTTGTGTCAGTGCCACCTGCTCCGGCTTGTACAGTACCGTTGATCGTGTTGGTCGAGCTATTGATCGTTCCCGTGCCGCTCAAGGTCGCGCCACTATCGACTTTTAATGCTCCGCTGCCTGTGGCTGAACCGCTGGCGTTGCTTGCCACTAATCTACCGGCCATCACTTCTGTCCCACCCGTGTAGGTATTGGCGTTGGTCAGGGTCAGGATACCCGCTCCGCTTTTGGTCAGGGAGAGATTGTTGGCATTGCTGGCGCCCGCGACGCCGTTGCCCAGAAGCCCCGAGTAGATGTCATTATTTCCTGCCGGAACATTCGGGATATTCAACGTCAACGCCGAGGTTGTCGCGGAACCGCCGATGATTTGGTTCGAGTCCGTGCCCGTGCCCGTCGTGGAAGTGATCCCGGCCAAGGTCTGGGTGAAGCCGCCTAATGCGTAGATGTTCGTCTGGCTGCTGGTTTCGGAGGCGTCACCCAGGATAAGAGTGGTATCCGCACTGGCAGCGCCCGCCGTGGAGGGCAACGCTTCATTGATCCCGTTGGTCACCGTACTGGTGTTGAAGATATGGGTCGTGCCAAAGTAAGTCCCCTGCGTCGAGACCGTGCTTATGGCGTGGTTATAGTCCACATCGGAATCGTAAGCGCTGCCCGTGCCCTGAATAAGACCGTTGATATTGACCTTACCCGTCACCGAAAAAGTGGTGTCCGTTTTGGTGATGGTCCCAGTCAGGGTCAAAGTGCTGGTGCCGGTATTGGTCACTTCGCCGGTGCCGCTGGTGACGGTGATGTTTTGACTCAGCGTCCCGCTGGTCGAGCCCGTATATTGCAGTGCGCCACCGGTGGCCAATGAGACACCTCCGCTGCCGAGGTTACTATTACTACCATAGGCCAAAGTTCCAGCGGCGACGCTAGTACCGCCGGTGTAGGTATTGGTATTAGTCAAGGTCAGGGTGCCCGTGCCGGTCGAAGTCAGGGCTCCACCGCCGCCGAGGATCGCATTGACCGTGATGGCATAGCCGTTGCTATCAATAGTGCCACCCCCACTGGCAAGAGTGATCGCACCCGGAGCAAAGCCGCTGATAAAGTCGGAATTGTTGCCCGTGGCACGCAAGATACCGCCGTTAAAATTAATCGTGCCGCCGCCCGATCCGGTGCCCATGCCAACAGAACCCGTTTGCAGGACGCCGTTCGAATTCAGATTGAGTGTTCCCTGACCTGACCCGGTCGAGGCTAGAATCACAGATGGGCTATTGACGATGCCACCATTGGAAATATTAAGCGTTCCGGCGCCTGCGTTACCCACAATTAAACCACTCGAGCTGGTCCAGGTGGAATTCGTATTGCCGGTCGCGCCGGACACCGTCACCGTGCCGGTCGCACCACTCTGAAATGCATCACCACCGATAGAGCCGGAGGTATCGGAAAGCTGGGCGCCGTTGGTCAGGGTAAGTGTGCCATCGCCAATAAGACCCACGGACAGCGTGCCACTGTCGGCCCAACTCGAGGCGGTGCCATTGGCATTGACCCCATCGATGGTAACGGTGGCGTGGACAGAAAAGGCAACGATACCAGAGGAACTGGAAACCTGTCCGCCGTTGGTAATCGCGAGCGTTCCGTCTCCGCCATAACCCACATACAGGGTGCTGCTATTGGTCCACTTCGAAGCAGTACCGTTGGCATTGACTCCATCGACGGTGGCGATGCTGTTCGGGCCTCCATTGGCAATGTAGCCACTGACATCGGTAACCTGCCCTCCATCGGAAATATTAAGCGTTCCGGCACCGGTGTAGCCCACATACAAATTGCCCGAGTCCGTCCAGGTCGAGTTCGTATTGCCGGTCGCGCCCGATACCGTCACCGTGCCGGTGGCAGCGGTGAGCGCACGACCGGCGATGTAACCGTCGGAGGTAGTGGAAAGCTTGGCGCCATTGGTGATGCTGAGTATTCCGGCGCTGTCAGAACCCACCGTCAACGTACCGTTGATGGCCCAGGACGAGGCGCTGCTGTTGGCGTTAACTCCGTCGATGGCGACCTGACTGCCGTTCGCGATGCCAGCACTGCTACTGGTAACCTGGCCGCCATCGGAAATATTAAGCGTTCCGGCGCTTGAGTAACCCACAAACAAAGTATTCGAGTTGGTCCAAGTGGAATTCGTATTGCCCGTCGCCCCGGAAACCGTCACCGTGCCACTGTCGGGGGTGCTGGCAGAGGGACCGCCACTGATGTAGCCGATGATATCGGTAACCTGGGCCCCATTGGTAATGGCGAGCGACCCGGCGTTGTTATAACCCACGTTCAGGTTCCCATTGGTGACCCACTTTGAAGCGGTGCCATTGGTATTGACCCCGTCGATAGTGACGGTACCGACGTTGCTATCGGAGATGTAACCATTGACATCGGAAACCTGCCCACCGTTGGCGACGCTGAGTGTTCCCGCACCCTCATAGCCAACATATAGATCGCTACTATTGGTCCAGGTGGAATTCGTATTGCCCGTCGCACCAGAAACCTCCACCGTGCCGCTAGGGGTAGTACGGAGGAAGCCACCGATATAGCCGGTCGTGTCGGAAACCTGGGCACCGTTGATCACGCTAAGCATCCCGTCACTGTTAAAACCCACGTACAGCGCGCCACTGTTGGCCCAGCGCGAGGCGGTACCGTTGGCATTGACCCCATCGATGGTGGCGGTGCCGCTGCTGTCAGTGGCGCCGCTGGTGTTATTAACGGAAATATAGCCGTTAACATCGGTAACCTGGCCTCCATTGGTGACCTTGAGTGTTCCGTCTCCGCGATATCCCACATACATATCGCCGCTATTGGCCCAGCGCGAGGCGGTGCCGTTGGCATTGATCCCATCGACGGTAACTGTGCCGGTCTGGGTGCCATCCGAGGGGAGGCCAAAGGCGATGGCGCCAAAGGTATCGGTAACCTGCCCGCCATTGGTGATGCTAAGCATCCCGGCGCCGTCGTAACCGACATACAGATGATTGCTAGTGGTCAAGCTTGAGGCAGTGCCGTTGGCATTGATCCCATCGACAGTAACGATACCAAAACCATTGTTAGAAGCGATGTAGCTATCGTCATTGGAAACCTGCCCGCCATTGGTAATGTTAAGCGTTCCGGTGGTGGCGTAACCCACATACAAATCACCCGTATTCGTCCAGGTAGAATTCTTTCCGCCGGTCGCGCCGGATACCGTTACCGTACCGCTGCCGGGGGTGCTGGCAGAGGGACCTCCACCGATATAGTCCGTGGTATTGGAAACCTGCCCACCATTGGTAATGCTGAGCGTCCCGGCGCCGTTGTAACCGACATAGAGGTCGTCGCTACTGGTCCAATTCGAGGCAGTCCCGTTGGCATTGATCCCGTCGATGGTAACGGTGCCAGTCGCGCCTAAGTAAGAGATGTAGCCATTGACATCGGTAACCTGCCCGCCATTGGAAACATTAAGTGCTCCGATCCCTGTATAACCCACATGCAAATCACCCGTGTTGGTCCAGGTGGAGTTCGTGTTGCCGGTCGCGCCGGATACCGTCGCCGTGGCGATGGAGCTGTCGAAGGCGCCCCCTCCGATGTTGCCCTCGAAGCTGGTGACGGCACCTCCGTTGGAAATAAGTAACGTCGCGCTGTCATCGCTAGAGGAACTGATAAAGAGGGGAGCACCCGCGTGGCTAATACTTCCTCCCGTACCCTGAACGGTCAACGTACCCAAGCCGACGACTGTACCACCACTGTAGGTATTGGCATTGGTCAGAGTCAGGGTACCCGTGCCGACCGCATTCAGAGTGCCGTTGCCACCGATGACCGTATTGATCGTGATGGAATAGCCGTTGTTATCAATTATGCCTCCACCGTCGCCCAGGGTGACCGCGCCCGGACCAAAGCCGCTGATAAAGTCGGAACTGTTACCCGTGGCGCGCAAAATACCACTGGCCTTAAAATTAATCGCGCCGCCGCCCGAGCCGGTGCCCGCGCTGATAGAACCCGTTTGCAGGACGCCGAAGAAACTCAGATTGAGTGTCCCCGAGGCTGTCCCGGAATTGGCCAGGACTACGGATGGGCTGCTGACGATGCCACTATTGGAAATGTTGAGCGTTCCGGCCCCGCCATAACCCACGTACAGGGTGCCGCTATTGGCCCAACTCGAAGCAGTGTCGTTGGCATTGACCCCGTCGATGGTGGCGGTGCCGACGCCGTTAAAAACGGAGATAAAGCCATTAACATCGGAAACCTGCCCGCCATCGAGAACATTCAGCGTCCCGGCACCCACATAACCCACATTCAGGTTGCTGCTATTGGTCCAGGTGGAGTTCACGCTGCCGGTCGCGCCGGATACCGTCGCCGTGCCGCTGCTGGAGGAATTGACACCGATATAGCCGGTAGCATTGGAAACCTTGGCGCCATTGGTGATGCTGAGCGTCCCGGCGCCGTTATAACCCACGTTCAGTGTCCCGCTGTTGGCCCAGTTTGAAGCGGTGCCGTTGGCATTGATCCCATCGACGCTGACCGTGCTGGCCTGGCTGCCGTTGGCGATGTAACCCGTGCCATTGGAAACCTGCCCGCCATCGGAAATATTAAGTGTCCCGGCGCCCGCATAGCCCACATACAGGTCGTTATTATTGGCCCAAGTGGAATTCGTATCGCCGGTCGCACCAGACACGGTCACCGTGCCGCTGGCGGTAGTGCTGGTCGAGGGACTGCCACCGATGGAGCCCGTGGAATTCGTGACGATGCCGCCGTTGGAAATAAGGAGCGTCCCGTTATCATCGTTGTTGTAGCCGACGTAGAGAGCTGCACTCGAGTGGCTAATGCTTCCTCCCGTCCCTTGAACGGTCAACGTACCGAAGTTGATGATCGTACCGCCGCTGTAGGTGTTCGTACCGGTCAGGAGCAACGTGCCCGTACCTGTGACGGTCACGCCACCGCTGCCGGTAATCGTGCCGCTTTGGGTGGCCGTACCGGTCGCCGTGCTCAGGGTCGTCGGATTATTCGGCGCCGAGGTATTGTAGTTCGTGCTATTGATCTCGCCGTCGACGTAATTGATCGTCGTCTGCGCGCGCAGCGGCAGAAGAGCGACCAAGAGGATCAGGATAGGAAAGAGGGTTTTCAATTCTGGATGGGGATGACCGACATGAAGTCTCACGCAAGTCCAGAAATGGGTCGTCCTACCTCTAGAAAAGGATGATGAATAAATTGTGCTTCAACCTGCTTATTATGCACGAGATGTTAATCAAATCACTCAAAATGGAGATAGTCTCCAATTTTTATCTCAGACGTAGACGTGGCGCAGCATGTCCGCTGCCGTTTCGTCGAGTTGTTCGCGGCGGCGGATTTCTTCGAAACGGTCCACGAGGTCCTCGGGCCGGAAGCGGCGCTTCTCCGCTCCGCTGAAGTCGTGAAAGATCTGGCCCTTGTGCATCATGATGATGCGGTCGCCCAGATTGACCGCCTGCTGCATGGAGTGCGTGACCATCAGTGTAGTCAGGCGGTCGCGCTGGATCACCTCGCTGGTCAGGGCGATAACTTGGTCCGCACTTTTCGGATCAAGCGCGGCGGTGTGTTCGTCGAGGAGAAGAAGGGAGGGCTTGAGCCAGGAGGCCATCAGCAAAGTCAGTGCCTGGCGCTGGCCGCCGGAGAGTGAGCCGATGGAATTGTCGAGACGGTTCTCCAGCCCCATCTTCAGACTGGCGATGCGTTCCCGAAGCGGCTCCATTAATTTTTTGGAGAGCGCCCAGCCAAGGCCGCGCGGCTTGCCCCGGTGAGTGGCCAGCGCAAAATTTTCCGCGATGGACATGGTCGGGGCCGTGCCGCTGAAGGGATTCTGGAAAACGCGGCCGATCAGTTTGGCCCGGCGATGCTCCGGCCAATTCGTCACGTCCACACCGGCCAGATTGATGCTGCCTTCGTCCACGAAAAACGATCCGGCCACGGCATTGAGCAGGGTCGATTTGCCCGAGCCATTCATGCCCAGCACCACGACAAAGGAACCTTCCTCAATGGTCAGGTCGACGCCTTGCAGGGCCCGGACCTCGTTGACCGTGCCGGGGTTGAATGTTTTGCGAAGTCCTTTGAGTTTCAACATGGCGGTCAGGCGGTGGCGGTTTTTCTCCGGTTCAAACGGGCGAAGAATCCCGGAAGAACCAGCGCGGCGAAGACGAAGAACGCGGTGATGAGCTTGAGATCATTGGGATTGAGTCCCCAGCGCAAGGCGATGGCGACGAGAAGGCGAAAGAGAACCGAGCCCATGATCGCGCCCATGATGGTCAGGCCGAGCGTGCGTGAACCGGTGAGCGCCTCGCCGATGATGACACTGGCCAGGCCCCAGACGATCATGCCGATGCCCATCTGCGCATCCGCGAATCCCTGGTACTGCGCCAGGAGTGCCCCGGATAACGCCACGAGGCTGTTGGAAAGCGCCAGCCCCATGATGATGTAACCGTCCACGTTGGCTCCAAGCGCTCGGACCATCTGCGCGTTGTCGCCCGTCGCGCGCATGGCCGTTCCGATGTTCGTGCGAAAGAACATATAGAGGGCGATGCCGGCGACGGCAGCGCAGGCGGCGGCCAGGACAAGCAGGGCGGCATCGGCGGACGCCACTGACCAGCCCAGAACGTTGATGGTTTGCGCCTGAAGCAGACGCGTGCCCAATTCTTCGGCATGGCTGTTGAGCGTGGAGGCCTGCATGAGTGGAATGTTGCTTCGACCCATGACATGCAAATTGACGGAATACAACGCGGTCATGACGAGGATACCGGCCAGCAGGGCATTGATCTTGAACTTGGTATGGAGCAGCCCGGTGGTTGCTCCCGCCACCGCTCCCCCGGCTGCGCCCGCTGCTGTGGCGAGGAAAGGATTAACGTAATGGACGAGCAGGATGGCGGCGATGGAGGCCCCGAGGGTGATCGATCCATCGGTGGTGATGTCCGGAATCTCAAAGATGCGAAAGGAGATGAAGACTCCCATCGCCAGCAGCGAGAGAATGAGACCGATCGTGAGGGCGCCGAGAAGAAGAGTCATGGTTGCAGGGAGGGGTTAAGCCGTAACCATGCAGTTGGAGGGCCCGGCTCCGTCCGGGCCGCGCATTTACGGAAAAGAGTTCGCTTTGAAGTGAAGGCCTTTGCCTTTGGTCGCGGCCCGGACGGAGCCGGGCCCTCCAGGAAGACAGCGGCGAAGGTATTGCTGCGGTTAATCAAAGCGTTCATGGCAGGACAGGGGCAATCCAAACGGCACCGCGCAGGAATTCGCTTTCGCCCGCGCCGGTGAATTCCCGGGAGTCGTGCAAAAGATGGAACACCGCTTGAGCAGCCCGTCCGTCGAAAAGTGCGGCCAAGGTGGGCTTGAGATCGATGCGGCCCTTCTGGAGAGGGCGATACGGAAAACAGGCCGCGTGAAAATGGCCTTGAATACCCGAAACAAGAGGGCGCAAAAGAGGTTGCAGGGACGAGCCGTCGTGCGCGACCACTCCAACCACGAGCGAGGTGGAATCGCGGAAGGCTCGCTCGCTGGTGAAAGAAAGCCAGTCGCGAATTTGCGGAAAATTGAAATTATCGGCGGAGGCAGAAGCAGGAGATCGCCGCAGGGTGGCGCCGACAAGTCCGGCGGTTTCCGTGACAGCAACGAGGATGGCCGCAGGCGCCCCGGCGATTTCAAGCGCAGTGGCTGCGATCTCGCCGAGTCCCACTGTGCGGGCGTCGTCCTTGGCCTGGAAGCGGGCCAGCATGGAAAAATCTCCGCGGCCAACGAGGCCCAACAGCAGATGACCTTCCGGTACCAGGCTTCCTTCACTGACCACGAAATCGGGGCGGCCCGAACCATCCGCAGGCTGAAAGACAGACACTCCTCCGGCTGCAAGAAACTCTCCGAAGCGGGGCGCGCAATCCGCCGGACTTGCGCCCAGTGCACCAATGCCAACCGCCACAGTTTCGTCGTCGAAGCGAATGGCATCCCGGCCTATCGTCTCGTTGAATCCGCCGTGAAGAAGCGAGTCGCTGCCAATGGCTTCAACCCGGATGCCCTTTCCGGGCAGCGGAAATAGCTCATAGTCGGCCCGGGATGAAGAAACCGCACGGCCCTGCGCGGCATGTTCTAGATCGCCGGCCAAATCCGTCTGGTTCCCGATGAGGGCCTCCATACCCGCCATGAAAAGCACCGAGCGCACCATGGGCGAGGGATTGACAATGCCGAATGAGCCCTTGATGCCGAGAAGTTGCTTATAAACCGTGAGCACCACGCGCAGACCGGCCGAACTGACGTAAGTGACCCGCTCCATGTCCAGCCGGATGCTGTGCTCGCCCTCCCTCACAGCCTGGGTGAGCGCCTGCTCGACCGTATCGCACCAGCTCGTGTCAAGGCGACCAGCCAGGCGGATGATAAGCGAGTCTCCGGATTTTTCGCGCGTGATTTCCATGGCTCAGTTGCTCACTTTCGTTGCCTGTTTCAGCAGGCCGTCCGGGATTTCCATGCCGACCGCCCGCGCGTTGGTTGGGCTGACGGTGAGCTTGCATTTCGGCGGCAGGGTAAACGGGATGTCCTTCGTCGACTCACCCGCGATGACGCGCTCAAGCAGATGCACCGTGGTAACTCCGGCATCGTGGTAATCGCGGCCCAAGGCAACAGCCGCGCCCATGGGAACCGTGGTGCTGTTCAAACTGAACAGCGGTTTCTTCGCCTGGCGCGCGGCTTTGGCGATCGCGGTGAACCCGGCGGACGAGAGATTATCCGAAATCTGCACAATCGCATCGAGGGGCCGGGAAGCGAGCGACATCGCAGCGTCGGGGAATTCTCCGGAGGAATTCGCCGCGACGGCATCAAGGACGAAGCCGCGCTTCTTGCACAGCGCATCCAGCGAGTCCTTGAGATCGACGGAGTTTGTTTCCGCCGGGCAGAACAAGGTCCCGATATGCTTGATGTTCGGGTAGTATTTTTCGAGCAGGTCGAGCATGTCCCCGTAAGGGCTAAGGACAGCCACACCCGTGACGTTGGGCAGGTGGTCCGTGTAACTGGTCCCGGCTCCCGCCACGATCGGATTGGCCACCAGGCTGAAGACGATGGGCGTGTTGCGGACACGATGCAACGCGGTCTGAAGCGTGGGGGTAGAAAGGGGCACGATGATGTCCGCGCCGCTCGTCATCGCCGCGTCCAGCATGCCGCCGAGTGCCGACATGTCGCCCTGCGCGCTCTGAATCTTGATCTCATAATCGACACCTTCCTTAAGCGCACTGTGCTGCCAGCCCTCCGCCATGCCGGAAAGAGTTTCCTCGGAAGGAGGGGTTTCATTGTAATTGACGATGGCGATCTTCCATTTCTTGTGCGGAGTCGCAGGACGCACGGGAGCGACAGCGATGGACTTGATTTCTTGGCCGTTTTCGTCGATCACGATCTGCGCCTTTTGCCGGACGTCATCCGTAATTTTCCAATTGCCGGAAAGGTGACCCAGCGCCTGGAGATTGATCGCTTCAATTTCCGGCATCACGTTCTCGATCGGCACGGTGGCGGGATCGCGCCCATTGAGAATATCGCCCGCGAGCACGCCAGCCAGACGGCCCACTTCGTGATAGTCGGCGCCGAGATCGAACAGCGCGCCGTGTTTCACATTGGGAGGAATAACGGTGAACACGGGGATGCCTGCCTTGTTGCCCGCCGCCACGACGGAATCAATCGCGGTCATCACGGTGACATCGCCACCGACCCAGAGCGCCTCGGCACCGCGCGCAGTGAGTGATGCAGCAGCCTCACCGACACCAGCGGAATTTTCCACGGTGGCTTCGAGAAGATTGATGCCGAGATCGGCGCAGACCTGGCGGGCCAGCTTGACTTGGGCCTCGGAATTGGCTTCACCGGCATTCCAAACGACGCCGACCGTTTTCAGGCCGGGATTCATCGCGCGGGCGGTCTCGAAAGCTTGCCGAACAGGCTGCATCGTGCCGTACCCGGCGAGCCAGGCGGGGTGATCCAGGGGATTGTCCTTGTTCACACCGACACCGGCAGCAACGGGATCCGTGACGAGGGCGAAGACGTGCTTCTTTTGCGTGGTCCGATTGGCATTGGCGACGGCTTGGAGCGATGGCGTGCTGATGGTGAGGAGGAGATCGTAGCTACCATTGGCCATTTCACGGCCGATAGTCTGCGCAGTGGGCATGTCGCCCTCGGCATTGTAGGTCTTGACGCGCAGATTTTTGCCGGTCACCCAGCCGCGTTCCTCCAGGCCGGCGAGCATGCCTTCGCGTCCCTGGTCGAGAATGGACTGCGAGGCCTGCTGAAGAACGGCAACGGAAACCATCCGGGAAGAGGAAGCGGATTTCGCCCTCGACCCAAGATCGGAAAAGAGCAGCAGCGCGGCGGCGGCGGCGATGAGGCCAAGTCCAAGGGCAAGGCGGCGAAAAGTATCGAGCATGAAGCGGAGGCAGGATGCACGCCTATCGAGCCACGATCAAGTGCATTGGGAACAGATTGCCTGTGATACCAATCCTGGTTGTCAGGGCACCCGCATTTTCTTCATTTACAGGTGGAGGCGGCGGGGGTCGAAGCCGGCCTCAGTCATTCTACTTCAATCGATAGCATGCGATAAGTTGCTGCGATTTGCGAGGTTATCCATGAAGTCCCTGTTTTCTCCATTTCGCAAATTATCGTACGGTTTCGCAACTTTGTTGTCGTACGCTGTCGTACGGAAATCGGGTCGGTGGAGGAAAGGGGGTGAACAATCGAGATAGCCATTACGCGTTCAATAGGTTAAGACGCCCTCTACTAAACCAAAGTCTATTCCAATGCTATTTCGCTTGATGAAGCCCGGTTCTCATTACTTGGTTGTTTCTGCTCTCTGGCTCCTCGGCATCGGCGCGACGCGGGCGCAGACTGGGTCCATTCCCAACCGCCCGACACTCCCCGTCCCATTGACTCCCGTCATCCAGGTTGAACGCCCAGGAGCGGTGCGCGACTTCAATGTCGATGCCGCCCAGGCCCGCCAAATGGTCAACAACGCGCTGCTCAAGCTCACCAGCGCCTCCGACATCGGCACCGCCTGGACCCGCCTCGGCATTACGCCGCAGGACATCGTTGGCATCAAGATCGCCACCGCTGGCGGCAGCGTGATGTCCACACACCAACCGATCGTCCAAGCCATCTGCGACGGCCTCGCTGCGGCTGGCGTCCCCGCCACGCATATCATCATCTGGGACAAATTGGGCAACCAGATGACCTCAGCAGGTTACCCTCTGCGAACAGCTTCACAGGGCAAACCCGCCATCGCCTCCGTCGTGCCTGATAACTACGATCCCGAAGTCTATTACCGTGGCTGGACCACCGGCAGCCTGATGTGGGGCGACTACCGTTTTTCCAATCCTTCCGGCGACGCGGATTCCGACTGCACCCGTTCTTACTTCGCCAAGTTTGTCACGGAAACCTGCACTAAGTTGATCAACGTTCCTGTCCTCACTGACAACAGCTCCGTTGGCATCAACGGCTGCCTCAGTACCCTTGCTCTCAGTAGTATTGATAACACCCGCCGCCTGATCGGTCCACCCACTTTTGGCACCCCGGCAATCTGCGAAATACTGTTCCGCAACTGTTTCCGCCGCAAAACTGTGGTTCATATCCTCGATGCCCTCGTGGCGCAATGCGCGGGCGGCCCCAGCTTTGATCCACAATATTGCCAGGACATGGGCGCGCTTTATGTCAGTCGTGACCCCGTCGCCATCGACTCCCTTGTACTACCCCGTCTAGAGAATATGCGCCAGCATATGGGTGTCCCGTTGATTGGGCCGGCTCCGGTCTACTACATCAAGGCCGCTACCCTCTTTAATCTCGGCACCACCAACCATAGCCAGATTCAATTGGTGCGGATTCCCTAAGTCTGAAAAGGAAAAAAGAGGACGGCCATCTCTTCATTTTTTATCAGAGGGAAGTGGAGGCGGCGGGGGTCGAACCCGCGTCCTAAAACAAGGCCTTGACCGCTTCTACAAGTTTGTCCGCGCCGATATTGTCGGGAGATGGGTTGTGGCGCAGCTCACCCCATCACCGTAGTCACCACATTGATTCGCCGCAGAAGGTCGGTCACTCACCAGCCGCGTCGCCCCACTAATGTCGTTGTCGTCCCCTAGTGGAGGTCAGGGCGACAACGTCGAGCCGTTATTTATTAGGCAGCGAGAGCCAACGAATAGTTGTTCTTTGTTTTTGGGCTGGCTTTTTTACGAGGAAGACCTACCCCATCCTCGACTTGCGGCGGGCACCACCATGCTCCAGTCGAAGCCAATGCGCCCCCGTAGGAAATTCAATCTACGCTACCTCTGCATTCGCGCAAAGAGTTTCTTTGGACATCCGCAGATGACGGGTTTTTTTCAAGAGATTTTCGGGTGTTCTACCAAAGCCAAAAGACTGGCCATCTTCCCCAGCGAGGGTCTACGCTCCCCGCATGAGTTCGATCGACATCGGTATCATCAGCGCCTGCTGCATCCTCGCCGGATTGTTCTTCGGTCTCTTTCTGGGTCGCGCGCTGCCCGAGAGCCACCTGAACGATCACTCGAAGGACACGATCAAGATGGCGTCGGGGATGATCGCCACGCTGTCCGCGCTCGTGCTCGGGTTGCTGGTGGCCTCGGCCAAAAATTCGTTCGATACCATCAGCAACGCGGACACCGTAACCGGCGCGAATGTCATCCTTCTGGACCGTGTCCTCTACCAATATGGACCGGAATCCAAACCGGCCCGCGATGAGTTGCGCAGTTCGGTCAACGATGAAGTCCAAAGCATCTGGCCCAAGGAACATCCTGCCGCGGATGACGATCCCGCCATGCTCGAAAAGACAGGCGACCTTGAACCGGTCCAGCAAAAGCTGAATGCACTCACCCCCACGACTGACGACCAACGGGCCACCCTTCAGCAGGCCCGGCAACTCCTCGGCACCCTGGTGCAGGAACGCTGGCAACTCATTGAAGAGTCCAAGACAGAAGTCCCGACCGCACTCTATGTGGTTCTCTTGTCCTGGCTCACCATTCTTTTCATCAGCTTTGGCCTGTTCGCACCACGAAATATCACGGTGCTGGCGGCGTTGGTTCTCTGCATCGTTTCGTTCTCCACGGCTATTTTCCTTTTCGATGAAATGGCCAGCCCCTTGGACGGCATGATCAAGGTCTCCGGTGCGCCCATGCAAAAGGCGCTGGATCACTTGGGCCGATAAGGAGTTGCATCGAAAGCTTGACCATTCCATAGGGAGGTAGGCTAATCTCCAAATTCGTCTTTCTTTTGGAGAAACGATGTGAGTTTTTACTTTAAAAACGTAAAAAAGCCTTTACTTTCTGGATTATGACTAATCGGAACCGCCTTTTCCCGATTCTCCTAACCGCAACCTTATCGTTTGCGGCCAGTCCTCTTCTCTCCCGGGCAGAACCTGGCGTGCCCAGCGACAGCACCAATCCCGCTCCGGCGGTGGCTCCACCCGCACCCGCGCCAACCACAGCAACTCCTCCTCCGGCTTCACCGGCTCCGTCCACTGCTGCTCCGACGGCGTCAACTGCCAGTGCAACCGCGCCTGCTGTCCGTCCCGCCACCTATACCGTGGTTGTGGGAGATTCTTATTCGCTTATCGCCAAGAAATTTGGCTGCTCGGTAAAATCGCTCAAGAAGATCAATAACGCCACGAAGAACACCCTGAAGCCGGGGCAGGTCATTAAGATTCCTCCTGTTAAAAGCAAGTCCGCTAAGGCCACTACGCCGACCACGCCTGCTGCCAAACCAAACGCATCCACCGCTCCGCACAAGAAAACGGATCATCAAAAGCTCTACGCCCAGGCGCAACCCGTGCAGGACTTTGATATCCCGGCCTCGACCTTCGCTTCGTGCCCCGTTCCGGATCCCGCTTCCGTCCCGGACAAAGTTCCAACAAATCCAGAGGTCGCAACGCCCGATACGGCGGAGACTTCCGCTCCTGTGGCGCAGCTTGTTTCTCCGGATGAATTAAGCGCCGACACCGCACCGACTCCGAATACCGTCACCGCCGCCAAACCCGCGCCGGCGCCCATTGTCGCGATTGCAAAGCCCTCTCCTGCGCCTGTAGTTAAGCCAAGCCAAAACAATTCCTCCCCCGCGCCGGTCTTTACGAGTTCCTCATCGAAACAAAGCGGGCACAACTCCTTTTTCTCCTCCTCTTCGCCTTCACTTGCGATGTCGGGCGACTGGGCCAATCGCTTTATGCAGGAAGCACGGCAACTCAGCGATCAGGGTCTCGAATATAACGAAGACTGGCGCCCACCGGGCGAGTCCCATGCTTGGACCATGGATTGCTCCAATACCTCTCGCTATCTCTATAAGGTCACGACGGGCCTTGAATTGCCCCGCACCGCCTCCGATCAATACTATTATCTCCATCTGCAAAACAAGGCCTGGGACGTGCCTCAAGCCTCCAACGGTTACGCCGATGTCTCCTATTTGCGGGAAAACCTCAAGCCGGGCGATCTGCTTTTCTGGGAGAATACTTACCGGCCTGAGCGCCAGCCGCCCATTACCCATGTGATGGTGTTCCTCGGCACGAACGACAAGGGCCAGTGGATCATGGTCGGATCGCAATCCAGCCGCGGCGGTGCGCACAACCGGCGCAACGGCGGTCCCGATATCTATGTCTTCGATCCCTGCAAGCCCAGCGGCGGTTACACGACTTGGCTTGGACTGGTCCGGCATCAAGGCCGATTCTGCGCCTATGGACGACCCCTCGAAGCCGATCCCGCGAAGCTCTCCGTCGCGTCGAATTAGCCTTCGCTTAATCCTGTCCAAAAACGCCGAGGCGTTCTAACCTCAGTTCAAATCTTTCTTCTTTTATGGGCAAATATGTTCTCGGTTGTGTCGGCGTTCTCGTCATTGGCCTCATCATTCTCGCAATCATCATCGGGGCCATGTGGGCCGATAGCTATAATACGCTGGTCAAGGGCAGGCAGGGCGTCGATGCGGGATGGGCCGAGGTGGAGAACCAGTATCAACGCCGTGCCGACTTGATTCCGAATTTGGTCCAGACTGTCTCGGGTGCGGCAAATTTCGAGAAATCGACGCTGACCGACATCGTTCAGGCCCGCGCCAGTGTCGGGCAGGTGAAGCTTGATCCCAATTCGGCCCCCACCGATCCGGCGCAACTCCAGAAATTTGAACAGGCCCAAGGCGCGCTGGGCAACGCGCTCTCCCGTCTACTGGTGGTTTCGGAACGCTATCCCGATCTCAAGGCCAACCAAAGCTTCCTGGATCTCCAGGCGCAATTAGAAGGCACCGAGAACCGGATCACCACGGCCCGCAACCATTTCAATCAGGCAGCGCAAAGCTACAACACCAGCGTGCAGAGCTTCCCGACCAATTTCATTGCGGGAATGTCTGGGTTCACCACCCGGCCTTATTTCCAGGCGAAAGAAGGCAGTGATGTTCCGCCACCGGTCAAATTCGATTTAAACAACTCGACCAACGTCGCTCCCGCCAAGTAACGCCCGAACCATGACCAAGCGCCACGGGTTGCGGACGGGACAGGTCGCAGGACTGCTCCTACTCTCGCTGTTCCTTAGTCTTTTCGCCCAAGCGCAGAAGATTCCGCCCAAGCCTACTCGCTATGTCACCGATCAGGCCGGTGTTCTGGATGCCGGAACAACAGCGGCAATCAACACGCAGCTCGAGCAATTTGAGAAAGACACCTCCAACCAGATTCTCGTCGCGATCTATCCGAGCCTGCCGCAGGACGCGGAGGTGGCCCAATACTCCATCGACACTTACAACGCCTGGGGCGTGGGACAAAAGGGCAAGGACAATGGCGCCGTCCTCTTCATCTTCGTCAACGACCATAAGATGTTCATCGCCACCGGGCGCGGTCTCGAAGGTGCGCTGCCCGATGCGATCTGCAAAAGGATCATCACACAGGAAATTGCACCGCAGTTTAAACAAGGCAACTACTCCGGCGGC
>Ga0206926_1056_pt1 | contig 24552 bp, 19 predicted proteins | sample Alteio_BWOrgHeat_59_FD_152955 | JGI IMG/M metagenome (GOLD analysis project Ga0206926, IMG submission 152955) | Enriched cells from forest soil in Barre Woods Harvard Forest LTER site, Petersham, Massachusetts, United States -... | ecosystem: Environmental > Terrestrial > Soil > Temperate forest >... | reverse complement strand
CCACCTTGTCTATTTCATCCAGGATTATACCCGGGAGAGCGGGGTGCGGGAGCTGGACAGACAGCTGGCGTCCATTATGCGGTACCAGGCTAAGGAGTATGCTATGAAGGGGAAGGTGAAAACGCAGCTGACGCCCCTGGATATAGAAAAGATGCTGGGAAGATCGAGATACAGCAATGATCTGTATAAGGTGGCCAATATGGCCGGTGTGGCCGTGGGGCTGGCATGGACCTATGTAGGGGGGGACATCCTTTTTGTGGAGACCAGCTTAAGTGAGGGCAAGGGGGATCTGAAGCTGACGGGTAATTTGGGAAATGTGATGAAGGAGAGTGCGGTGACGGCCCTGACCTATTTGCAGTCAAATGCCCGGAAATACGACATAGATCCGGAGCTGTTCAATAAGAAGACCATCCATGTGCATGTTCCCGAGGGGGCTGTGCCAAAGGACGGTCCCAGCGCCGGCGTCACGATGATGAGCAGCATTGCCTCTGCCATTACGGGAAAAAGAGTAAAACCTTACCTGGCCATGACAGGAGAGATCACGCTACGGGGGCAGGTATTGCCTGTAGGGGGGATCAAGGAAAAGATCCTGGCGGCGAAGCGGGCCGGGTTAAAGGAGATCATCCTTTGCTGGCAGAATGAAAAGGATATCCAGGAGATAGACTCTACTTTTATAAAGGGGCTGAAGTTCAACTTTGTCAAAAATATGCAGCAGGTGCTGGAGATTGCGCTGGCTTAAGGGATGTATGCCTGCTTATGACCGTCTTTACTTAAAAGGACGTTAAAACGGATAAGCCAGCCGCAGCGTGGCGCTGCTAAAATGAACCAATCCCTTACAACCCTTGTTAATAATGTAAGGAGTCGCTGATCTAAACCGATCAGCCTTCTGAAATTTTTTCATGTTGGTTGTTTTAAGGGTTACAAAAAATCCCTCATTTCCATGAGGGATTTTTCTTAGTTTGCAGTACACCGCATGAAGCTAATTGCTACCATCCTCTTTTTGTTCATCTTTTATCCACTTGCTGCCCAAACCCTTGGTGGCAGTACGGTCTACAATTTTTTGGATCTCCCGAACGGTCCGCAGCTGACGGCCCTGGGCGGCATCAATGTCTCTGCTATCACGGACGATGTGAATCTTTCTTTTAACGACCCTGCACTTTTGCGATCTTCCATGCATGAGCAGCTTAGCACTTCTTTTAATGCCTTCTATGATGGCATTCACATTTACAATTTATGGATGCCTGTATATAGTCAGTCGTTACAGACGAGCTTTGCCGCGGGCATCAATTATTTTGACTATGGGAGCATTCCCCAGACGGACGCGTCGGGAAATATCCTGGGGAACTTTCATCCTGCGGACTATGTTGCGCAGGTATGTGCCAGTCGCCGGTATGAGCAGCGGTGGTTTTATGGCGTAACGTTGAAGTTCATTCATTCTTCTTATGGCGTGTACCGGTCATCCGGGGCTGCGATGGATATCGGGGTCGGTTATTATGACAGCGTGCATCTTTTCCAGGTGGGATTTACAGCCAGTAATATGGGGGTGCAATATCGTCCTTATGAAGGGACTTCGGCGGGGGAGCTTCCTTTTGATATTTCTTTAGGTGTTACAAAAAGGCTGGCGAAGGCGCCGTTGCAATTTTCTTTTACGGCGCATCATCTGCAGGAGTTCAATATACGATATGCCGATACGGCGTTTAATAACTTTAATGGATATGATCAGAACAATAAGGCCTCTCATTTTACGGTAGACAAGCTGTTCCGGCATTTTATCGTGGCTGCGCAGGCTTTTCCTGAGGACAGGGTGGAGGTGACGGTGGCTTATAATTATCTGCGAAGAAAGGAGCTGGATATGGGAGAGGCGGGGAATGGATTTACGGGATTTTCTTTCGGACTGGGTGTGCTGTTAAAGAAATGGCAGCTGAGATATGCCCGGAGTTATTATCAAAATACGAGTGGATACAACCAACTGGGGTTGAATCTAAGGTTAAATGATTAGTACGGGCTAAGTAAACTCTTCCAGTAATTGGGGGAAATGGGTAATCGGGCGAGGAATATGTGCTTTTGTGCTTTTTTTATCGCTTTCGTGTTAATTTTGGGAAGGTAGAAAAATCTTCCATGATCAGAATAATTATCGTTGATGATCATTTTCATGTCCGGGAGGCCTGGAGCTGGGTATTGAACCAGGTGCCGGGTATTAATGTCATTGCTCAATGCGCCAATGGGCAGGAGGCTATAGATGCTGCCAGGCGTCTTTCTCCTGATGTAATGCTCATGGATATTCATATGTCACCTGTTAATGGTATCGAGGCCACGCGTTCTATCCGGCAGTTTGCGCCGGATATTAAGATCATCGGTGTCTCTGTGCAGGCGGAACGTTCTTATGTAAACGAGATGTTACGGAATGGCGCCAGTGGATATGTTACAAAAAACTCTTCCAGCAGCGAGATGATCATGGCTATCGATGAGGTGATGGCAGGAAAAACCTATCTCTGTGAAGAGATAGGTCATATGCGTGTGGATGCCACCGCTGCGCGGGGCTAAAATGCGGGTGCGACCATGGTTAATGGATCTCCGCTAATTCTTTCTCTGTCTTAAATGCTTCCCGGGGTTTTAGTCCCAGTAATTCAAACATAATATTATCTTCTTCGAAGGAGGGGTTGGGTGTGGTGAGCAGCTTTTCTCCTGCGAAGATGGAGTTGGCGCCGGCCATAAAGCAGAGGGCCTGTTCGGACTGGCTCATTTCGGCCCGTCCTGCGCTGAGTCTGACCATGGTGGCGGGCATGAGGATCCTGGCGGTTGCGATCATGCGGATCATATCCCAGGTATCTACTTTGGGGTTACTTTCGAGGGGGGTGCCTTTTACCCTGACGAGGGCGTTGATAGGTACGCTTTCGGGGTGTACGGGCATTGTGGAAAGGGTGTGGAGCATTTTTATGCGATCTGCATGGGTCTCGCCCAGTCCGATGATCCCGCCACAGCAGACGGTGACGCCTGCTTTCCGTACATTATCGAGGGTGGACAGCCTGTCGTTATAGGTGCGGGTCGAGATGATCTCGCTGTAATATTCGGAGGAGGTGTCCAGGTTATGATTATAGGCATAGAGGCCTGCGTCGGCCAGTTTTTTTGCCTGTTCTTCGTTCAGCATTCCCAGTGTGCAGCAAACTTCCATTCCCATTTCATTGACGCCTTTCACCATGTCCAGCACTCTGTCGAAGTCTTTGTTGTCACGTACTTCGCGCCAGGCTGCTCCCATACAGAACCGGGTAGAGCCGGCTGCTTTGGCTTTTGAGGCGTATTCCAGGACTTCTTCTTTTTTCATGAGGGCCTGGACATTTACGCCTGTGTTATACCGGGCGGCCTGGGGGCAATAGGCGCAGTCTTCGGGGCAACCGCCCGTCTTGATGGACAGGAGGGTGCAGACCTGTACTTCGCCTGTATCGTTGTTTTCGCGGTGTACGGTTGCTGCGCGATAAATGAGGTCCAGCAGCGGGGTATTATAAATGTCATTGATCTCTTCAATGGTCCAGTTATTTCTTATCATGGTGTCAAAATTATAGTAAAACCTAAAAATTTTATTCTTTTTTTTTAGAGCCCGGTATTTCCGTTCCCATCATCGTCTTTCAGGTAGATGAAGGAGTCTTTTAGCAGGGGGGCGTTCTGCCTGAATATTTGATTTAATACTACCCTAAATTCGTTGACGGCGCTGATGCTGTCATATAGCTGACCATGGTCCTTACCCGGGAGATAGACGGCATCCTGGTTGTTGAATACGGCATTCCTGTCCTTCATTCCTGCCAGGCGATATCCATGGTCCGACATAAAGATAATAACGGCTTTTCCGTCCGTATTCTTTTTAATAGCGGATACCAGTTTTTTCAGGCATGCATTTGTGTAGGGGATATAGTTCAGATAGCTCCGGGGATCGGCGGGGTGATTATAATCCTCCGTCACTGCGGCGAGATCCCGCGCCTGTCCAAGGCTGTCGTAGAGAAACGGGAAATGGGGCATGAAGACGTGCATGTATATAAAGCGGGGGGAGGTGGATGGCTTTTTACTTTCTTCTATGGTCTTATCGATAAACACCTGATTTTGTCTTCCTATCTCTTCATTATGATCTTCGAGGGCTTTTAATGAGTGATGGAAAGTGGCTACCAGCCACCAGCCCATGTCCCGCAGGAGATAGCTGGAGAGGGTGCGGTCTGTGATCAGTTTTGTTTTTACGGCGATAAAAGGCTGTTCAGAGAATGAGGGGGCTGTCGGCAGATCGAAAGAGGAATTATTGATCACCGTGTATCCCTGATCCAGGAGGGTGTTGATAACTGTCAGCTTCCTGTTGGGACCGGTGGCTTCCAGGTAATCATTTGCTGTAATGTGCGATGGGGCTTTTATATTGGTGAGATAAGAGGTGCTCAGCATGGACGTCATGGAGAACGCGGTGAAATTGTAATTTGACCGGCTGTTTTTTTGTATCTGAAATCCCTGTTGTTGAAGGAAGGTATCGAGATCGTCGTTATTGTAATGATACACATTTTTCAATGTGTTGTTGCCGGAGTATTCGTCAAAGAGTAAAAAATAAATATCCGGTTTCGGGCAGCTGTCGCAATGTTTGTACAAATTATCCTGTGCTCCCTGTGTAAACTTTGAGATAGCTCCTGTATCCTGGCGGTGCCATAATGGTGTCATTGCGTCTATGAGGAGATAGATAATAAGCAGGGTATTGAGGAATAAGCTGATCCTGGTATCCGGCTGTCTCTTTTTCAGATAAAGGAACAGCCCACCCGCCATGAGGAGGAATAGCGGGATGATCACGCTGTATTTGTGCAGAAAGATGCTGTTCTGTCTGAAGAAATCATGTAAGGCGCCGAAGAAAAAATAAAAGGACATGATGAAGGTGGTCATGAGCGCGGCTTTCATCTTTTGTTTTAGCAGCAGCTTAAAACAAAGATAGACGGCCAATGTTGCGATGGTATAGAGTACAATAAGGAGGAGGCAGTCGGAGAAATTGATGAAGCGGTAGTTCTCAACATACCCGTGGAAAACAAAGAAAAGGGGAAGCAGGAAAACAAAAAGTATGGATCTCATGGATTAGACAGTTTTTTCATACGATAAAGTATCCGGCCGGAATCACCGATGAGCTCTTTTTTTTCTATGTTGAAATACCTGGAAAAGCAGGTTTCGAAATGGGTGATCCCGTAATCCGGATGATAACGGTTTTTGTTTTCGACCAGGGTCTGTGCCTTTATATCGGAGAGGGGGACGAACTCTATGATCAGCCATTGCCCGGTGAGGGCTGCCAGCAGATCAGCGATACCGGAAAGCGGGATATTCCTTTGCAGGGCCAGATGGTGTACCAGGGCCAGGGCGATTACGAGTTCTGAGTGTGCGCGCCGGATGAATCCGGGGCGTTCTTTATTGAGCCAGCCCATATCAGGGGTGGGGTAGCAAAGATCTATACAAAGGGGCAAAAGATGACCCACGGGATTTTTCCGATGCTGCTGGTACATATCTCCGATGCAGCGCCAGTCTGCGTCGACTGCTATGGTCCGGATGTTCTTTGCTGCCAGCAGGCGGCTGAAGTGGCCATTATTGGCGCCCAGGTCCAGGGCGCTGGCGGGGGTCAGGCTCTCCAGCATGTCGCAGAAGAGTTTTTCCTTTTTATCGAGGTAGGCGGCGCTGAGGATGGTCTCATCATAATAATTGCTCCATCCTTTTGACTGTGGGATACCTGTTGTAAGCGTTTTAAGGATATTCTCCAGGTGTTCCAGTATGCGGCTTAGCCTTGTCTTTGAAAATGCGGGAGACCTGCTACCGGGGGGCTTATTACTTCCCTGATAGTCTTTTTGGATCTTCGATTGTAATAACACATGCATCCAGACGCCTGCCTTCCAGCGGCTTTTGGAAGGGAGCAGGCGGGCTGTCAGGGCTGCAGGTATACCTTCCGGGTAGGCCATTGCGAGCTTATCAACATCTCCTTTCTGATAATGCTGAAGATACAGGGGAAAGAGGAAGCTCTCGCAGAACTGTCTGTAGGCGATCCAGGGTTTGGCCGGGTCATACAATTCCAGTGACAGGGTATCTATAAAAATGGGTTTTCCATGGAGGAACTGTATGTTAAACGGCGTCGCATCTTTGAGGATCATTCCTTTTTCTATGGCGGCGCGTGTGATGGACAGGGTCAGGAGGCCTGCATCCTGCAGCTGTTGCGGGCTCCATTCATATGGGTAGCTGATGACCGGGATCTGTTCGGGGAGGATGGTCTTATAGCGATCCTTTGTGCCCGGGGCGTCGGTTATTTCCTCATGGGGGATGAGCCATTTTTTGCGGGTGAGCTCCTGGTAGAGTCCGGAGCTGAATAAATGTTCATAATCTGCTGCATAGGACTGGTTGACCTGGCGGTAGTATTGTCCGTTCATGCGGAATACAAAACCTGAAGGATCCCGGTATGCGGAGGGCATTTCCAGATGGCTATCCATTGTCCGGGTCATTTTCTGGCTGGTCCTCTTTTTTGGGCTTAAAAAAGAACGACCGGATCTTCAGCCATAAGTTCTTAAAAAAGAAAGAGGCGCCCAGCACGGCGGCGACGATCATTTGCACGAGGTAGCTGCCGCTGCCCGGGTCGATGTACAGAAGGCAAATGTTTATCATAGATATTTAAGGTTAGTTTGCGGCGTCAGCGTCAGCAGTGTCTCATACATCAGCTGAATGGTCTGTTCGATATCTTTTTTATGCAGCATTTCCACCGTCGTGTGCATATAACGCAGGGGGATGGAGATTAGCACGGAGGGGCAGCCGTCATTGGCATAGGCGAAGGAGTCTGTGTCCGTGCCTGTGCTGCGGGATACGGCGCGCATTTGTACGGGGATCTTTTTATTTTCAGCAACGTCCTGTACCAGGGCCAGGAGCTTATTATGCACGGCGGGGCCGAATGCGAGGGAGGGGCCTTTCCCGCAGGTGATGTCTCCTTCGATGATCTTGTTGATCATGGGGGTGGCTGTATCGTGGGTGACGTCTGTGATGATGGCAACGTCCGGCTTAAGGCGGCGGGCGATCATTTCAGCGCCGCGGAGGCCTACTTCTTCCTGGACGGCGTTGACGACATAGAGTCCAAAGGGAAGTTTTTTCTTATTCTCATGCAGGAGCCGTGCTACTTCAGCGATCATGAAACCTCCTACGCGGTTATCGAATGCCCGGCCGACGAGATAATCATATGCCAATTCTTCGTAACCTGCCTGGTACGTGACGACGGAACCGATGTGGATGCCGAGATCCTCTACTTCTTTCCTGTTCCGTGCGCCGCAGTCGAGGAAGAGATTGTCTACTTTTGGCTGTGGTTCTTTTGCGTCGGGGTTGCCCAGGCGGGTATGGATGGCCGGCCAGCCGAAAACGGCGGGCACCATACCTTTTTTACCATGGATGAAAACGCGTTGTGCGGGGGCGATCTGGTGGTCTACGCCGCCGTTGCGTTTGAGGTATATAAGACCTTCGGGGGTGATATAGTTGACGAACCAGCTTATTTCATCGGCATGTGCTTCGATGACCACTTTAAAGGCAGCTTTTGGGTTGATGACGCCGACGGCTGTGCCATAGGGGTCTGTAAAAAAGCTGTCCACATAAGGCTTTATATAATTCAGCCATAGCTGCTGGCCACTGCTTTCGAAGCCAACGGGGGAGGGGTTATCGATGTATTTTTTCAGGAAATTCATGGAGGAGGTGGTCAGGATGGAAGCCGGTGTTGCCTGGGATTTCGTACTTTTTGCCATTGTATTGGAATTAATTCTTGTTTGCTGTGAAGGGGCAAATTTAACTAAATTCGGAAGATCAGCATCAGGAGGCCGGAAAACATCATGAGCCCATCCAGGACGAAGTAATAGAGATAGTCGGAAAAGTCAACTTTTGCCCGTTTGTACAGGCCGGCCAGGATGGCGCCGGGCACCAGGAGCAGGAGAATATAAAAAGCCGGGTACCGGCAGAAACAGAGGGCGATGGTGCTGAGGGCGAATAACGTCAGGGAAAGTATGAAGAGCCAATCAATACCCCGTTCATCGAGGAGCGTAATGAGGCTGCGGATGCCGTCCGCCTTGTCATCCTCTCTGTCCCGGTAGTCGAACAGGATACATATGGCATAAATGAGGAAAAAGCGGCTGATGGCAAAGAGGATGGCCCCTGCGTTCCAGTGGGCGTCAGCGATGAAAATGGGCAGTACGGATGTTACATACATCCATACGAAGGTGAGAAAAATGGTTTTTACTACCGCGATATGGCTTAGTCGCCGGAAAATGGGCTGGGGCAGCTTTGGCGCGGAGTAGAGAAAGGTGACAAAGGCCCCGAAACAGAGGGCGGGCAGGTGGGGCAGGAGATAGAAAAAATAGACGGCGGCTCCGACGAGGCCTACCAGATAGAGTACGAAATGGAGTATTTTATGCCGTTGGGTCCATAAGGCTCTTTTATTGACGCGAACGGAGCGGGGGGTGAGGTACCAGTGGAAGTTATAGCTGCAGATGGTGGAGAAAAATACAAAACCCATGAGCCGGCCGGATGGTGGCTGGCCAAGCACCAATTGACTTGTCTGCCATACCATCAATACTGCACATAAGGCTATGTACAGGCTGGTGAAGAGGAAAAAGTCGAATATTTTTTGTAGCAAGGCGCCGAAAATTATTTAAAGACAGGCTTATGGGTGGATGACAACAACTTTTGGGGAAGTGATGGTATCGCTGGAAACGCCAGCCGAGCTGATCACTGCGAACCGGAAGATAAGGGTGTCGTTGACGTTATCGCCAAAAGTAAGATAGCCCTGATAATCCTGTGTATATACCATTTCTCCCGTCTGGACATTGCCGTAGCTGGGAATAGGATTTACTACGGTATCGCCGCCGGGGGTATTTTGGGGGGGGAGTATATTGGTGCGGATGCGTATGGCCACAAAAGTGCCGTTGGAAAGATCTCCGCCGTTGCTGAACTTCAGTTTTACGTTCAGCTGTCCGTTAGGTTCTATGGGGCTATTGATGGATTCAATACTGAGCTTTGGCTTGGCGCCACCGCCGCTCTTACTACAGGAGACGACCATAACGGTTATGGCTATCAATAATATAGACGTTACAGGCACCAGAAAAGACACGGACTTCTTCATGCTGGATGGATATATGTACAAACCTACCTAATTTTGTTCAAAAGGGCCAGGATTGTCAAAAATTTTGCAAATCATTGACGAAAGTGGCCACCAATCGAAAAACAATATGACGGAACTGGAAAAGGAGCTATTTCAGGTGGATGAAAAAGGATTTGAGCCGTTGGCTTTGGCCGTCTTCCGTTTTCAATATGAAAATAACCCGCTTTACAGGGAATATACGGAACAATTAGGCATCAGGGTTGCTTCTGTCGGTGCGTTGTCGGAAATACCTTTTTTGCCGGTGAGCTTTTTTAAAACACATGCCGTAAAAACGACGGATTTCACTCCGGAAGCTGTTTTTGAGAGCAGCGGTACTACGGGGATGGGGGGAAGCCGGCATGCGGTACGGAAGCTGGATCTGTATAAAAAGAGCTTTACGGCCGGGTTCGGAGCTTTTTACGGGCCGGTAGAGGACTGGTGTGTGATAGGCCTGCTGCCTTCCTACCTGGAAAGGTCCAATTCGTCGCTGATCCTGATGGTCAATGACCTGATAGCGCTGAGCGGGCATGCTGACAGCGGTTTTTATCTGAATGAGCATGAGGCCTTATATATGCTGCTGCGCCGGCTGGAGGAAAAGGGGCAGAAGACCTTATTGATCGGCGTGACCTTTGCCTTGTTGGACTTTGCGGAAAAATACAAGATGGAACTGCGTCATACGGTGGTGATGGAGACGGGGGGGATGAAGGGGAGGAGGAAGGAGATCACCCGGCAGGAGCTGCATACATTTTTGATGGAAAGGCTGGGGGTGGGGGCGGTGCATGCCGAATATGGGATGACTGAGCTGTTGTCGCAGGGGTATTCTTCGGGGGGGGGGCTTTTTAGCAGTCCTCCCTGGATGAAGGCGCTGGTGCGGAAAGAGGATGATCCGTTGGAGACGGTAAAGGAGGGGGAAGGGATCCTCAATATCATTGATCTGGCCAATCTTTATTCCTGTGCATTCCTGGCGACGGAGGACATCGGATTTATCCATGGGGATGGCCGGTTCGAGGTGTCGGGCAGGGTGGACAACAGCGATATGCGCGGGTGTAGTCTGCTGGTGGTATAGTGTCGTCGGTAAGGCCGGTGTTAATGGAGGTGGAATACGTGCATGACCGCTTTCCAGAGCGTGTTACAGCTGGTGAGGATGACGAGGCTGCCGACGGCGATGAACATGGTCTTGATAGGTAATTTGCCTACCAGCCTGGCGGCGATGGGCGCCGCGATGACGCCACCGATGATCATGCCGGCCACATCCGCGAGGGGAATGCTCTTTAGCAGGATGAAGAAGGTGATGGAGCTGGCCAGCACGACAAAGAACTCTGTCAGGCAGACGGACCCGATGACATAACGGGGATTTCTTCTTTTCGAAATAAGCGTGCTGGTGACGAGGGTGCCCCATCCGCCGCCGGCGAAGGCGTCCGTGAACCCGCCTACGGAAGCCAGCCAGCCGGCTCCTTTCACTTTATCTTTTAGCTTTTTCCGGGTGAATGCTTTTCGAAGGATGTAATAGCCCAGGTAGATGGTATAGATGGATAAGGGGATCTTTATCCTGTCGGCGTATGCCTGGCCGAAATAGGCAAGTGTGGCGCCGATGATGGCGCCAATACAGCCGGGGATGACAAGGGCCCTGAACAATTTCTTATTAATGTTCCCGAAACGATGGTGGCTGTAACCGGATACGCCGCTGGAGAAAACGCGGGCGGAATGCACCCGGCTGCTGACGATGGCCGGTGGTACGCCGTAGGCGAGCAGGAAGGTGGTGGAAATAGTGCCGTACCCCAATCCCATGGAACCGTCCACCATCTGTGCGAGGAAGCCGGTCAGCAGCATGATGAGAAAGGCATGGACATCGATGTAACGGGGGACGCTGCGGACGAGCCCGCCCAGCTCACCAAAGGGAATGAGGGAAAAAAGCGCATGCCCGAGGATCATAAAGAAGAATGCAAAGAGGCACCATTTGACAATGCGCTGCCATTTGCTTTGCCGTGGCTTTTGTAAGATGACGGGTTCATTCGGATTAGTCTGTTTTGCCACAAGTACCTTAGTGAGGTCATTCAGCTGCCGTACTTTTTCGGTGAAGTCTCCATTCAGCCGTTGCCGGATGGTCTGCATATTATCCAGCACGCCATCCATTTCATCGGGGATCAGGCTTCCGATCTCTTCTTTAAGCCTTTTTGCAATGGTGGGTGATTTGCCATTGGTGGAAATGGCAATTTTCAAATTTCCTTTTTTTACGACGGAGCTGAGGTAGAAATCGCAGAGCGCTGGTTTGTCGGCAATATTGATCAGCTTACCGGCGGCCCTGACCTCTCCGCGGATACGTTCTGCTGCAGGAATATCGTTGAGCGCTGCAATGACCAGGTCCACGCCTTCGAGGTCTTTGTTATCGAATGCTTTTTGAACGAGCGTGATATTGTCGTGCTTCTCAGCTTCGAGGGTCATTTCGGGGGAGACATCGATGGCGACGATCCTGATGCGGGTGGCAGGTGCATTGGAAAGTACGGCGTGTAATTTTTCCAATGCCACCTTTCCGCCGCCTATGATCAGCAGTGAGAGCGTCTCCAATTTTAAAAAAACAGGAAACAGCGTGTTACCCTGGGAGGCTATCACTGTATGATTTTCTGCATGCTCACTCATTTTTGCCGGGTGTTGGTATCGAATACGATCGTGAAGTAATAGAATCCTCCGATCGATGGGCCCCCAAGATACTGGTAATATTTGGTATTAAATACATTAGTAGCCCCCCATTTTAGTGTACTAAACAATTTTGGTATACGATAGTTCACCTGGAGATCAACTGTGCCATAAGAAGGCACTTCGCCGGCGGCCAGGGGGCTGTTCCAATAGAACTTTGTCTGCCAGTGCCAGCCGACATTGAAACCGGTGTTCTTTAATATTTCCCTGTTCCCCACGGAGACATTGGTGATCCAGCTGGGTGTATTGAAGGCGGGTGTGAAGGCGTCTGTAGACTCGATGCTGGCGATGGCGGCATAGCTGGCGTTGGCATTAAGATTAAATTTTCCGTAGAAATTATAAGTGACGCCCAGATCCACGCCGTTGTTGGTCACCTGGCTTTTTGAGTTGGTCCACATTTTATACTTTGTCACCTGCCCGTTATAGATCTCTGCTGCGGTGGTCGTATTTACGCCGCCGCCGATGGTGCCTGTTTTGGGCTGAGTGATATCCAGCTGACCGATGAAATGGTCATAGGCGCTGAAATAGTAATCCACGTCGACAAAGACCTTATTGTCCAGCAGGATCCCCTTGTAGCCTACTTCGAAGGAGTTGATATGTTCAGGCTGGATATAATTGTAGGTGCTTTGGACGAGCACGCCTGCTTCCTTTACGATGGCGTCCGATGTGGTCATGCCATTGTTGGCATCTGCATTGACGGCATTTTTGAATGCGGTGACGGAAGAGTTGATATAAGAGTTCTCGAATGCCTGTGTGTGCTGCGCGATGATGGGGAGGCCGCCCAGGCGGCGTACGCCGCCGTTGTTTACATAAGCGAATCCTTCGAAGAGGGTGGGGAAGCGGTAGCCATTCTGGAAGGATGCTCTGAAATTATGTTGTTGTTTCGGGGAATATACGATGGCGATGCGGGGATTAACCTTGGGATCGAAATAGTCGGTCTTGTCCACGCGTACGCTGGCTGTGATCTTCAGCTTTTCGTCAAATAATTGTTTGGATGCCTGTAGAAAGCCGCCGTAAGTGTAGTAATTAAAATCCTTGTTTGCCTGTTTGGGGTCATACCAGGCATTGGGGTTTACATAATTGTTTCCGTCCGGTGTAACGATGTAATTCCTGTAGTTGCCGCCGATGAGGATCTGTACGACGGGTATGAGATGGGAGAGATCATACTGACCTTCTATGTGGTAAAAGGCGGATCTTAGCTTCAATTGCGCGCCGACGGTGTCCCAGTTATTGGTATGGATCAGCTTACTGCGTACGCTGTCGAAGGCGTGGGTGCCGGGAATATAGCGTCCGTTATCCGCTGAAGCTCTGGCGGAGGCGAGCGCCTGTTGCACATTGTTCCCGTTGGAAGCGTATGCGCTGTTAAACGCGGCGGTATAATCATTCCACCACTGGCCGGATTTTTTAAATGTCATGTCTATATTCTCTCCCAGGGGTCTGAAGTTGAAGGAATTATTACCTGTATTCTCATGCGTGTAATAAGCCTTTATCGAAAAGTCCCGTGTTCTGATATCAAGCGCATGCTGTTGGATGGTCTCGCCATCCAGCCGGACGCGGTTACCCCGTTGGTAATTATTGGTGACGACCCCGATGCGGTAGGTGTAGGATATTTCGGTGTTGGGATTAAAACGATAATGGAGGGAGGCGTCGGCCTTGGTATTTCTCACGGCGTAGTCGGTGAGGTCCTTTTCAAGATAGCCCGTACGGGAGACGTCGTATTTTTTGCCTGCCAGGGTGAGTGTTTTGAGATCACTGTTATATTCATCTCCATAGCGGTTTATCAGATCAGCAGCGGGGTTATAGGCGGCTACGGAGGCATTGGTCTTGTTGCCTACGTCGAAATACTGGTCATGGCGGTTATCTGCGATCCAGTCTGTGCCCTGGGAGTGGGCCACGTTCAGCTTAAAGGCAAAATGTTTGTCCAGCGCCCTGGCCCAGCGGATGGCTGTTTCGGTGTATAATGCGGGGTCGTGGTCCTTTCCGTCGATGTGGTTTACGCCTACTTTCTGGTAGACGCTGAGCCCTTCATAATTTAAAGGGGATTTTGTCTTGAGATTAGCGATGCCATTGATGGCGTTGAGGCCATAGATGGCAGATGCTGCGCCGGGTATGAGCTCTATGCTTTCGATGTCCAGCTCTGTGGGGCCGACTGCGTTGGCGACCGGGGCGCCGATGCCGGGGCTGATATTGTCCACACCGTCTACCATTTGCAGGAAGCGGGAGTTGGTGGTGCCGCTGAAGCCGCGGGTATTGGGGACTTTATAGCCCAGGCTAAGCGTGGTCATCTGTACGCCTTTTACATTTTCCAGCGCATCGTAGAAAGTGGGCGCCGGGCTTTCCTTTATGGCCCGGAGGTCCAGCTTTTCGATGGTGACCGGGCTGCGCAGGATGCTTTCCGAGATTCTGGAAGCGGTTACCACCACCTGGTCTACCAGCAGACTTTGGGTATTAAGGGCGATAGAAATGCCCGTGGTGCCTTGTTCGCTGACGGTGAACTCCTGTGCTTTATAGCCAACGGAGGTTACGATGAGCGTGAGGGGCAGCTTGTGCGTGGTCTTTAGCTGGAAAGAGCCGTCGTCGTCGGCGATGGCGCCGCTGCCGGCGCCTTTTATCCTGATGGAGGCGCCTCCGAGGTGTTGGTTACTGGTGGAATCGAAGATCTTTCCTGTAATGATGTAGGGGTCCTGTGCGGCTGCGCCCAGGGATAAGAGGATAAAGGTGAATGTATAAAATGCAATTCTGATACGCATGTTAGTATGAGGGTTATTAGTCTATTGATTTAGTAGAATAATATAGCAAAAAAAATGAAACTGGCTGGTGATGTTGATGGTGGTATCAATTTAATTGTCCCGGGTGGGACAACGGTGGGTGGTAATGGGAGACCTTTTTTTCATGGTGTAAAAATAGTAAAATCTACTAAATTAGTAGACTTTTTATGAACTTTTTTTTGTGAGGGGCCCGGGCGGGGGCCGGCTATTGCTTAAACCAGCGTTGGCGCAGGGCGAAATCCCCGAATTTTTCTCCTGTGGCCCTTTCTTTCCGGTATAGCCAGAAAAGGAGGTCCAGTTCCTGCAGGATGGCTGCTTCGTCGAGGTTTTCTTTATAGAGCTTATTGAGTCTTTGGCCTTCGTGGTCGCCGGCGAGGTACATATTGTAGCGTTCCGGCGCGGTGCCGATGAACCCGATCTCAGCCGCGTAGGGCCGGCCGCAGCCGTTGGGGCAGCCTGTCATACGGGTGATGATGTTCTCTTCTGTGAGCGCATGCTTATCCAGCAGGGGTTCTATTTTTGAGAGGAGGGAAGGCAGGTAGCGCTGTGCCTCGGCCAGGGCCAGGGGGCAGGTGGGGAGGGCTACGCAGGCGATGGCGTTCTTCCGGATGGAGGAGGCTGCTTCTGTATGTTCTATGATCCGGTATTTTTTCAGGATCTTTTCGATGGTGGGTTTATCTTTTGGTTTAATGTCGGCCAGGATCAGATTTTGATTACCGGTGAACCGGAAATTGGCTTTACCGGTCTTAGCTACTTCGAGGAAGGTGGTTTTCAGGGCCAGGTTTTCATCGTCCAGCACTCTTCCGTTTTCGATAAAGGGGGTGTAGTACCAGTATCCTTTATGATTCTGGTGCCAGCCGTAGTAATCTTTCCGGTCTGTAAAATGGAATGGGCGGGCTTCTTCGAGTGCGAATCCCGTTCTTTTGGCCAGCTCTTCCTTATACCATGGGGCGCCGTATTTATCGACGGTGTATTTCAGGCGGGCCAGCTTACGGTCGCTGCGGTTGCCATAGTCACGCTGGATGGTGACTATTTCGTAGATGGTCTTCATCAATTTTTCCTCGCCGGAAGCGACGGATACGAATCCGATGACGGTGCCCAGCCGGGGATACGTTTCTGCGTTGCCATGGGTGGTACCCAGGCCGCCGCCGATGGCGAGATTGAATCCCAGCAGGGTATTATTCTCTATGATGGCGATGAGGCCGAGGTCGTTGGTGAACAGGTCAATATCATTGTTAGGGGGGATGGCGATGCCGATCTTAAATTTCCGGGGCAGGTAGCGGTCCTGGTAGAGGGGGTCTTCTTCCTGTGACTTATCGGCCAGTTTTTCCTCGTCCAGCCAGATCTCATAATAGGCACGGGTCTTTGGCTTGAGCAGGGTGCTTATTTTTCCCGCGAATGCATGGATCTGTTCATGCAGTTCAGACTGTGAGGGATAGGCTGCGCAGGTGACATTGCGATTTACGTCCCCGCAGGTGGCGATAGAGTCCAGGTGTGCTTCGTTAAAGGCCCGGATGGTGGGTTTTATCCTGGAGCGGAGCAGGCCGTGGAGCTGGACGGTTTGCCGGGTGGTGATCTTGATGGTGCCTGTCGAATTTTCCCCGGCGATGTCATGGAGGGCGATCCATTGTGCGGGTGTGAGGAAGCCACCCGGAAGGCGAAGGCGGATCATAAAGGAGTAGAGGCGTTCCAGCTTTTTGGCGGCGCGTTCTTCTCTTCTGTCGCGGTCATCCTGCTGGTACATCCCATGGAATTTCGTGAGGGACTGATCGTCTTCGGCTACGGAGCCGGTCACTTCATTCAGCAGGCCTTCGGCGAGGGTACCGCGAAGACCGTCACTTTTTTGTTTGATCTTTTCTACGGAGGACAAATTCGGCTTATTATTTTCGCTCATAGCAAATATGTTATTTTAGTTGATCGGCGCAGGTGCGGGATCAATAGACATCTTTTACAAATCGACCGGATTCTTTTAATTCATCCAGGTAACCGGCTGCCTGGGTGGGGTTCTTTTTGCCTTGTTCAGTAATGATGGTCAGCAGGGTATTTTCCACATCTACGCTCATGGGTTCTTTGGCGCCGCAGAGATAAACCAGCGAGCCGGATTCCAGCCACTGATATAGTTCTGCCGCGTGTTGCTGCATTTTATGTTGTACGTAGACCTTTTCCTGCTGGTCACGCGAGAAGGCGGTATTGATACGGGTGAGGACGCCTGTCTCCAGCCAGTTCTGGATCTCTGTCTGGTAGAGGAAGTCCGTAGTGAAATGCTGGTCTCCGAAGAAGAGCCAGTTCTTTCCGCCGGCGCCTGTGGCGTCTCTTTCTGCGAGGAAGGAGCGGAAGGGGGCAATGCCTGTTCCCGGTCCGATGAGGATGATGTCCTTATCAGGTGCGGGAAGCTTGAACTGGGAATTCTTATGTACATAAAATTCGATGGTCTGACCGGGTGTAAGGCAGGACAGGCCATCGGAGCAGAGCCCGTATTTTTTCTCTCCGTTCACGATAAAGGTGTCGCGGGCGACGGTGACGTGGATCTCACCGGCGTGGGCCTCGGGTGAGGAGGAGATGGAATAGAGCCGGGGAGCGATGGGTTCCAGGATGCTGATGACCTCCAGGAACTGGGTGGTATCTTTTACGGAGTAGATCTTCAGCAAATCGAGCAGGCTGATCTTTGTCTCGGGGATGTCCTGCTGGACGATGGCGGCGTATTTTTTTACGACGCGTTCCGGCAGGAAGACAATGTTCAGCTTTTTTTTCAGCAGATCGAATATCGAAATGTCCTCGTTGCGATGTTGTAATTTTTTTGTGGGATCGATGCCTGTCAGGGATATGATGGCCTCGACGGTGACGAGGGGATTTTCGGGGGTGATGCCGATGGAATCGCCGGGCTGGTAATCGACGTCCTCGGCCAGGATCTCGATATGATAGGTCTGTTTTCCTGATCCTCTGTCATTCAGGTCGGTGTTGGTAAGCACGGTGCCGTTGTATATTTTCTTTCCGACGTGCTTCCGGGTGATAGCGGGGGCGGAAGGGCCGGCTGCAGGGGCATTCTGGCTCATTAGTCTTCCCAGCACATCATCGAACCACTGAACGGCTTCTGTTTCATAGTCCGTATCGCATTTCTGCAAGGGGACGACACGTTGTCCGCCGGCAGACTGGAATTGTTTGTCGACGTCCTCTCCGGCCTTACAGAAAAGGGGATAGGAGGTGTCACCGAGGGCCAGTACGCCATATTTTAGCTTGTCCAGGCGTAATCCTGACTGATGGATATGGTCATAGAATTTTTTTGCAGCAAGGGGTGGTTCTCCGTCTCCCTGTGTGCTGATGACCGTAAAAAAGTATTCTTCACGGGCAAGGTCATTCAGTCTGTATTGTTCAAGTCCTACGAGCTTTGCGTTTATACCGTTCTTTTTTGCCCTGGCCGCGAAGTCTGTTGCTACTTTTTTTGCATTACCGGTCTCTGTTCCGTAGGCGATGGTTATTTTGTTTACGGCGGGTTTTGCCGGGGGCTCCGTTTCCTGTGCGGCCCCGGTTGCGGAGAGGAGCGCCGGGGTTCCGGTATTTTGTGCAACTACGCCGGCCAGGTAGCCACTTAACCAGATGAGCTCTTCTTTAGAGGCTCCGGTGATCAATTCCTGCAGGGTCTTCAATTTTGGCGTCGTAAGCATAACAGTATCGTTTATTATGATATTTTTTCTTTTTTAACAGGTGTTGTTTCAACCGGGGTAAAGTAATCTTCTTTACTGCGGCTGTTGGCCATCCATTGGAAATCCCCGTATAGAGATGCCACTTTTCCGATGATGATCAGGGTAGGAGAGGCGTAGGTCTTTCCCTGGTGGCCGGCCAGGTGTTCATGAATGGGATAGTTATAGATATGCTGTAACGGGGTGGTAGCCTGTTCCACGACGGCCAGCCATTTATCGTCCGCAATGCCGTTGCTGATGAGCTTTTCCACCAGCTGGTCCAGGGGAGCGGATGACATATAGAATACGAGGGTATCGTCCGTGCGGGCCAGGTCCAGCCAGTAGGCTGCATCCAGGAGTGTATCCCTATAGCAGGTGAGGAAACGGACGGCGGTGGAATATCCCCGGGCTGTGAGGGGTATGCCTGCATACGCGGCGGCGCCGGAAGCCGCGGTTATACCCGGGATGATCTCGTAGGGGATATGATTTTCGGACAGGGTCTTCAGCTCATCCAGTATGTTCGAGAAGATGGAGACGTCGCCGCCTTTCAGGCGCAGGACGAGCTTTCCCTGGAGTGCATATTCCAGGAGCAGGTCATTGATCACGGGCTGTGGCGTGGAAGCGTCTTTACCCGACTGCTTCCCAACGGGGATGATCAGGGCATCTTTTTTTGTATATTCTTCCAGGATGGTGTCGCTTACGAGCCGGTCGGTGATGACGACATCGGCCTGCTGAAGATAGCGGAATGCTTTCATCGTCAGCAGCTCAGGATCTCCGGGTCCGGCGCCGGCCAGGATGACCTTACCACTCAACTCGCGGAAGGAGGGGAGGCGGTAGACGTTGCTGGTATTTTGCATTCCTTTCATTTGATGATCTTTTTGTATTTGGTTTATTGGATCATGCAGGCTCCGACGGTGACATGGCTGGTCTCGTCGATGAGGATGGCTCCGCCATTCACCTGTAGTTCCTTATAGGAGTCAAAGGCGATGGGTGCTGCGGTGCGGATGGTGGCCTTGACGATGTCATTCAGTCCTACCTGCTGGGGAGCCAGGATCTTTTCCAGGGTATTGACGTCCAGGCGGTATTCAATTTCTCTTACTACGCTGCGGACGGTGCGGCTGCCAATTTGCAGCAGGTATTTATTACCTGGGATCAGGGGCTTGGCATCCATCCAGCAAAGGAGCACGTCCAGGTCCTGTTCAACGCGGGGCTGGTGGTCTGCCTTTACGATAAGGTCGCCCCGGCTGATATCGATGTCATCTTCCAGCTGCAGCACCACGCTCTGGGGTGCAAAGGCCTTGTCTACTTCTATTCCTCCTTTTTCGATGGTGCGGATACGGCTGGTGAGGCCGGCGGGCAGTACGGTGACTTGTTCTCCCTTGCGGTAGATGCCGCTGGAGATCTTGCCGGCGTATCCTCTGTAATCATGCAGCTCTTCTGTCTGTGGCCGGATGACGTATTGTACGGGCAGGCGGCCATGGGTGAGGTCCACGTCTTTTTCCAGGGGGGTGGACTCCAGCAGCTCCAGAAGCGTAGGGCCCTGATACCAGGACAGCTGTAATGATTTGTCCACGATGTTGTCTCCCCTGAGGGCGCTGATGGGCAGATAAACCACATCTTTCAGCCCCAGGGTGCGGGCAATGCCTGCGTAGTCGATGGTTATATTGTTATAGACGTTCTCGGAGTATTCTACGAGGTCCATTTTATTGATGGCTACCACTACGTGTGGGATATTCAGGAGGGAGGCGATGATGGAGTGGCGGCGGGTCTGTTCCACTACGCCGTTACGGGCGTCTACGAGGATGATGATCAGGTTGGCGTTGGAGGCGCCGGTGACCATGTTGCGGGTGTATTGGATATGGCCGGGGGCATCGGCGATGATGAATTTGCGCCGGGGAGTGGAAAAGTATTTATAGGCCACATCGATGGTGATGCCCTGTTCCCTTTCTGCGCGGAGGCCATCGGTGAGGAGCGCCAGGTCTATTTCTCCGTCCTCTCTGCTCTTGCTTTGTTTTTCAAGGGCCTCCAGCTGATCCGCCAGGATGCTTTTGCTGTCATATAATAAACGCCCGATGAGGGTGCTTTTTCCGTCGTCAACGCTTCCTGCTGTTATGAATCGTAATAAGTCCATTGTTTTCTTTTTTGAAGGATGTTAGAAATACCCGTTCTTCTTTCTATCTTCCATTGCTGCTTCCGACACTCTATCGTCTATTCTTGTCTCGCCTCGTTCGCTGGTGCGGGTGGCGGTGATCTCTTTTATGATATCGTCGATGACGGATGCGCTGGACTCTACGGCTGCCGTACAGGTCATGTCCCCGACGGTGCGGTAGCGCACCTGTTTTTTCTGGATGTCGTCACCCGGGTCCAGGCGGATGAAGGGCGATACGGCCACCCACTGACCCTGGTATCCGATGACCTCACGTTCATGGGCAAAGTAGATGGAGGGGAGGGCTATGTTCTCCCGGCGGATGTAGTTCCATATATCGAGCTCAGTCCAGTTGCTGATGGGGAAAGCGCGAACGTTCTCGCCTTTACGGATCTTACCATTATAAATATTCCAGAGCTCAGGTCTTTGTCTTTTGGGGTCCCAGCCTCCAAATTCGTCGCGCACCGAGAAGATGCGTTCTTTTGCCCTGGCCTTTTCTTCATCCCGTCTGGCGCCGCCGATGCAGGCGTCGAAATGGAATTCTTCGATGGTATCCAATAAGGTGAAAGTCTGTAAGGCGTTGCGGCTGGCGAATTTGCCCGTGGGCTCCGTCAGTGATTTTGTCCGGATGGTGTCTTCCACTTTCCGTACGATGAGCTTTTCTCCTATGGTGGCGGCCAGCTCATCCCTGAATTGCAGGGCTTCGGAAAAGTTATGTCCGGTGTCGATGTGGACGAGGGGAAAGGGGAATTTGCCGGGACGAAATGCCTTTAGGGCCAGGTGTACAAGGGTAATAGAATCCTTACCGCCGCTGAACAGCAGGGCCGGTCTTTCAAATTGCCCTGCCACTTCCCGTAGGATGTGGATGGCTTCCGACTCCAACTGATCCAGGTAATCCAACTGATATTTGCTCACGGTGCTCATAATTTTTTGATGAATGCTTTTTTTCCGGTGCGGGTTACCTGCTATGTAGTCCGCACTCTTTTTTACTGCTGTCCTCCCACCACCAGCGACCGGCGCGAAAATCTTCTCCGGGTCTGATCGCGCGGGTGCAGGGGGCGCAGCCGATGCTTACAAATCCTTTGTCGTGAAGGCTGTTATAGGGGACGTCGTTATCGGCGACGTATTCCTTTACAGCGGCGCTGTCCCAATGTAAAAGCGGATTATATTTTATGATCTTATTTCCTTCGTCCCATTCTATCACCTGGTGATCTTTTCTTTCCGGGCTATGTTCGGCGCGTAAGCCTGTGATCCATATGGCCTGTCCCTTTAATGCTCTCTTTAGCGGTTCCACTTTACGTATATAGCAACATTCCTTCCGCAGATCTACCGACTCGTAAAAAGCGTTAGGACCTTTTGTATTGAGATAATTTTCCAGCAGGGTCCTGTCGGGATAATATGCCTGTACTTTGATGCTGTATTTTTCGTTGGTGCCGGACCAGACGGAGTAAGTTTCTGCAAAAAGCCTTCCCGTATCCAGGGTAAAAATGGAAATGGGCAGCTGGCGGGAAGCGATGGCATGTGTGATGACCTGGTCTTCGATGCTAAAGGAGGTGGAGAAGACCACCTGTCCGGGGAAATGCGTTGACAGTAGTCTTAATGCGTCTCCGATGGTGGCGGCTGCGCTGACCTCCTTATCCAGATGGGTCATTAATTCCTTTAACCCACCAATTTGGTAGGGTATGTGGGTTGAGTGTTCATCTGTCTGTATAGTACTGTTCATAAATCAGGTGGTTAATTTCGAACGAATATATTCGGGGGTAGGGTAGACTTGTATCAACAGCAGCAACAACAACAGGAATTGTTGAAGAAGGAGGCTGCGTGTGTTGTGGACGGGGATCGTTTCATTTTTACTAAGTCTACCATTATGATGGACAAAGATATAAGATGGGGGGCAATAAAAAAAGAAAATCCTTTTTTAAGTTTTAAGGTGCTGATTTTTAGGTGGTTGCGGAGGCCTTTTGTCCGGAGCGTGTTGTTGAAAACAGTGCGGCAGTATCAGGCTTTGATACTGCCGTTGTTTTGATGGCTTTGTTCCCGCTGGTGCGGTATTACTTCAGGGGCGGTGTTGTAGCAGGCGCCTTGCCATATTGTTTTTCCCACTGGCCCATTTGCATGAGCATTTGGAAAGTAGAGAGGATGTCCTGTTTCATCGGCTCCTGTTTGTCCGATAAATTACCTCCTTTGTTTTCCAGGGACATTTCTGCATTCATCGCCAGCTGTTCATCCGGCATTTCGTCTCCGAGGGACTTGTAGTAGCGCATTTGCTGTTGCAGGTCCTTTTTAAGAGAGGCGGCTACTTTTTTTGCCAGCTCCGGGTATTCGGCCATATAACATGCCTCCAGGAACCGGAAAGTGAAGTAATCGTGGAGATTATTCTGATTGGACGTCATGCCATATGGGAAATTGGATTCCAGTACATTCTTATCGTAATGGTCCAGTATTTTGCGGGCGGAGTCCTTCATACCGGCGGCGGCCAGGCTTTGGGCCACCTGTGCGTGAGCAAACTTTATACTGTTGAGATGGCGGCGGTTCTCTTCATCGTAATAGACGCCCGGGGTGCCTGCATTGCCATAGGAGAATTTTTCCATAATGGTCTTATAAGCCACTTCATTATCGACATTGCCGTTCTCGATGGGCACCAGCTGATAAGAGAGGCCCCTGAGACGGATGTATTTTGACAATCCAACGTCGGACAATTCCTGTGGAGAAGTGAAGCAGATGGGGCGATGCCATTTATTGGAGGCGATGATGGCCAGCATGGCAAGGTCATTCTTTAGCAGGTAGTGCCGCTGTGCGGGTATATCGATGTGTAATTCCGACAAGATGCTGTCTCCTGCGTGGACGGTGCCATTGCTGCGTACGAGGCTTGTGTCGACGGGCAGGGTGAATTTCTGTGTCGGCACTAAATTGATGGGCGTACCATTGTCAGACTGGGTGGTATACTTGGGATCGTCACTGGCCATGACATTTTTTATCATGTCATAGAGGTCATAGGACTTATTCTTGTCGAATCCTGGTATTTTATCGGAGAAATAGCTGACGTTCCGTTTATCCCCCATGATCTGTTCCGGGGTAAAGATGACGTCGAAGGGCGCGCTCTCGTTGACCTTATAGCGCAGCTGGTTCATATACCAATCCGTACCCAGCAGGGTGTTTACCATGACCCTTACGTCGGGGCGTATGCCTTCGACTTCCTGTGCGTACCAGAGGGGGTATGTATCATTGTCGCCGAAGGAAAATAAGATGGCGTTGGGCGGGCAGCTTTCCAGGTAGTCCCTTGCGAGGTCTCGGGCGAGGGTCTTTTTGCTTCTGTCGTGGTCGTCCCATTCCTGGTCACCCATGAGGACGGGGACGGCGAGGAAGCAGAGACCGGCGGCTGCGTAGTTGGCCATGGCCTCTTTCCCTTTGAAAAGATGTTTAAAGAACATTTCTTTTACCCATATGAAACCAAGGCCGATCCAGATGGCGAATGCGTAAAAGGACCCTGCATAGGCGTAGTCACGTTCACGGGGCTGTTGTCCTGACTGGTTGAGGTAGATGACAACGGCGAAACCGGTGAAGAAGAAGAGCAGCCCTGCGATCCAGAAATCTTTTCTACTGCGAAAGAGCTGGAAGAAAAGACCGATGAGGCCCAGGATCAGGGGCAGCATGTACATGCGGTTATAGGACTTGTTTTTGGTATGTATGCTATCGGGCATTTTGCTCTGATCACCCAGGAAGTAGTTGTCGATAAAGGAAATGCCGGTGATGCCGTTACCGTCGCGCACATTGCCGAATCCTTCCAGGTCATTTTGTTTGCCTGAGAAGTTCCACATAAAATAGCGGAGGTACATCCAGCCTGTCTGGTATCGTATGAAGTATTTGATATTATCGGCCATGGTGGGCTGATCCCCTTCGCTGAGACCCGAGTACTGGTGATAGAGATCTATCTCATGCCGGTCATTGCTGGTGTTGTACATACGGGGGAAAATATGGGCGGAGGGTGTTTTACCCCAGTCCTGTCCGTATATTTTTCCGGCTACTTCATATTCCTTATCGCCTTTTACATAGAGGTCTCCCGCTTCTATGGAAGGGGGCTGATCTGTGAAATCGGGACCATAGAGGATGGGCCAG
>Ga0206926_1037_pt1 | contig 24616 bp, 23 predicted proteins | sample Alteio_BWOrgHeat_59_FD_152955 | JGI IMG/M metagenome (GOLD analysis project Ga0206926, IMG submission 152955) | Enriched cells from forest soil in Barre Woods Harvard Forest LTER site, Petersham, Massachusetts, United States -... | ecosystem: Environmental > Terrestrial > Soil > Temperate forest >... | reverse complement strand
GGCCAGAGGCTCTTCCGGCAGGTCGATATGATGCTGGTCAACATAGGCGTCGGCGGAATCAAGTACCGACAGATAATTCTCATCGCCACGAGCAATATTCTCGGCGAGATCCGATGCGAACTGGATAACGCCGCTCCGGAAGCCGCTCGCGCTACCCACCAATGTAATACCACGAGAAGCGAGTTCTCGAAAATCGACTGTGTGGCCACCGTGGGCTCCACTGACAGCGATCGTAACGTGCTCCGTCCCTGCTGTGACGACCTTTGCGTCCCATTCGCCCAACACTCCGAGCCACCAGACAAAGTCACGTCCCCGATATCGACGAGGAGGCCGGTTGTGTGGGCCGACCGAAAGGTATACGCGCCTACCCGCGCGGACAAGCTCGTCAGCGATTTGTGCACCCGACGAACCTGCGCCGACAACCAGGACCGCCCCGTCCGGTAGCTCGCCGGGATTGCGGTAGCGAGCAGAATGGATCTGCCCGACGCGTGAATTAGCCGAAACAATGTCAGGAATGACGGGGTTTTGAAACGGTCCGGTCGCGACGACCACATTGACTGCTTCGATGAACCCGTGCGACGTTTCCGCGCGGAAGCCGCGACCACCCGCAATTGCCTGAATGGCAGTAACCTCAACACCGCAGCGGATGGGAGCCGCAATCTGCTCTGCATAGGCAACAAAGTACTCGACGATCTGGTCTCGGCTGGCAAAGCCATCTGGATCACCGGCAAATGTTTTACTTGGAAAGCGATCGTGCCAAGCAGGGCCATTGGCAACGAGGGAGTCCCACCGTTCCGTTCGCCATCGCTCCACTATTCGATGGCGTTCGACAATGAGATGTGATCTCCCGAGCCTTCTTAAATGTTCGCTCATCGCCAAGCCGGCTTGGCCGCCGCCGACGATGAGCGTTTCGACTTTCTCAACTGACATGTCTGCACCCTATGACCTGCAGGCCAATGTTTGTTAAGCCTGCAATTGGACGGCCCAGTATCGCTGCGGGCAGCCGAGTTGAGAATTCATTTTTCATTGGGCGTTGATTAGGATTTTCTGGGGCGTTGATCTCACTACGCTAGGGCAATGGCATCGAAACCCTTCACCCATTTGATCGACTAGTTGGTCAGCCCTTGAAAGAAAGCACAGCAGGGCGCTTTGCAAGACCGTAGTAGGCCACAGAAGTAATCACGAGACCGACCAACCATGAAAGGTCGGCATCCCCCAACGCTCGGGCAATAGGACCTCGATAAAGCGGCGTCGAAACGAAGGGAAGCTGCACTAGGGTTCCCAGCAAATAGCAAGCAAGAGCGGGTACATTGAATCGCCCGTACACGCCGCCATCGGATCGAAAGAACGAAGCGACATCGTATTCGCCGTGGTGAATGAGGTAATAATCCACCAAATTGATTGCAGTCCACGGAATCAGCACATAGAACAACAGCAGAATGAAGCTGGTATACGATTCTAGAAACGAGTCGTGGCCCAGGATTGCAAGACATAGGGCGAGGAGCAGAATGATGATCGCTACGGTAGCGCGTGCGCGCCAACTCGGGTTCCAATCCGGTTGCCAGGTCTGTATCGCCGCTAGCGTCGATAGCGCTCCGCAGTAGACGTTCATCGCGTTGTTCACCAGCATGGCGATTGAGAAGATTGTAAAGGTCAGAGGGGCAATTCCCTCGGTCACGGCTCCCAGTGTGGCTATCACTCCGTGCCCTTGATCGATTAGCCCAATCACGGCCCCGACAATCATCGGCAGCGCAGATCCCAGAACGCTGCCCCAATACGAAGCCCAAAAGGCTGGACGGACGCCGGTCTCCGCGGGTAGATAGCGCGAATAGTCAGAGACATACGGTGCATAGGCAATCTGCCACAGGGCCGCGACCGACACAGCACCGAGCACACCTTGAATAGTCGCAATGTTCCTCGAAAAGAGGTCGTCCGGCAGCGAGTGCCCAATCGCGATCCAAGCCAGCGTCAGTGCGAATGCTGCTCCTGAGGCGTAAGTGATGAACCTTGTGCAAGCGTGAATCAGATCGTATCCGAGGATCGTGCCCGTGATACTCAGGAGCCCCAATCCCACTATAAGCGCTAATTCGGGGAGATGAGGCGCGACCGTTCGAAGCGTTTCAGCGCCCAAAACCAGGTTGGAGGCGAAGAAGCCCATATACATCACAACTACGACACCGATGACTAGCAGTGCTCCGACTGACCCAAACTGTCCGCGCGTCTGCACCATTTGCGGAACACCCAGCGTAGGGCCTTGAGCGGCGTGGAGCGCCATGAAAACTCCACCAACCAGATTGCCAACCGTCAGGCTCAGGATCGCCCATATGAGCGGTAGACGAAACACCGTCACCGCGAGGGCGCCGGTGACGACAGTCAACAACATGAGATTGGTGCCGAACCAGATCGTGAAGAGATCCCGCGCTCTCCCGTGGCGGTCGTTCTTCCTGATGGGGCTTATTGTCTGTTGTTCAGGCCCCATATTCATTCCGTCGCAATGGATCGAGTGGCTCAGTGGTCACGGGAGTAGCCTTGCACGAGTAACCTGACTACCGCACCAATTTCGATTGCACCTGATTCCATACGATTCAGCTGACCGCAATTATTGGTCGACGCCCCGATTTTCAGATCGTTTAATCTATAGACTTCGGCACAACCAGGATAACGAGGGGAAAGGATCTCTGAGGCACAAATTCCCGAATCCGAAGATCGGATTTTCTGAGGTTAGGGCCCCCGAGCCGGATAACGCCCGCCCGTGGATTTGGGATTTTCAAACCAAGGCCTTTGAAAATGAGACCCTTGAGTCGATCAACATCGAAGATCATAGGCCTTAGTTCCACATTCTTGAATGCCCAGATGGAGAAGGAGCAATGCATACCAGAATTCGCAAGTTCAATACTCGAGATACCTACCCGGAACAAAACTTGGACAACGACTTGTGCCAGACGGTCGTCGCCCGCGGTAGCTTGGTATTTGTGCGCGGGCAAGTGGGCCAGGATATAGAAACCGCGGAGAGTGTTTCGATAGGTGATCCAGTCGGTCAGACTGAGCGAGCAATGAGTAACGTCGCCCAGCTGCTCGAAGAGGCGGGTGCGCGACTGGAGCATGTGTGCAAGATCACGATCTATTTGACTGATGCGCGCTTTAGGGAGTCCGTGTACCGCACTGTGGGCCGGTGGTTGAGGGGCGTCTACCCGGTCTCAACCGGCTTGGTGGTCTCCGCGCTTGCCCGCCCAGAGTGGCTCGTGGAAATCGATGTAATTGCAGTAATTCCTGAGAACCAGTAGGTGACGTTCTCGATCGTTGCTCGATCCAAAGACGCAGGAATGTTTGGTGTCGCGATTGCGTCCTCGTCGCCCGCAGTGGCAGCGCGATGCGCTTACGCGCGGCAGGGCGTCGGCGCAGTGGTCACCCAAAACGTTACAAACCCAGCTCTCGGCCCAGCCGCGCTGGCACTCCTCCAGCGCCCTGCATCCGCGCGCGAAGCCGTTGACATAGTGATAGCCTCTGAACCATATCGAGCCTTCCGTCAGTTAGTTGCGATCGGCCGGAGTGGTTCTCCGGCGATCCATTCCGGGTCACAAGTATTGGGGCAGCATGGTGAAGCTTTGGGCAAAGATTCTGCGGCCGCCGGGAACCTACTCGCCAGACGAGGTGTGCCCCAAGCGATGATTGAAGGATTCGAGGCATCGGCAGCGCCTTTTGCGCAGAGGCTACTAACCGCCCTCCAGACAGGATTGCGGGAAGGCGGAGAATCAGGCGTGTTACATTCGGCCGGTCTTCTGATAGTGAGAAATGACATCTCGTGGCCCATTGTGGACCTTAGAGTGGACTGGGCAGATCACAAGCCGATCGAATCTTTGCTTGCCTGTTGGGAAATTTACGAGCCACAGGTGGAAGATTACATTCTTCGCGCAGTCGACCCGGAAGCCGCACCACGCTTTGGTGTGCCGGGTGATCCGTAGTCCGTGTGTCCAGTCGGCGCACTCAAATTGTCCTTTTGTCTCACCTAGTCTGTTTCGGAGCGGTTCGCTGTCTTCGTACGACATTGATAGCTAGACTGTCAAAATAGTCAATCCAAACCGGGCCTGCAGTGAGAAACCGGCGATTGCCGACAATGGACGCTTAACTATGAAATTTACACTGCGCCATCTCGAGTATTTCATCGCGGCCGGTGAGACGGGAAGCATTACGCTGGCCTCTGAGCACGCCAATATCTCGCAGCCTTCGATTTCAACCGCTATCGCCCATCTGGAGCAGGAATTCGGCGTCCAACTTTTCGTCCGCCACCACGCGCAAGGACTATCGCTAACGATAGCTGGGAAGTCCCTTCTCCGCGAAGCGAAACAATTGATCAAGCAGGCTGAAGGTCTCTACTCGGTGGCGTCCGAGATGGATCAGCCCCGCGGCACTCTGTCCGTCGGTGCCCTCGTTACACTCGCACCCATGGTGATGCCGGAATTATCACATTCCTTTATGCAGGCATATCCCGGTACGAATATTCGCCAGAGCGAACGGGACCAAGAGGCGCTTCTCGAAGGGCTGCGCCGCGTCGAGCTGGACGTCGCCGTCACGTACGATCTTCAGATTAGCAATGACATCAATTTTATGCCTCTCGTACCACTACCACCTTATGCGCTCTTTGGTGAATCTGATCTTCTGCACAATCGCGATAGCGTAACGCTTAGTGAGCTATCTGGCCGATCCATGATTCTATTAGATCTGCCGATCAGTCGAGATTACTTCCTTGCGATGTTCATGAAAGAGGGTGTCGATCCCAAAGTGACTTGGCGCTCCTCGAATCAGGAAGTTGTTCGAACCATGGTAGCGAATGGCTATGGCTATGCGCTATTCAATGCTCGACCGCGGGCAAACGTGGCGCTCGACGGAAAGCGCCTCTATCGTGTCCCGCTTGCCGGCCAACATGAACCGGCGGTAATCGGTTTGGCGACACTTCGCCAACTTACAAGATCAAGACTATTAAAGGTTTTTGAGGAGCATTGTCGGGGGCTCATTCTCGAGGGTGAAATTCCCGGCATGGATTTGCGTACCTGATGCTCATTTGCCTTGCCGCTGAGTATGGTCGCCGCCCGATACAGTCCACGCCAAAAAACATGGGCGATGCTTTCGCGTCCCGTTATATATCGATGTTGATCTCAGGCGATAGGCTGTCCGTAGCGCGTCAACAAAATATCACTCGTAATTAGTCGCACGTCGCGCTGTCCTGTCAGCGCCATGCTTACATCGAGCTCATTGCGGAGGTGGATATCGATCTCTTTGGTGACGCCCGTTTGTCCCATCGCACCTAGACCGTACAGAAACGCCTTCCCAATCAGGCAAGCGCGAGCGCCAAGCGCCAGTGCCTTTAGAACATTCTGTCCGGAAGCTACGCCGCTATCAAATAGTATTTCTGTTCGATCATCGACAGCATCGCGAACATAGGGAAGCATTTGAATAGCCGCGGGCGCGCCATCGAGCTGTCGGCCGCCATGATTCGAAATCACGATTGCATCAACGCCGGCCTTGGCCGCAGCGCGGGCGTCCTGCGCATCTATATGCCCTTGACTATCAATTTGCCTGGCCACAATTCACGGATCCACTCCAAATCCCGCCAACTAAGCGTCGGGTCGAATTGCTTGGAGATCCATTCAGAGAGCGTTGACAAGGTATCCGCACCCGCGATGCGGCCTGACAAATTCCCGAATGCGCGACTCGGCGCTCGCAATACGTGCCACGCCCAGCGTGGCCGCCGGGCGATATCAAAGATGTTATGCAGTGTAATATTCGGTGGCACCGAAAGGCCATTCTTTACTTCCCGGTGGCGCTGTCCCTGAACAATGAGGTCGACGGTCACCATAAGCGCGGAGCATCGTGCCGCAGCCGCTCGCGATATCAAGTCGCGTGTGAAGCCGCGGTCACGCATTACATAGATTTGGAACCAGAAGGGATCCGCCACTTCACGGCGAAGTTGTTCGATGGAGCAAATCGACATTGTACTAAGGCAAAATGGGATACCGGCTGCGGCGGCGGCGCGCGCGCCGTGGATTTCGCCACTACCATGTAGAAGGCCCGCCAACCCCGTCGGGGCGATGGCCAGTGGAAGATCTGCATCTCGGCCAAGGATGGTGGTCGCAAGCGAGCGTTTGTCGACATCGATCATTACTCGCTGCCGTAGGCGTATGTCATCGAACGCCGAGCGATTGTCACGCAACGTAACCTCGTCGTAGGAGCCTCTGTCTGCGTATTCAAAAAATGCGCGCGGCACACGTCGCCGCCCCAGATCGCGCAAGTCAGCGATGGTTGTTATGGGCCTTGACATCTAACATTATACTTGTACGGCAGCTCTAGTGCCTCGGTTGCGAACTGCCATGATCCAACGTTCGCTTCGATTTGCTACGCTGTTTCACACCACACGCGACCTTCGGGATATCGATGGTCGCGAAGCGTCGATTCATGCATTTGCGCCGAGAAACCTGATGTGGTCGGCGCTAAATATCTGCCATTCTTCACACGTGCTGGGGCAACAAAGTGCTCGTGAAGATGGTCAACATATTCAATTGCGCGATCTTCCATTTTCCCGCTGATAGCGACGAAGTCCGCCATGGCCAAGTGCTGCACCAACTCGCAGAGACCGACGCCGCCAGCATGCGGAAATACCCTGACGCCGAACTTGGCGGCCAGCAATAAAATGGCAAGATTCTCGTTGACTCCGCCAACTCGGGTAGCATCGATCTGAAGCAGATCGACGGCCTGCGCCTGCAAAAGCTGTTTAAACATGACTCGATTGTGCGTGTGCTCACCGGTAGAAATGGGGACTGGCGCCACTTGACGGCGAATGGCGGCATGTCCAAGGATGTCATCGGGACTGGTCGGTTCTTCGACCCACGCCACATCAAATTCGGCGAGTTGATTTATCCAGTCGATCGCCGGGACGACGTCCCAACGCTGATTCGCATCGATGGCCATCGAAATGTCGTCGCCTATTGCGTTACGTGCCAGTCTGCAGCGCCTAACATCATCGTTGATGTTCATCCCAACTTTGAGCTTGATAGTCCGAAAGCCATCTTGAACTGCCTGGCCTGCCAAGCGCACCAGTTTCTCGTCCGAATAGCCCAACCACCCAGGTGCAGTGGTATATGCTGGGTATCCGTTTTTCATTAGGGCCGCTATTCGATCTGACTTGCTACCCTGGGTGCGGTGCAAAATAGTCAGGGCCTCATCCGGCGTCAATGCATCGCTGAGGTAGCGGAAGTCGATGCACTTAATCAGCGTCTCAGGGGTCATGTCCGCTATATAACGCCATACAGGCTTCCCGTCGCGGCGAGCGGCCATGTCCCAGACGGCATTGATGACGGCACCAATCGCCATGTGCATTACGCCCTTCTCGGGGCCAAGCCACCGAAGCTGAGAGTCGGATACCAGTCGGCGCGCGAACGAGCCGAGGTCATTCAGCACCTCATCAACGTCGCACCCCAGCAGGTGTTGCGATAGAGAACGAAGGGCCGTCGTTTGAACTTCGTTTCCGCGTCCGATCGTGAACACAAATCCGCACCCGAACAATCCGCTGGGATGGTCCGTTCTCAGCACGATATACGCTGCCGAGTAGTCCGGGTCGAGATTCATTGCGTCTGACCCGTCGAGAAGCTTGGACGTCGGGAAGCGAATGTCATGGGCCTCGAGGGCAATCAGTTTGGTCATCTGAATTCCAATCCTATTCGGGCAGACCGTGTTTATTGCGAGAAGTACAATTCATGGATGCGCGATCACGTGCTGCCGCTGCCAACCAAGACCCTCGATGCCTGACTCGACAACATCTCCCGGCGAGAGATAGACGGGGGGTTTCTGACCAAGACCAACCCCGGCGGGAGTTCCGGTACTGACTAAATCGCCCGGCAATAGCGTCATGAATCTGCTTATATGGCTTATCAGGTAGGTCACATCAAAAACCATCGAATTGGTGTTTCCATTTTGAAAGGACCGGCCGTTCACTGTGAGCCACATTGATAGACTACTGACATTAGGCACTTCATCGCGAGTCACTAGCCAAGGACCGATCGGTCCAAACGTATCGCAACTCTTGCCCTTTACCCACTGACCGCCGTAGTCAAATTGAAACTGTCGCTCGGAAACATCGTTAACCACCAAGTACCCTGCGATATGATCGTAGACTTTGTCCCGAGGAACATTACGCGCGGTCTCGCCGATCACGACCCCTAGCTCGACCTCCCAATCCGTTTTCTCAGCGCCGCTTGGGATCACAATGTCGTCGTACGCCCCCACGATGGCCGTAGTCGCCTTCATAAAAATGACCGGCCACTTTGGGATTTCCAAACCAGATTCAGCAGCATGATCGGTGTAATTCAATCCGACACAAATCATTTTGCTGACCCCGACGACTGGCGCACCAATACGCGGCTTACCTGTGACTTTGGGTAGTGATTCCACATCTAAATTACGAAGTTTCGCGAGTCCACGCAGACTAAGCGTCGAACTGTCGATGTCGTCCACCACCGAAGACAGATCTCGAATCCCGCCGGCGCTGTCCAGACATCCCGGCCTTTCCTGTCCCGGCTCACCGTAGCGGAGCAGCCTCATCGTTCGTAGTCCGGGTGCTTCAATTGGACCACCCGCCGTCGATGACGTGGATGGCGCCGGTCGTAAACGCAGATTCGTCGGAGGCCAGATAAACAGCTAGGGCGGCAATCTCGTACGCCTCTCCCAGTCGTCCCATGGGTTGGCGACCGATAAAGGATTGCCAAGCGGATTTCGGGTCGCCGCCGAAGGCGGCTATGCGTTGCGCAAGCGAGGGGGTATTCACGGTGCCCGGGCAAATTGCATTGCAGCGCAACCCGCTGGCGACGTAGTCCGCTGCAATTGATTTCGTCAACCCGATCACCGCGGCCTTGCTCGCACTGTAGGCAAATCGGTTCTGGACACTCTTAACGCTGGATGCCACAGATGCCATGTTTATGATGTTTCCGCGTAGTTGCTGAACCATTCCAGGAATAACGGCCTTGCACAGATAAAACATCGAATCGACGTTGACGGTGAAGGTTCGCCGCCACTCCAGAGCTTCCGTATGAAGGATGTCGCCGGCGTGTACAAAGCCCGCACAATTGAACAGCACGTCGACATTGGGGTGCAATTGGACCAAAGTCGCAATCTGCTCCGGATTCGTCACATCGAGCACCGAGGTCTCAATTGCCGAATGCTCTGCGGCCAAGGAACCGAGAGCGCTTGCGTTGATGTCAATGGCTAGAACAGTGGCACCCGCATTTGCGAATGCTATGGCGCTCGCACGACCAATTCCCGCAGCAGCGCCCGTAATGAGACAACGCTTCCCAGCCAGCCTGGTACTTGCTTGCATTTATGCGTCCTCCAGCCGATAGGCTCGCTTTGCAGTCGCTCCAAACACCTCACGCTCGCAACCCGTCGCGTATCGTTCGACCAGCGATCGGGACAGCGCGAGCCATTGCGAGTAACTGCCGCTGGTTGTTACGACCGGCCAGTCGCTGCCCCAAATAACGCGGCTCGGGCCGAAACTATCAAAAATATGCTCAATGTATGGCGCGATAGCCACCTCAGACGGGTGTGCTCCAGCCTGAGTCAATAGTCCCGACAGCTTGCAGTACGCCCCAGTATCGCGAGCGAGGCTTGTAAGGTCTTTGGCCCAGGCGTTGAACTCTCCATTTGCAATATCCGGTTTGCCTGCGTGGTCAAGCACGGCGCACAGCTTTGGGTAGCGGACCAGTCGCAACCTAAGTGCCTCTAATTGGGAAGGACCCACAAGAGCGTCAAACACCAAGTCGCTATCGATCATCGATTCAAAGGCCGCGTCGATTTGCGGCAATAAGAGCCAGTTGGGCTCTGAGATATCCTGAATCATGGGTCGAAAGCCTTTGAGCGTGCCGCCGCTTTTCGCAACCAGCGCCACCATACGCGACCCAACGTCCGGTGACTCGAAGTCCACCCACCCCACAACACCTGCAATGAACGGGTGGACCTGCGCCAAGTCGATGAGGGACTCAGTCTCCTCCTCGGACGCGGCAGCCTGGATCAACACGGTGCTCTGAACGTCGTTCCGGACGAGCTCCGGTGTGAGATCCGTCGGCAAAAAGTCGCGGTATAGCCCGGCGTTGGCCGGGGTGAGCCACGTATAGTCCCCTCGCGCGATGCGCCAGAAGTGTTGGTGCGCATCAATAATCAATTGCCTGGAACCACTGTGCTGGGCTCCAGAAGGCCCGCCTCTCTTAACCGACTCCATAGACTTGCCGGGATCGGTGTCTGCAATCGAACTAAGGCGCTTCTCACCTCAGCAGCGGAACGCAACCCGGTCGCTACCGATACGATGGATGGATGGGCAAGCGGAAGTTGCAGGGCAGCGGCACCGACGTCTATCCCCTCTTGAGCGCAAATCGTGTAGATCCTCTGAGCGCGCTCGAGCATTTGCGAGGGGACCGGACGATAGTTGTAGGTGCTACCAGCTTTTTCAGAGTTCGCCAGTAGGCCGGAATTGTAAGGTGCCGCGGCAATTACTTTGACGCCGCGAGTCTGTGCGACTGACATTATTTCGATGGAGTCGGCTTGCTCTAGCAATGTATATCGACCGGCTAACATGATCCAATCTAGATCGATGTGGCGGAGCAACTCCAGACCAATCGCCTGTTCATTCACGCCGATGCCAATCGCATCGATCGCCCCAGAGTCGCGTAACGCCGCCATAGTCGGGATGGCATAGTCCAAGACGTGCTTCATTACTGCTTCGTGCCGGTTACCGTGCGTGAGCCGACCTATGTCGTGCAGCAAGAGGATATCGATTCGGTTGAGACGCAGCCGTTGTAGGCTAGCCTCGAACGATCGGAGTATGCCATCGCGAGTGTAGTCGAATACCGCCCCGCCACTCTGGACGGCAAATCCATCCGAGAGGCCGCTTGCCCCATCGGAGGTTAGAAGACGGCCCACTTTCGTAGATATAGTAAAGTTGCTGCGCGAGATGCCCTCGAGGGCGCGGCCTAATCGCTGTTCGCTCAAGCCATAGCCGTAGAACGGGGCAGTATCGAAGTAGCGAACACCGTTGCAAAGTGCTTCGTCCAGCGCGGCTTCCGCCTCCTCATCCGTAATACCTGTGTAGAGATTGCCAATTGGGGCGGTGCCAAACCCTAGTGCTGAAAGCCGCCGCCCGGCCGTCTCAGTGGATCGATTGCCCCACGAACAGGAGAGCTGTAGGTGATCCATAGATCCAGCACTCGCGGCGCCTCCGCCCATTTTACGGATTGTCACCGAAACTGCTTCGAAACGCTTAAGCCGATTGTTATCGGCCGTACGGAATAGCCCTCTACGACTGAAGCAATATTCGGCCGCTGAATGATCGTCTGATTGTTAGTGAGATTCTTTCCAAAGATGGATACCTGAAGAGAGCCCGCTTCGATGCCGATGCTACCGTTGAAAACGCCGTAAGCGGGATTTCTGTAGTCAGGATCAGTAGCCTGGAAGGAGCCATACGACAACCCCGTCCAATCGTAGTCCGCCCGCAGGACTCCAAGGATTCCGTTGAAAATAGTCGCTTTGTATTCAGCGGTGGCGGTCGCCGTGTATTCTGGGACAAAGAGAGTATGTTGGCCGACGGCTGCAGCGCTTGGATCATCACTGCGAGTGATCACCGACTTGCCGCCGCCGGCATTCAGGCCTAGCGTCAAATTTCTAACGAAACTAGGTTTGTATGCCACTTGTACCTCGGCCCCGTAACTTCGAGCATCACCAAAGTTGTCGGTGAAGGCGAAACCACAATCAGGAAGTGCGATCGATTGCTGAATATTCTTCCAATTTATTAGATACGTCGACAAATCTATCGACAGCGCGCGATCGTCGAGCAGCAGCTTCGTTCCAAGTTCGTAGCTCCAGAGAGAATCAGAGGCATAGGTATTGGGGGCGCTGTTTAGGCCGATAGCCTTCAAATCACCACCACAGACGCTCTCTGGGATCGGTCCGGTGCCACCACCAATGCGATAGCCTTTCGCGATCGTCGCATAGGCTGTCGAAGTATCAGTTAGATCGTAAACCGCGGAGAACCGTGGCGTCGTCGCAGACGTCTTCGAGTTGGCGGAAAAAGATGAAGGTAGACCAATTCCGTAAAAGCCTGCATCCGTAACGGAGTACGACTGTGTCGAATACTCGTACCTCACGCCTGCCGACGCATGCAGGCGCGGGAGCAGGTCGTATTGAAATTGGCCGAATGCTGCATACTCCGCAATTCTTGACCGAGAGGGTGACACGAACATAATGTCGTTAGCGAATGTGGTCGCAGTTGTACCAAGAGCGTTTTGAACGATGGGACTGCTGAGAGGAAAGCCATAAATGGAATTGAATGCAGCGTTCAGGCCCGGAGCGTATTCGCTGTTTTGGGAATTTTGTGTTACGTGCGAGTAGTACAATCCGGCGGTCCATTGCAACGGTAATTCGCCTTCCCTGGGTTTTATAGAGGTCGCGCGGAGCTCCTGGGTAAACTGTGTCCCCTTCGTTTCAGCGTTCACAGGAGACGCAATGTGCGCAATGATCGAATCATTTTCCGGCTGGTGACTGGCGAAGACGGGATTGGGGTCCAGATAGAAATAGGCGAGAGCAGCATCGTTAAAATAGGTTCCATCGATCTGCCGATTGTTGTCGCGCCAGAAGTAAGTACTGACAGAGGTGAGATCAGCACGGTCCAGGTGCTGCTCGATTTTCAATGCAGGTATCGCGATGCGATCGTTGGAGGGCTCGCTTTCTTCCTTGTTAGTACGAAACAATCCAAGATCCGGGTAGAACACGCTCGAATCTGCTGACTCTACCCTCTGCAGCCAGAGGGTTGGTGTAATAGTTAGATCATCGGTGGGTCTGTAGAGAAGTCCGACCTTCACAACCGCTTGCTCGACGCTATTGATGCCTGTTCCGTCCTTCTGGTTTGACAGGTAGTTATAGTGATCTATCCATCCGCTGTTAGAACCGTAGTTGACGCCGACGCGGAGCGCCAATTCCGAGTTTATGGGTGCATTGGCGACAACGCTTTCGTTATAGTTCACGCCGCCATAGTCGGTCCCGGAGACCTCAGACACGACGTCAACTTCATAGCTGTCGAGCTTTGGTTGGTTAGAAATGAAACGGATGGCACCACCCATCGAGCTCGCACCGTATAGAGTTCCCTGCGGACCACGAAGCACCTCCACTCGCGCAAAATCAAAGGGTATTGGCTGAGCCTGTCCGATCCATCCCGAGCCCGGTGTCGTTATGGACGACTCGTCGAGGTAAACCGCGACCACGGCAGCCCCGGCCGCTGAACTGACACCGCGCATCTCAATATTGCTAGTACCCTCAGTGCCACCTGCCGCGAATGAGACGCTTGGTACCGATCGACTGAGGTCATCGTAGTCCACAATGTGGCGTGCGCTGAGTTCGTCCCCGCTCAGCTGAGAAATGCTGACAGGTATATCCTTAATATTCTCGACGCGCTTTTGCGCCGTAACCACTATCTCGGCCAACTGATTGTCATCGGCGGCGGTAGCTACACTACTTACCGAGAACGCGACCGCGGCTGCTAATGAGTATTTTGCAAGTAATTGCTGCCTGCGTAAGGCGCGGCGGCCGTCGATGTAAGTCCGATCACGCTTGTGCATAGGCATCCCTTAGTTATTGCCTGCTATGGCAGAAACTGCGATGCACCAATGAAACCATGAGGCCAGCCCGATCGTAAATCTGTCTTTCGAGGGCACGGCTTTGGAAAAACGGATGCACTGCCGTTGAACTCACCTTTTAGTGCATTCGTCTCTAGGAGCGGCTGCTTACCTAGCCATTGCAAGGGCATCAGCTGATCACGAGGACCCTGCCCGTCCGGTTGGGCAGGGCCAGTTCTTACCCCTCAAGACTCGTAGTTTTGGGTTTCTCGGCGGAACATCACTGCCCGGCTGTCGGATAGCAGCAAACTAAATATAGCGTCCGCTAGATTATGGCGGCGCAATTGAAGGGCCGGCATCAAGGCAACTTCTGTGATATTTCCTCGACCGCGATTCGAAGCCGCTCGATGGCATGAGTCATAGTCGCCTTTTTGCGATGTCGGTCAATAAATGGAATCGTCAATGCGCCGATTGCATGATTGTGTTGAAGAATAGGCGCCGACAGGTCAATAATCCAATCGATAGCCTCGCTAGGACAGCTCGCATATCCTTGCTTACGTACCTCGTCGGCTCGTTCAATAAAGACCTTGCGTCTATAGCTGTTGTCTCTTACATCAAGTCTCAACAGCCACTGAGAGCGCACCTCGGCGCTTTGAAACGCAAACAGCACCAGGCCGGATGTAGAGTGAGTAACCGGCCGGCGATGCCCAACGCGTACGACGAAGCCCAAATCGCTTGGGGCATCGACGCGCGCTATGACGACAATCTGGTCCTCCGATATAACAACGAGGTGGCAGGGGTGCAAGATCTCCTCTGATAGGCGACGCATGATGGGAAGCGCAATTTCCACCAACCCTTTGTTTTGCGGTCGCTCCATACCAAGCATAAACAGTCGGTTAGTGAGCAAATAGCCGGTATCGCCTTCGCCGCGGACGATGTATTTTCGTTCTTCCAGCCTTTGCAACATGCGAAATATCTCCCCCTTTGAGTAGCCGACGCCATTCGCGATCTCTGTCAAATTCAATGGCTTTGAATGACGCGCAAGCAATTCGAGGATGTCGAGTCCCTTGTCGAGGGCTGGCGCCCGGTATTTAGGCATGTCAGTCATCTTTGTCATTCCCAAAAGTTGGCCACAGATTTTAGCGCGATCTCGGCACAACCCGACTTCCTGCGCTCAAGGTGGCTGCATTCTCTGTAAGACTCACTAACAAAATGAAGTTTCATATTTACAACTATACAGGCGTGCAGTAACCTCGGGTTTGGAAAATGAAGTCGTTGGGGCTGGAATGCAGAACATTGATGGCGCAAGACCCGTACTTTCTGACAATTTTTCTACATACATTGCTGTCGTCCTAATTGTCAGTCTTTTCTTTCTGTGGGGAGTCGCTAACAACCTAAATGACATTCTGATCAAGCAGTTTAAGAAGGCCTTCGAGCTATCCGACTTCAAAGCAGGATTGGTACAAAGTGCGTTTTATGTTGGGTATTTCCTGTTCGCGATACCTGCCAGTATCTGTATGCGTCGATTTGGTTACAAAGCCGCTTTGGTTTCAGGGTTGAGTCTGTATGCAGGTGGGGCTTTCCTATTTTACCCGGCGGCGGCCAGTCACACATATGGGTTGTTTCTCCTTGCATTGTTCGTCATCGCGAGTGGCCTGGCATTCCTTGAGACGTCCGCAAATCCCTTGGTAACTGTGCTGGGTCCGGCGCACCGTGCCACGTTGCGCCTCAATCTCGCGCAGTCATTCAATCCAGTGGGATCGATCTGCGCCGTCCTAATTGGCCAGCACTTCATTTTGTCGGGAGTTGAGCATACCCAAGCGGAGCTGGAAGCCATGCCGGCGGCTATGAGCCACGCTTACTATCTCTCGGAATCGGCCGCCGTACAGATGCCCTATTTGGTGATTGGCACAGTTGTCGCATTCTGGGCTGTACTCATTGCCTTCGCTCGCTTTCCAACTGTTGTTCATGACGCCCCCGATGAGCGGTCTCTGCGAGCTCACGCAGGCAGTTTGATGCGTAACTCGCACTTCGCGTTTGCGGTGGTTGCGCAGTTCTTCTTTGTTGGTGCCCAGATAGGAATATGGAGTTTCCTGATTCGATACGCGCAGGGCACTCTTCCTGGCACGCCGGAACGAGACGCTGCCAATTATCTAACCGCTTCCCTGGTGATATTTATGCTCGGTCGATTTATTGGCACGGGCATGATGCGATTTACCCATCCCATCAAACTTCTCGCCATTTTTGCGTTTATCAACATTTCGCTAGGCGCGATCGCGGTAGCCTGTCCCGGAAGAATTGGCATAGCTGCGTTAGTTGCGACAAGCTTTTTCATGTCGATTATGTTTCCGACTATATTCGCGGTGGGTTTGCACGGACTCGATGACGATGATCGGAAGCTCGGTTCGTCATTTCTGGTGATGGCTATTGTTGGTGGAGCGGTCTTGACGGCTGCGATGGGTGCCGTCTCGGATGGCCTTGGGATTGCAAGTGCGATGGCAGTGCCAATGGTCAGTTTTGCAGTCGTTTTGGCCTTCGCCCTGCACTGCGGAAGACCGGGCGAAAGTCATGGTTAAAGACAGCTCTCGCCTCTACTTCGCGCTTGATCTAAAAGAAGGCGATTCAATAATTGCAGAGTATGAGAATTGGCACCGTCCCGACAGAATTTGGCCTGAAGTCGTCGAGGCCATTCGTGCGGGTGGTGCTCTCGAGCTGGAGATTTTTCGCTGCGGCAGTCGTCTTGTAATGGTCATAGAAGGGGCTCAAGGCGTGAACGAGAAAGCGATCGTGCCTGAGGCGACCGGTAACTCACGCCTGCAGGAGTGGGAGAGCCTTATGTGGCAATATCAACAATCATTGCCATTTGCTAAGCCGGGCCAAAAATGGGTGCCAATGCGGCGGATATTCTCGCTGAGGGATACCGTGGTCGGCTCTATGGTTGGCAAATGATCTCGGGCCTCGCCTCTTTATCACTCGAGCCTAGCCTATCAAAGGCATTCATGGCATCCCGCCAAGGGGCCCTGAGGTATGTGGTATTCAGTGCACTCATGTCGCTACTTGCAGCCGTCGGGGCGTCCGCGAATGAATACTCGATTGAGGCGCCTTCACCTCCCCACAAATTCGAGCCGTCTGAGGAATCGCTGGCTGGACACCGAGTACCGACTTGGTATCTGAATGCAAAACTCGGCATTTTTATCCACTGGGGAATATATTCGGTCCCAGGTTATGCGCCGCGCGAGGCGCGAGAATTCAGGGCCGAGGAGATCGGTGCTGAGCAAAAGCGTGTCAACCCCTATGCGGAGTGGTACTACAACACGTTACGCATTCCTAACTCCCCCACATCCCGGTTTCACCGCAACGCCTACGGCGCCAAGTTCGACTACTACGATTTTGCGCAAGTGTTCAATGCCGATACAGCGCTGTGGAACCCGACGGCCTGGGTTGAGTTGTTCAAGGAGAGCGGAGCACGTTATGTGGTGCTCACGACCAAGCACCACGATGGCTTCACCCTGTGGCCGAGCGCCGTACAAAATCCGCATTTACGTGCCGACCAGAGCCACAGCGTGCGTGATCTTGTGGGTGAGCTGACCGCGGCGGCGAGGCAGAAGGGACTAAGAATGGGCATCTACTACTCGGGTTTGTACGATTGGAGCTTCGGATCGGGTCCTATCCTTGCAGACGACGACGTTAAGGCAGCACTCAGAGAGCAAGGGGCAGATTATCCTGCATATGCAGATGCGCAACTGCGCGAGCTTATTTCAAAATACCGACCTGATATTCTTTGGAACGACATCGGCTATTCGCCTGAGGGAAAGGCCTTGGAGATTGCCGCAGAATTTTACAATCTGACCCCCGATGGCGTCATTAACGACAGATGGAAGCCGTTTCGCTTTCACGATTTTGTTACCCCCGAGTACGAGAGGCCCGGTTCGGCCTCGACTGAAAAGTGGGAGGAGTGTCGCGGGCTGGGCAAATCTTTCGGTCTCAATCGAATTGAGGGTCCAGATGAAACCATTTCGGCGGCTGCGCTCGTAACATTGCTAGTGGATATTGTGGCGAAGAACGGCAACCTATTACTGGATGTGGGGCCGGAGCCCGACGGCACAATCCCACCCATCCAGGTCGACCGACTTCATCAGCTTGGTGCCTGGCTCAAACAAAACGGCGAAGCCATATTCGATACCAGGCCCTGGAGTCGTGCGACTGGGCAAACGTCTGACGGCATCGATCTGCGATTTACGGCCAAGGGAAATACACTATACATAATACTTCTCTCTCGACCGATGGGGCCGCGCGTCACCTTGATTAATGTCCCCGGATTCCCGCATAGCAGTGCAACCATGTTAGGTTCGGCCAAACCTCTCACGACGCAGGTGCACGGCAGAAATCTCGAAATTGCGCTCCCCGCGGAACTTCCCGGGAACTATGCCTGGATTATCCGATTGAATTGAACACAAAGTCCGCGAGCTCATTATGCAGCCAGTTTAAGGACACCGTCCCGACAGACTTCAGCGCTCGTAACGAATAAAGGACGTTCTCCGAGCGAGGGTGTCGTACAACGCGCGGCCGTCCGCGTTAAACTCTTGTGTCATCCAATACACAGTCTGCGCGCCGGCGACGTCTGCCGCAGCATAGACAGCCTGAATCAGTGCTCGCCCGGCACCACAACCGCGCGCCGTTTGGTCTACATACAAGTCTTCCAGATAGCAGACGGAATACTTGGACCATGAAGAAGCGTGGAACAGGTAGTTCGCGAATCCCACAATCTCACCCCTAGATTCGGCGATCAGTCCATGAATGTCGCTCGCCGCATCTAGCAGTCGCGCAATAGTTCGGGCGGTGATGTCTTCCGGAAGGTGCTGACGATAAAAGCGCAGATATCCGCTCCATAGCTCGCGCCACTGCGGTTCATCTTCTCGAAGTAATTGGCGGATATAAATATTGGAGGACACGATATTCAACCTATGATTCGGGGGCAACGAGCAGCGAAAACTATGGTACTCGGCATTCCCACAAGCGTATAGGGTGTTTGCTGGACGAAGGGTCAGCATGATCTAGTGGCGCATGATGTGGATGAAACGCTCGAAGCAATACGCACACCTGGCGGCGCCGGTGCGGTGGGATCGACGAAAATATCCGCAGCCAGCTCGGCGTTCGGGTTGCATGCGTAACGATCAAAGTCGCTAGTGCCTTCGGACCACAGCACCTCGTCATCTAGGAAAAAATGTCCGCTGCACTCACGCGCCCGCCGACAAAGGATTGCATGGGCGGCGTCCGCCACGATCGTGGGGTGACGGGCGCGCTCCATGAGTTCACCGCCTCCTAGAGCAAACTTCACGGCTGAGGTGGCGATTGTGGTGCGCGGCCACAATCCGTTGAATGCGATTCCGGCATGGCGAAATTCGGTCGCCATAGCCAGCATGTAAAGACTCATACTGTATTTCGCAATCGTGTACGCAGGATGGGCGGCGAGCCATTGAGTCCTCAAGTCCAACGGGGGGCACAATGAAAGTACGTGTGGATTGTCTGCCTTGCGCAGATAGGGAATGCAAAGTTTCGATACCAGATAGGTGCCGCGGGCGTTGATCTGATGCATCAGATCATACCGTTTCATCTCCGTTTCGAGAGTTCCAGTTAGGCTGATCGCCGAAGCGTTGTTTACGCACACATCAATGCCACCAAAGCGATCCACTGCGGCATCGACTGCCGCCTGCACAGAGGATTCGTCGCGCACATCGACAACAACGGGCAGCGCGTTTCCGCCCATCGCCTCAATACCTTTCGCGGCCGAAAAGATCGTGCCCGGTAGTTTTGGATGCGAAGAAGCGGTTTTGGCGGCGATGACGATATTGGCTCCGTCTCTGGCTGCCCGCAGTCCAATTTCGAGCCCGATGCCACGACTAGCGCCTGTAATGAAGAGTGTCTTGCCCTTTAGATTCATTTCTACAACTTCCAAGACTCATATGTTCTGAGACTAACTTCAGGACATCGTTATGGTCGCCCAATGCATTAGGAGGACCCGTACCTGGGGCACTCAAATGACGATCAAATCATGCGACCTGTGTAATGAACTCCGGAGGCAAAGGGGGTCCCCAAGGACCCAGCGCACTGGTCACGCGATCTCGGCCGGGAATGGCGGAAGCGTTCAGATAGTCGGAATCAATCCAATGCTCGACCATGAACCCGTTAGGTTCGAGCCAGTAGTCGAATATCTGGCTGCCCTGCTTGTGGCGTCCAATGCCCCACACATGCTTGTACCCTTCATTCGTGAGGCAGTCATGTCCAATGTACAGATCATCGATATCCAAAACCTCGAAAGAGATGTGGTGAATCCCTCCCGCCGGTCCGGCCATCGTTTGGAAGACGTGATGGTCAACGTATTCATCACCACGATTCAGCCGGTTAAAGGACAGCAGAACTTGCTCTCCTTCCGGGCCATAGATCTCGTCCGAAAGCAGTAGACCCAGCGTATCTCGGTACCATCGGCTTAGGCGATCGGGGGAAGGAGTTGTAACGACCACATGCCCCAGGCGAATGACGTGCGACGGCCGGATCGGCGGCCGCACCAGTGTGCCCACGCGGCGATGACGCTCGACCCCATTGTTCATCGGGGCACGGGTTACCGCTATCTCGCTCAGATGCTCCATTTCTGCGACCAGTTCGATCGCGTTTCCATCGGGATCCCGAACAACCAATTGCCAACCGCCGCCCGGCTCACTACGTGCGGTAGCACCCGGAGAATGTTGCGCGTGCGCTACGCGCTCAAGCACTTCTCGCGATTCCACTTCGAACCCGATGGACAGCAACTTGCGGGGACCCTGTTCGAGAATAAGGACTTGTCGTGCAGTTCCGAAGCCACGCAAATAAACGCGCTCCTCGGTGGCCGCCGCTTCGAGTAAACCAAAATCTGCGAAAAAGCGTCGCGCCCTTGCGATGTCTGGTACTTGTACGCGTGCAAATGCGAGTTCACGGACTTTGGCAATCATGGCCTCGACCTGATTTTCTTTTCGGTGGCTAAAATTTGTAGCTTGTGAAGATGCCAAACGTAGCTGGCATGCCCGCGTAGCGGGTCACGGTATCGGTCACGTGCTGCACGTTGGTCCAATAATATTTGTCGGTTACGTTTCTACCGTAGAGTTCGGCTCTCCACCGCTTGGACTCAACACCCAGTCGAAGGTCAAGGAGGCCATGGGCATTTAGCACAAACATTGGCGTATCGCCGAACGCCGCATTGCTCGATGATCGATAGCTGAAGGTGCTACCCACATATCCAGATACGTTTGCATTTATCGGGATTGAATACTCTGCGTCCATAACGCCTTGCCACCTAGGTGTATTGGGAAAAGCTTCACCGATAAAGTTCGTCGGATTTCCATACGGATCGATGGGGATGGTAGGATTCTCGAGGACTTTGGAATCAACGTAAGTCAGACCGCCTTTTATTCGAAGTCCGCGGAAGGGGTTCCACTGGAGATCGATCTCCGCTCCGGTGATGCGGGATTTGGGGATGTTGACAGGCCTTGGTAGCGGGCCGAATAGAGGGTCGTTGTAGTAACCGAGCAGCTGTTTGTCTTTGTAGTCGTAGTAAAACACCGCGCTGTTGAGTTGGAGCGTACGATCTATTAGCGTAAGCTTTGTACCCACTTCGTACGCCAGCAGAGATTCCTGCGTCACAGGCGCAAATTGTGCCGGAGACAATCCCGGTACGGTTGCGTAGTTCCCTGCCTTGTAGCCCTTCGATAGAGTTGCATAAAGCAAGCTATTGGAATTGGGCTCCCAGTTCAGGCTCGCGCGCCACGACGCATTGTCCTCATCCAGATTGTTCCGGACGAGGCCGGGCTGAAAGTCACGAGTGGGATCCGTCGTTACACATTGTCCGGGGCCGATGGGGCGTGGCGCGCCGGCGAGAAAGCCAGCCAGAACAGTGAAGGCAGTTGCGAGTTCCCCATTTCCGGGATCGGCCAGGCACCCGACGAATTTCCGCTGTGAATCGGTATAGCGCGCTGACGCTTCCGCCGTCACTGTATCAGTCACTTTCGTCGAAAAGCTGCCGAAGCCTGCTTTTGTCTTGATTGCTTGGTCGTTGACGTTTAAGGCTCCGTCGTAGTGCATTCCGAGCAGCAGAGAATTCGAGTTGCCGAGGGGGAAGTACTGATTCTCATCCGCCTTGTCCCGGCTGTAATTCCCGCCAACCATCCATTTGTAGCGGCCTGCCCCTAGTTCACCCGCAAGACGTAACTCCTGAGAAAGAGATGTTAAAACGACATGCGGTGCACTGATGGCGTCGAGATAGGCTGTGCCGTCAGCCTCAGTTTCGGAGGTGGTATGATCATCGGCGTATGACGTAAGCGATGTGAGCGTCAGATCGCTCTGGATCTGCCATTCCGCATGAAGTGATGCCTGGTAGAAGTTGTCATCGCGGGCGAAGTCAGTACCGGGGTCCCAATCCGCGGCCCGTGTATTGTGGGGCGCCAGCGGGTAATTGGTTAATGCCGCAATTGCGGGTGGATAGCCATTCGGCGCAGGCACTTGGAATGCGACCTGGATAAGTTGTGGCGCCTCGGTATCCGAAGTATCCCTCCAGCCGTTTATGTTCAACTCGAACCTCAGGTTGTCGGCGGGTATCCAATCAAGCAGTAGCCGACCCGACAGGAAGTGCTTGGCTCCCAAGCCCGCATCGCGCGTATAACTCTCTTGCCAGTCACCTTGCTGTTCCGCCCGGATCGCCACTCGAGCCGAAAGCGTATCGGCAAGCGGGCCACTTACATAACCTTCTAGTGCGGCGGCGTTAAAGCGACCATAGTCAAGGCTAATGCCGGCCTCCGGAGTCGTTGTCGGTTTGGCGGCAATATAGTTGATCGCGCCACCGGTCGAATTTTGACCAAAAAGCGTACCTTGTGGCCCCTTTAAAACCTCAATGCGTTCGACATCAAGTGAATCGCCGCGAGTCATTGCCAAGAATGGCAATCCGATTTGATCCACGTACACCGCAACTGCGGGCGTGACACCCGTCGTCGTATCGTAGAAGCCGATACCTCGGATGTAGTAGACCGGTACGCCATAGGCGCTTTTTTGATATGTGAAACCGGGGACCAGCTTCTCTAGCTGGTCGGGACTTGTGATGCCGAGCTTTACGAGATCCCCGGCGGTAGCGGTGGTAATCGACAAAGGGACATCGTTTACGTTTTCGCTGCGCTTTTGCGCCGTCACTACAACCTCCTCAAGCTGCGAGGAGCTGCTGTCTACTGCCTGTTCGGCACACAACGAACTCGTAGACTGGATCAGACTGAGTACTACGCCTGCAATCGACAAATGCCGCCGAAGTTCCATACCTCCCCCTTTTTGATTGTAGTTTTCGGTCTTATAGTTGACACAAGTGTCACTGTCAACTGTACTGTCACTATTACGAGATTTTGGCGCTGCAGCTGCGTCAAGGCACAGCGCAGGGATATCAAATTGACTGGGTTTAGCAAAACAGACTTTCACCTAGGAGGCGGTGCAGGCCTTAGCGAGGGCGATGTCCTTATCGTGCCGCCTCTGATGCCCGCCCGGCATGATCAGCACCCGGGCTCGATGGCAAACGGCATGCCGCTAATTCGATGTGACGGTTCTGTCTATCTTTGCCGCCAGGTCCACCCTCGTGTATCGTCCGCGTGTCGAATACGGGAAGTAGATATGAAGAAAAAAGTCTCTTCGGATGCATCGAGCGCGGGGCGGCCCTCAACTAGAAAGTCACAGCCTCGCTCAAGTTCAGCTGCTGCTCCTTCGCCGGCTGACAAGGCTATAAACTTCCGCGTGCGTGTCGCGCGCGAGCGGCGTGCCCGCATGCGCGCGCGGCTGTTAAGTGCGACTATGGATGTATGTGCTGTAGCAACGAGCCAAGGTCCAGCGGTTATTGATGACGTAATTAGGGCTGCAAAAGTCTCGCGCGGCACGTTTTACAAGCATTTCGATTCTCTCGAGCAGGCGCTCGTCGAATTGGGCGCTAAACTGGCAGACGAGACGGTAGATGGCTTAAGGACTATGTTTGAGAAGGTCGACGATCCCTTACACAGGACCGCTTCAGGCCCCCAGTTGATGATGATACATGCCATTGTGGATCCGATTTGGGGACGTTTTGTCGCCCATACCGACCACCTGACGAGTGAGTCGGCATTCATCTCGGCAATAAGGGAAAACACGATCGTGGGACGCGAGCGCGGAATCTTTCGATACTCCTCGCTTGAAGCCGCCATAGATCTTCAGTTTGGCTCTACTCGGGAAGGGGTGCGTCACATGATCACGGCGCGCGCCGACCGCACGGGCTATATGCAAGATTTATGTGCTATGAATCTCATGGCATTGGGCGTGACGCCCAAGAGAGCGGTCGCCGCGGTCCGCAGTGCCTCGGACGACATAATGCTACGGGGGCCGACGTCCTTGACCTGGTGGAAGCCTTTCTGATTGTTTTGTCCAAAGAGTTCCGGGCTGGTGATCAATACTTCATTCCTTCAGGAGCATCTGCTTGATCGATGCGGGCTCTAGAGCCGAGTCATAGTACTCGTCAATGCGCGATATCTGATCGTTTGTGACCTGGACTACAGCGCAGACCGGGATTCTGAGAGTAGTTCCATCCTTCATTGCGGCATGCACTACATGCTGCTGCACGTACCCACCGTCAAATACCTGGACTCGTACATCGTGATATTTGAACGAGGAAAAGATTAGCGGTATCGCCTTGGCTAGGGCTACGTTCTCACTGCGCGGCTGTTCGCGTTCGTTGGTGTTGTGCCATACGACAGCATCCGGTGCGTACAAGCTATTGATGGTCGTCGCGTCCCCCTCCTCGAATGCAGTTGCAAATTTGCTGGCCAGGTCTCTCATCTTGGTCGCCACAGTCGTTTCTCCCGGTTGATGTGTCTTGTGTTGCGGTCTGCGCGGGTTACTGCTTGCCTGCACGCATGTCGGCCACCGCCGCCGACATAACGGCGGTC
>Ga0206926_1054_pt1 | contig 25044 bp, 21 predicted proteins | sample Alteio_BWOrgHeat_59_FD_152955 | JGI IMG/M metagenome (GOLD analysis project Ga0206926, IMG submission 152955) | Enriched cells from forest soil in Barre Woods Harvard Forest LTER site, Petersham, Massachusetts, United States -... | ecosystem: Environmental > Terrestrial > Soil > Temperate forest >... | reverse complement strand
AGGATAGACCCGTTCGGGCCGTCATTTATTTATTCGGGGATCTCCAGGTGTTTGACAAGGAAGGGAATGACTTAACAAGACAGTTCACTCCTTTATTAAAAGAACTTTTCTTATTGATCTTGCTTCATTCCCTAAAGAATGGCCGGGGTATCAGCTCTGAAAAGCTGAATGAGAACCTCTGGTTTGATAAGTCTGAGAAAAGCGCCCGGAATAACCGGTCCGTTAACATCGCCAAGCTCAAAAGTATATTGGATAAGATGGAGGGTTGTGAGCTGTCCAAGGAAACGGGGTACTGGAAATTCAGCATCAACGACGAGCTGGTCCGGGTGGATTACCGGGACTATCTGCTTATTGTCAGTAACCGGAGCGCACTTGATAAGAAAAAGCTGATCGGGCTGGGTGAGATCACCAAACGGGGAGCTTTTCTTAATAACCTGGAATATCCCTGGCTGGACAGCTTTAAATCGGAGGTATCCAATAATGTAATAGACACCTACATGGACTTTGCAGAATCCGGCGGTCTGGACGGGGATCCTGAATTTGTCATTACCCTGGCTGATTATATCTCCTATTTTGACCCGGTGAATGAGAATGCCATGAAAATGAAATGTAAGGCCCTGGTGTCATTAGGAAAACATTCACTGGCTAAAAACACGTATGAATCCTTTGTAAAAGAATACAGGATCATTTACGGCGAGAATTTTGAACAGGATTTTCAGCAGTGTATCAGCTAGGTATTTTTGTCATCTATCAATTAATGGGAGGTTTATTGGAAAGTTTCAAAAAAAGCCCCCCATTAATCCGTTATTAATCATTTATTAGTTCGTTAGTGGCAATTTAGTGTTGAAATCGCCTGAAGGTATTTTACAAACTAAAACTAACGATGTATGAAAGTCTTGCCACTCTTCCTCCTGTTTCTTTTCCTTTTCTTTCAATCTTATAGTCAGCGGATTGTTGTCACCGGAAAGGTGTCGGACGAGAAAAATGAGCCGTTGATAGCAGTCAGCATCATGGTGAAAGGGACTAAGACGACTGCGGTCTCCAGGCCGGATGGAACATTCAGTATCATGGTAAATGATCTTCAGAATGCCGTCCTGGTGGTAAGCTTTACGGGGTACAGCACCCGGGAGATCCCTGTGAACGGGAAGACGGATCTTTCCATCCTGATGACCCCCGGTGATAAAAACCTTAAAGACGTTATCGTGGTCGGCGCGCTGGGGCTGACCCGCAAACAAAGATCCGTGGGGTACTCTTCACAGTCCGTGGATGTGGATAAGCTGACGGAGGCCCGGGATGTGAATATCACCAATGGTCTTGCCGGGAAGGTGGCCGGTTTGCAGGTGACGACAACAGGACAGCCCGGATCTTCCACCCGCGTGGTCATTCGGGGCGAAAACTCCATGACCGGGAACAACCAGCCTCTTTGGGTGGTGGATGGGGTGCCTATCAACAATGATCCGGGAGATGCCCCGGGCAGCTTTGCCTCCAGTGGTAATATTGACTATGGTAACGCCGCCGCCGATCTCAACCCCGATGATATCGAGTCTATCCAGGTCCTGAAAGGGCCTAACGCCGCCGCGTTATATGGTTCCCGGGCTGCCAACGGCGCCATCCTGATCACAACCAAAAAGGGGAGGGCCAATGACAAGACCCTTGGCATTGCCATCAACCAAAACACGCTTTGGAATACCATTACCGAATTCCCGGCTTACCAGAATGAATACGGGGAAGGCGCCAATGGATTTATGGTCACCAATGCCAACCTGATCATACCGGGCACCGGCGCTGTTGACATGGGCAATAATGGCAGCACCTGGGGCATGCCCATGCTGGGCCAGCCGTTTAACAGCTTTAGCGGTACTCCCATTCCCGGTGGCTATAGTCCGCAGCCCAATAATATACGGGATCTTTATAAGACCAGCGTTACGAACACCTCCAATATTTCCATCAGCAAGGGTGACGCCCTTGGTTCCTTCCGGCTTTCCTATACCAATACGTATAGCAATGATGTCATGCAAAACCAGAACCTTATCCGTAAGCATAATATAAGCCTGAACGGCAGTCGCAAATTTGGGAATATCATTACGATGGACACCTGGATCCTTTATACGAACCAGGATACAAAGAACAGGACCGTCCGTAACCTGGATGCGGCAAGTCCCATGGCGGCCTATGTCTATATGCCCAGGAGCACCAATGTCAATTATCTTATCCCCTGGGCGAATGCTGCCGGTAATTCCCTGTCCTTTGGTTCTATTAACAATACAGAAGATCCTTTCTGGTCCATCTATGAGAACAAGAATGAGGATACGCACAACCGGCTGATCGGCGGTCTCCGGGCCCTTGTGCAGTTCACGCCCCGGATAAGTCTCCGGCTGCAGGCGTCGGGTGACCTGGACTTTATCAATTCCTATCTGTATAAAGAGCTGGGCGGCTTGAAAACCCCCAACGGATCTTACGCCAATAATATACAAAACAACCTCAACTGGGACTATCAGGCCATCGCCAGCTATAATGGAAAAATAAACGAGGATCTGACCCTGGTGGTCAATGCGGGAACGGAGCTGGCCAATGGCGGCATCCTTAGCCGCGGCGCCAGCGTCAGCGCACTGCTGGTGCATAATATGCCCAGCATTTCCAACAGCAATGCCGTCCCAACCACCACGGAGACCAGGACCAGCACCCAGACGCAGTCTGTTTTTGGAAGCGCTACACTGGGGTATAAGAATTTTTTATACCTGGACCTGACGGCGAGGAATGACTGGTCTTCCACCCTGCCGATCCAGAACTGCTCTTTCTTTTATCCTTCGGCCAGCGGCAGCTTTATCTTTAGTGATTTTATCAATAACAAAAGTCTTATCAGCTATGGCAAGCTCCGGGCCTCTGTCGCCCAGGTGGGTAACTCCGCGCCATACGGCTCTCTTGTCAACACCTATTCCTATGGCGCGCTTTTCCTTGGCAATCCTTTTCTTACCTATACAGCAAAGCTCAATAATGCAGGGCTCAAGCCGGAGCAGACGGTCTCCACAGAAGCCGGCATTGACCTGACCTTTTTGAAAGACCGGATAACTTTTAGCGGTTCGATATACAAGAGTGTAGCCACCAACCAGATCATTACTGCCAATACCGCGGCGGAAACAGGCTTTACCCAGCGCGTCGTGAATGCCGGTAAAATGACGAACAGGGGCATTGAGCTTTCTATGACAGGAAAAGTGATCTCTACCAGCAAGTTCAACTGGAATGTTCTGGCCAACTGGTCCATGAACCGCAATAAAGTGGTCGCTCTTGTCCCCGGTGTCAACAATCTTACTTTAGGCACTAACCTGGGGGTCTCGATTAATGCCAAAACAGGATACGCATATGGTCTTATGACGGGAAATGCACCTTATATGGTGGGTGACACTGTGCTGGTGAATCCCTCCAATGGCAGGACGATCGTAAATCCCAACCAGGCCGTCGGCAATTTTCACCCGGACTGGATCGGCTCCATCGGCTCCTCTTTCCAATATGCCGGATTTGACTTCTCCATTCTCTTCACGGTCAAGTGGGGCGGCCAGATCTATTCTGCCTCTTATGGGCGTGCTAATTTTGCCGGCGTCACGGTGGCCAGCCTTTATGGCCGCGACGACTATCTGTTCAGCAGCGTCATCCTGGGAGAAAGCGGCAATGAGCAAATGGGCATCGGGCAGACAGTCGGCAGCACGGTGACCCGTTACTGGGATTCCACCCGTGCCAAGGGCGCCCGTTATCCGAACGCTTATTTCCCGAAGACCAACCCCGATGGGACCTATGCGCTGGATAAGAACGGAAAGATGATCCCCGGCACCAAGAGCAATATTTGGATGAATCCCACCACCTATGAATCCGATATGGTCCTGAATAACGTTCCGGCCATTACCTTCAATGCTTCCGATATCAAGATCAGCGAGCTCATCTTTGGGTATACTTTCCCAAGACAGCTGTTTAACCGAACGCCGGTCCAGGCATTAAGACTGGCATTTGTAGGCAGGAATCTCTGGACCATTTTCAAACACACGCCCCAGGGAATTGATCCGGAAGCTGCCAATAACTCCGGTAATGCGCAGGGTATCGAGGCCGGCGGCTCCTTTCCTTATGCCACCTATGGTTTTGACTTAAAAGTAACTTTCTAAACATCCCGCAATGAAAAGATCAATTTATATATTCATAGCAATAGCAGGATCATTTTTTTCCTGTACCAAGAATTTCACGCAGAAAAATACGGATCCTACGCAGTTCAAGGTCGTCAGCGCCGAGGCCAGCATCGAGGAGGCGGTCAGGAGCCTGAACAACCAGATGGCTGTTTATAATACCACCAAGTACTGGGACCTTGCCAATACGGTCATTATCAACTCCCGGTATGATGTCACGGATGCCGGGCTCTGGCAGACCATGTATGTCAATGTGCTGGAGAACCTGAAACAGGTGGAGGTTAATTATGGCAGCGATACCAATTATACCAACAGGATACAGATCGCCCGGATCCTGGAATGTTATACTTATTCCATCCTCGTCGGGAATTTCGGGCCTATTGCCTTGTCACAGGCCAATAGTCTCAATAATCTTTCTACTGTGCTTTTCGACAGCGAGGATTCGGCCTATGGTTATATCCTGACCACCCTAAAGGATGCTGTTTCGAAGATCAATCCGAATAAAGACAAGCTGAGCTATGATGTCGTCTATCCCGGCGGAACGATGACTAACTGGATCAAGTTTGCCAACACGCTCAGGCTGAAGATAGCCCTGCGATGTATGCGTAACCTGGGCGCCACGGCTGTCAGCCATATCCAGGATGTCATGGCCAATGAGAGCACAACTATCAACTCCGAGACGGAGACGGCGAAAATGGCTTATGAGAATGTCACCAATAACCAGAACCAATATTGGATCAAGTACATTTTCCCCAATAACGTTTATCCCTACAATCCTTCCGCTACCGGTCAGGCTCCCAAAATGGGGGATAATGCGCAGGCCTTTTTCCGTTCCTATAACGATCCACGGATGACCGCTTATTTTGATACGGTGCCGCTGGTCAACCGGTATATTATTACCGACACGCTTACCAGCACGGCGGATGACTCCCTGCGGGTGGTCACCTACCCTATCCCCTACCTGGGAATGCCATTGGCCGGAACCCTTCTGCCCGGATGGGTCAGTCTCAACGGGATCGCCAATCCCGTTGGATCTCTTAACATAAGATCCTATTCGAATATAGCGCCGGCGATTGTAAATACGCCCGCGCGGCCTTTTATCATGCTGGGTTATGCGGAGACACTTTTTCTGAAAGCAGAAGCGGCGATCCTGGGCTATGGCGGTTCACAGACGGCGGAACAATATTATGATGCCGGCATTACTGCGAATTTTGCCTTCTGGGGTATTCCCAATACGGCGCTGACCGCTTATTTAGCCACCAATGGCATAAAATTCGGCACCTCCGGAACAGGGTTTAATAATTTTCTCGGCATCGTCAACTTCAGCATCCCCCAGGCAGATATCAATAAGATCTGGATCCAGCGCTGGGTGAACTATTTTCCCGACCAGGCTTTTGATTCCTGGTGCCTGGAGCGCCGGACCCGTTTCTTTGTCTTTTCTCCGGAAACAAATCCCGGCGGGAACAGCAGCTATACGGCCCATCCTCAATATATGGATATTCCCGGCCGGGCTTCTTATCCTTCTTCGGTCAGCACGCTGAATCCTGATGGCTATCACAGCGCACTGACTGCATTGGGCACGACACGCGTGGATGATTTTGATCCTGATCAGCAGCTGAAATTCGCCCTGCCTTTTACGGTGCCCAACTGGAATAACGCCAGCCCTAATTATGATCTCAGCTATCTCCGCAAATTTTTCGGAACAACTATTCAGTCGCTGCAGGCTGCTGCGGGCAGTGGCAAATTTGGTTATACCGTAACACAGACTTATCATCCTTAAAAAAAGTATATGCAACCCACCATATTCAATATAAGATATACGCTCTTCTTTTTCCTCCTGGCCGGATCTCTTTTCGCCTGTAAAAAATACAGCACAGGTCCGTCCGTAACGTCAAATGTCCTCGATTACCAGATCAAGGAAATACCGGTGACACAGGACTATATTGTAGGCTCTTTCTATTATAACTTCGGCTCTTTTAACGTTAATATCAAAGAAGTGCCGGTGGTAGGCAAGTATGCCATGCCAAACGGCGTGGAAACGCCCAATGTCATGCCCCAGCATATTGCCCAGGCGCAGGTCGCGGGTCTGGATTATTTTGTATTTAGTTTTCGCAGCGCGAATAAAGACGTGAACAACTGGAAAAGCGATTCCACGCTGGTCCAGACCTTTCTTGCTGCCAATGCGGCCAGCCCTACTGCTATGAAGTTCGCCCTTCAATATAACTGGTCGGGCACCTCCTATGCGGTGAGCAATACGGCGCCGCTGGAAAATGATGCCACCAAACTGAACCAGTTCTTTAATGATATTCAACGCGCCGCCACCAATTGGATGAATAATTCCAATTATGTAAAGGTCAACGGAAAGACGTTGTTGTATATCCAGAATGCACAGATCTTATATTCCAACAATAATGTAAAGATCTATGACACGTTGAGAAGCCGGCTTTCCGCCATGGGATTCACGATGTACATAGTGGGTATGCAGGACCGCTGGACACCTCCGGCCCGTTATCCGTTCCGTTTTGTGAATTGCGTAGATGCTATTTACCATCAATCTTTCAGCACCCAGATCTCTTTATGGGATCGCTGGTATGTACTACCGCAGGCCATGGATCAGAACTGGGAATATTCCCGGCAATATTTCAAGGATAGTATGGGTGGGATCTCTTATGTGCCCAATATCAGCCCGGCCTATAACTGGCTCATCACGACCCCTACCAGCCTGAACCCGAATTATCCAAGGACGGACAGCGGGGCGATGTATCGCCAGCTATGTAATGTCGCCAAGATGAATGCAGACAATTCAACAAGGCTGATCCTTGTAGACTCCTGGAACAGCTGGCAGGATGACTCTCAGCTGGAGGCAGCCACGGATTACCAGAACCGCTATTTGAATATCACGCATACAGAGTTTAAAAAACCATAAAGAGCAACCCCATGAAATACGGAATAACGTTCCTGCTGATCCTGTCGCAGCTGATCCGGCTGCAGGCACAAAGACCGGATACTACGCTGGCGGCATATAGCGAACATTTTCAGCAGGAAAAGATCCATTTCCATTTTGACAAGACCGTTTATAATAAGGGAGAGACCATCTGGTTCAAGACTTATCTGATGGCAGGTTTTGACCCTTCCGAATACAGCAGGAATGTCTATATCGACTGGTATGGGGCAGACGGCAAGCTCCTTTATCATGAGGTGGAGCCTGTTGTAGAAGCCTCCGCGAGAGGTCAGTTTGATGTTCCGGCTGATTATACGGGCGCCTATGTGCAAATGCGGGCCTATACCCGCTGGATGCTGAACTTTGACAGCGCATTTCTTTTTACAAAGAATATTCCCGTATGGCAGACGAAGGCGGTCACTGCCCGGGCGGAAAAACCAGGGTCCGGCGTCCAGTTCTTTCCTGAAGGGGGCGACCTGGTCAATGGGCTTTTATCCCGGGTGGCTTTTAAAGCCGTTGGCTCCAATGGTATGCCTGTAAAGATCAGGGGTGTCGTAAAGGCTGCGTCGGGCGATGTTATCGACTCACTCCGCGTGGAGCATGACGGGATGGGCAGTTTCTTTATCCAGCCGGAGGATGGGGTTGTCTATATAGCTTCCTGGACGGATGAATATGGAAATGCTTATACGGGCGTGCTGCCTGCGGCTCAAAAAAGCGGCGCGACCCTTCAGCTGCAACCCCGCAGCGCTCAATGTCTTGTTGTGATCAAAAGATCTGAGCCGGCAGCAGCCAATCTCAAGTCCCTTTTTGTGGTGGCCCATATGAACCAGAACGTCGTTTACAGCGCCCAGGTAAAGCTGGATGCGGAAAGCTCCGCCATGACAAAGATCCCTACCGACTCCCTGCCGACGGGGGTGCTGCAGGTGACACTTTTTAATGCCGACTGGGCGCCGCTGGCGGAGCGGATAGTATTTGTGAACAACGGCCGTCATCTTTTCAATGTGATGCTCAGCCTGCCGGAAAAGAACCTGGATAAAAGAGGGAAGAATACCATACAGCTGGATGTTCCGGATACTGGTCTTACGAACCTGTCGATCGCTGTTACGGATGCGGGGCTGCCCCTGGAAAAAAACACCATCATTTCACAACTGCTTTTGTGTGGTGATCTGAAAGGGTCTGTTTATGATGCGGCCTATTACTTTTCTGATAAAGGAGCCAATATTGCCCAGCATCTGGACCTTGTAATGCTTACACATGGGTGGAGGCGGTTTAACTGGGCGGATGTAGTGCAGGGAAAAATGCCTGTTATCAAATATCCCCGGGAATCGGATTATATGAGGATAGAAGGCAGGTTTTATTCCGGCGGACTAAAGCTGGCCCCTGACCAAAAATTACTGCTGGTACTACAGAACAAGGACAGTAGCCGGCAACGGCTGGTATTACCTGTAAAGGCGGACGGCAGCTTCCACCAGGACGGCGTGACATTTTTTGACACCTTAAAAGTTTTTTATCAATTACTGGGAGATAAAAAGCTGGCAAATCAGTCGGCCGTGACGATGGAGGACGGTCTGCTGAGACTGCCATTGGGTATGATCAAAAGAAAGGCTGGTGAGGCGTCCGATCTATCACTGATGCTGCCGGATACAAATGGCTGGGCCCGGGGTCGCTGGTTTGCAATGGAAGAGGAGGCTGCTGCCAGAAGGGCAAAGGGCATGTTATTAAAGGAAGTAGTGGTCTCCGGGAGAGCAAAACGCTCCGTAGACCTGCTGGATGATAAATATACTACGGGTATGTTCAAAAGACCCGGCGATTTCCAGTACGATATGATCAATGATCCCTGGGCCAGCAAAACAATCGATGTATTTCATTTTTTACAAAACCAGATCCCGGGTCTCACGTTGCAGTATCGGGACGGAATACCCGTATTACGCTGGCGGGACGGATCACCCTCGCTGTTCGTCGATGAAGTAGGAACGAGGGCGGAGATCGTCAATGATCTCCCTATCCAGGATATCGCCTATGTAAAAGTTTACCGTCCTCCTTTTGTCGGAGCTATCGGTGGCGGCAGGGGCGGCGCCATTGCCATTTATACGCGGAAGGGCGATGACGTCGCTACCATCAGCGCCAGGGGACTGAATTATAAGCTCCTGGAAGGGTATTCGCCGTATAAACAATTCTATTCTCCCGACTATGCTGAGCTGCCCCCGAATGATGCACCTGATGAGCGGGCCACGCTGTACTGGAATCCCTATATAATGACAGATGCAACCAATCATTCCGTCCGGCTGGAATTTTATAACAATGATGTCAGCAGACGGCTGCGGATCATCGTGGAAGGCATGAATGCAGAAGGGAAGCTGGTACGGGTGGAAAAAATAATAGAATAAAGAAAAACCGGAAAAACACCAGTAGAAAGAGAGCCTACGCAAGCAGGCTCTCTTTTTTTTGCTTTAATTCCTTCTTTGTCATATTAAACAGAATGCTATGCCGGTTATTCACTCTTTGGACAAGGTGTACATGGGCGATAAAGCCTTCCACTATCTGGATCTTATCACTGGGTGTTACGACCAGGAGCTGAAGGTGTAATTGTTTACAAAGCTCCATGAGATAAGTAGCTTTTTCTTCATCCTGGTTGCTAAAGCTTTCGTCCACCGCGATGAAACGAAGGCTTTTTGAATTACGGCCTTCTTTTGTGATACCGAACTGGTAAGCAATGGCGCTGCAAAGGATGGTATAAGTGAGCTGGGCTTTTTCTCCACCCGAGAGCTGGCCCATCTGGCGGTAGGTCTTTTTCAATTCATGCGTCTCGCGGAACTTCTCATCGGCCCAGAACTCGAACCAGTTACGGACATCGAGTACACGGGTCCGGTAGGATTCGTTCTCATCGAGGGCGTTTATAAAGGACTGTACATTCTGTTTGAAATGCAGCGCTTTTTCTTCGAAGCTGTTCTGCTGCCAGTCGGCGGCCTGGGGAAGGGCATTGAGCAATTTGTGCCGGAACTCCTTGATGACGGTGTCCGTCACGGGGCGTACGCCAAGCTGGATATAGGTGTCGGGAAGCCGATTGAAATTTATACCGGACAGGGACTGGTTCAGGGTAGTAATGCTATTCCTGATCTTTCGTTCCCAGCTTTCCAGCTCTTCGTTCAATACGCCCATTTTTATGACGGCCGTATCATGCAGCAGTCTTTCGAAGTCCTTTTTATATTTTGGCAGGTTTTCTGTCTGTAATTTGTTCAGCCATTCAAGGTATTCCCCGGCGTGCTCCCTTTCGGCGGGCAGCTGTTGGGTGTCCCCTATCCAGTCGGCAAATTTCAGCATGATGTCAGGGGAGGGGTTCTTGATACGGATCATGGACCTGTCGAGCTCTCTCCCTTCCCGGGTCACCGTCTCTTCGTGTCGCCGGATGGTGTTTTCCGCCGCGTCCGACAGCTCATCACATTTATCATCGATGTTTTCCAATGAACATCCGTCCAGCGATCCGGCATGTTTTTGCTGGAACTGTAAGAGGAGGTCTTTATCAAGATCGGTAAGGAGGTCAAGGAGCGGTCTTCTTTCCAGCCTGTCCTTTTCCATCTGTCCGAGGGCGCTGTCTTCCAGCCGGATCTTCCCTACCAGCTCATCTCTTTCCGTTTCTCCGGAGGTAATGGATCCCCGGATGGCCTCCAATTGTTTTGTAAGGGTCTTTAACTGATCACTCCCCTTTTTTAATTGGGCCATCTGTTCTTCCACTGTGCGTTTATCCCGTTGGAGCCTGGCACAATTGATGGTTTTGAAATCGGGATGTTCTGTGATCCGTTTCAGGGCGAAGACCTGGTTTTGAAGACGGGCGCTTTTGCTTTCTGCGCGTTGCAGCGCTTCTCCTGCCTGTTCGAGGATGGTCACCAGCTGGGACCTCCGGTATTGCAGCGTCTCTTTCTTTTTCTCGTTATTCCAACCCATGACATAACGGCTGGGGTCATTCCGTTCCGGACGGTCATCTTTTTCATGTCTGTCCCTGTTCTTGATAAGACCTTTGATGGTGATGGCCTTTTCATAACGTTCCAGGGTTTTTTCGCTGTCCACGCAGCTGTGATTATACTGTTGGATGACCTGCTGGCTTACCCAGGCGCTGAGGGGGTGACCGGGATGAAACTCCAGCTTATTCCATACAGTGCCGTCCTCAGCATGCTGCTGGAGGGCGACATCCTTAACATGGGTATAGACCAGGCGGGCCCGGAGATCAGTGTTGTTGACGTGCTTATTGACTTTTTTATATTGTTTATCCGGAACAAGCAGGCGAAGCGAAAGCGGGTTCAGCAACTTTTCCAGCGAGGGCTGCCAATCGGCTTCATCGCCCCTCACCTGCATCAGCTCCCCCGCAAAGGGGATCTCATTCTCTTCCAGCTTGAGCGCATTACAAATATCGCGGCGAAGATGGATGAGGTGACCGGGAATATTGTTTTTGCTTTGTAAAAGGAGGTTTAATTCATTTTCGATCTTTGTCTTTTCATCGGCTGACTTTTTGATCTGGTCCTGTGCTTCATAGAGGTCTTCGTTGTTATTCCGGATCTCGGTGGCCAGTCTTTTGTCTGCGCGTTCGGCCTCTTTTTTTATCCGCTGGTAAGCGGCTTCGTCCTCCGGTCTGTTTTCGGGCAGGTGCAGGGCAACACACCATTCGGAGAATTGCTGAAGCGCTTTTTCCGCCTCTTTAGCATACAGCTCCAGGGATTCGAGCGCTTTTTCCAGCTGCTGGAGGCGCTGTCCCGCCTTATTTTGTTCCAGCTGATTGCGGGTGACGCGTTCTTCTTCCTGTAATCCGGTGATCTTTTGTTTTAACTCTTCGAGGGTATTTTTTAGCTGCTTTCCCGCTTTTTCCTTTTCCCGGATACCTTCGTCCAGCAGATGGTATTTTGTGTAACTGTTCCAGACCTTTACCGTTTCCAGCTCCTGCCGGGCCTGTTCCAAAAGGACGGACCCTTCTTTGAAAAGCTGATAGTGTTTTTCCAGGGGAAGGAGGATCCGGATCTGCTCTTCCGACTTTTCAATATTCCGTTGTGCATCGGAAAGCGTGGAGAGATGTTTTTTCAGCTCCTGGAACTCCTGTTCCATATTCCGCGGCTCCAGCATATTTGTGCGGATAAAGTCATTAAGCTCTCCCAATACCTTTATCCCCATGGTCTGGTTAAAGAGGCTCAGGGCCTGGATGCTTTGCATGCCCATCACTTCCACGAGCCGTTGTGCATAACGGCTGGCGGCGTCGAACCATTCTACCTGTTTACGGCTGCCCTTATTGTATTGCTGATCTATGCGGCGGCGCCAGGCCCCGTTCAGGTCAAAAGGTCTGAAATCCTCTTCTATGTGCAGGGGCTTATGTGCTATGGCAAAGACCCTTTTCATTTCGGAGCCGCTGAACCAGCGTACCTGGAAGAGCGTGACATACTGTTCCGCCTCATTGGCAAAGTGTGCGAGGAGAATGCTATATGCCTGTTCCCTGTTCTCGCGCAGATAGAGCGTCTTATTCGACTGTCCGTTCTCTGTGTGGATGCTGCCATAGCCGCCCATTACATAGGTTTCTTCCGTGCGATCGCCCTTTTTTTCGCTGCCGGAGGACTGATTGTAGAAGCGGTATTTTTTCTCGGGTACGATAAGCGTTAGCAGCGCATCTACAAACGTGGTCTTTCCGCTGCCGTTGGCGCCGGTCAGCAGGGATGTTTCTCCGCCCGGCTGGATCTTCCAGACGTGCTCATCAAATGTGCCCCAGTTGACGATCTCCATATACTGGAGCCGAAAGCCGGATTTGCCTTCATCGGTACTAAATACGCCCAGTTGCATGTTCGGTCAGTTGTTGTTTGAAGTTTTCCAGTATTTCATTATCCACTTTGGCCTTGATGATCTTTTTGATCCGGAATTTCTGTTCGTCGGGGAGGTCATGCATTTCTACTTTCTCGAGGAAGTCCAGCTCTTCCACTCTGTCTATCAGCCGATCCAGATCGCGTATAAATTTTACGCGGCTGGGATTCTCTTTGAAAAATAATTCAGCATATTCCTTGATCTCCCTTCTTTTTTTTATGAGCTCCCGGGTGGCTGCCTCTCCTACTTCGAATTCGGCCATCATGTCCCTTAAAAGGACAAGCAGGATGCTTTCCTCATAGCCGATCTGGATCCGGCGGACCCAGCCGATGGCATTTTCTTCTTCGTCGAGCTTCTGTTGTTCAAGGTAGGCGTAGCCGTCTTCTTTTTCCAGGACCAGCACGAGGCCCAGCTGGCCGAGGAAGCGGGTCAGCTCCGCCTGGTATTGAAGGAGCTGTTCCCAGGCGCCTTTTTCCAGGTATTCGACAGGCCCTTTCAGGAGCTTGATAAATACGGTGGTATAGGGTAATATCGATGTTCTGTCTGTCATTATATATTTTTATTTACCTGCTAAAAAGCAGGTAAGGCACTTCGATGAATCTTGTTTTTTCGGCATCCAGGGGGATCAGCTCGGTGATCTCCTGTACGGACTGGACGCGGGCTGCCTTTTCCCGCAGGAAGCTGAAATAGCTGACCACTTCCGCCACGCCGTTATCCAGCCCTTTGTATTCGATGATCTCGGAAAGTGTAGCGGTGGTCTTCCCCTGCAGCGTCTCCTCCACCTTTTGCCAAAGCTTCTTTTTATCGATGTGACTGGTGTTCAACAGGCGGCTGAACCGCTGCACGTCCTCTATTTTATTTTCTGCATTAGCCGGCTGTTTAACGGCGGCGGTCTCCTGTCTGCCCACCAGGTTCAGCTTTCTCTCCATGCTCATGCGTATGGGCGCGGGGATCTGCAGCGCCAGGCCGCAGGGAGGCGTCTCTTCCTCCATGAACTGAAAGACCAGCTCCTTTATACTGCCGATCTGCTGGCGGAGGCGGCGATGGCGTGCGATCTCTTTTTCCGTAATGATCCTGCTGAGCTTTTCAGCCATCTTATCATTTGCGTCATATACGCCCCTTCCCTGCTGAAGCAGCAGGGATTTTATATCCTGAACAAAATCTCCGTCCCCGGAAATGCTTCTGTCCTGCAGCAACTGTAAGAGCTGATCCGTCAGCTGCCGCCATTCTTCCTGTCCGGCGCGGGATACGAGAAAGTCCCAGAAGGCGTAAAAGCTTTTGCCCTGGTCACTCTTGCGCAGGGCATCATAGGCCTCGAAGGCATAGCCTACGATGGAGCCTTTATGGATCTCCGCCCTTGTGTGCTGTTCCACTATCTGGCGGTGGATGTATTTGAAGTTGTCCTCTACTTCGCGGAAGTCGCTGAGCAGCTCATGACTAAGACGCGTAAACCAGTCGAGCCGTTCCCGGAGCTGGGCGTTCGTATAGATCTCCGGCTTAAAACCCATTTCTATCCGTTTGATCTCCTTGTCAATTTCCGCCTTACGATTCTTCAGCTCCTCGAGCCGTTTTGTCGCATTGTCCTCTGTGTATTCCACCATTTCACGGAGTGTCTGGAAGAGAAAGCGGAAGCGGCTTTCCGTGCCTACGAACTGTCTTTTTTCCAGGCTCTGCAGCCATTGAAAAAGCTTTTCCGTATGGGCGCTCAGCTGATATTGCGTGACGGCCTCTGCGTTGGGAAAATCCTGGAGCAGCCGTTTCTGCACCCAGTTAAGAAGGTATTTACGGGCCCTGCTTTCCTCGTCCTCTCCAAATTCGATGCGGGCCTCTTCGAGGTCTTCGGTGCCTTCAGCATGAGCACGCAACTCCTCCGCCAGCATATTGATAAGACCCGGCTCGGGTAGCGAGAGCACATTCTCTGATTTGAATGCTTTAAAAAGAAATGGGATCACCCAGTGTGCATTCCTCATACGGAGGATCTGCACGGAAGGGGCGGATTGAAAAAGATAGGATATGTCCAGTGACGGCATCAGGCTCCTCGTTAAAAGGCTGAAATTATCAATTCAGCCGATATAAATCCCAAAAAACTCTGTGATGGGGATAAAATGGAAATATCGTGGGATAAATTATTTGCCTGAATTTTCTTTTTTCTGCATGGGTTCCGACAGCAGGGGAATTGTCTTGCTGATCTTTATCTGTCCCAGCGGCATATCCGAGCTGAGGGTTACATGAATGCCCAGGAGATCGGCTATCTGCAGGAGATCGTCAAAAGAAGGGGAAACAAGCCCTTCCATTATTTTTTTAACCTCTGTATAGGATTTATTTGTCCGTTTGACTATTTCTTCTATGGTAAAGTTCTTTTCCTTTGCGATGGAGTAAAGATATTTACAGAAGACCATCCTTATTCTTTTTATCCGTTCCATGATAATTGAGATTAAGGGGTGAGTAAAAAATACATAGTAGTAAAGACAATTACTATGCCATTAAAAGCGCGTTTTTTAACGCCGCTTTAACCTGGGGTTCAGAACCGGCTGAACCCCTTTTATTTATCGGGTTATATGAGTTGGCATTTGGCCAGGAACTGATCTGATTCATCTGTAAAAAGGAATTCCGTCTGCCAGCCTTCTTCTGCGGCGACGGTCTTCAGTGTTTCCCCATCGATGAACAGCCAGTTGAACCAATCGCTGCGTTGTTTTTTGTATTCATACTGATAGAGGATCTCTCCATAGTAATCGGGCATTTCAGGCGGATGGCCGCCATAGAGATAAGCAATATTTGAAGAGTCGAAAATAAGCTGTCCGCCGGGAGATAATAATTTACGGGCTTTGCCGAGGAATGCACGCAGTCCCCTCAAAGTACCGGAAAGCCCGATACCGTTCATCATAAGCAATAATGTATCATAGGTCTCCCCCGTCCATTGGAAAAAGTCTTTTTGAATGATGCGTTCAACACCGCGTGCTTTTATAACGGCTGCTGCCAGCGGAGAGATCTCGAGGGCTGTGCAATCCTGTCCCATTTGCTGGAGAAGCAGTGTGTGACTGCCTGCGCCTGCGCCAATATCGAGGATCTTCCCTTTACAATGTTGTACGGCTATCCATTCCAGCTCCGGCATCTCTTCCGCATTCCGGAAATAGACAGCCACCGGCATTTCTTCCCTGGGACCATATTTATTGTTGACCCAGAGCTTACCGGCGGATGTCTGATGAAAGTAATCTGATATAGCCTGTCCCAATACGTCTTTCATATGCTGTATAAGCCGTTATTCTGGCTTCGATGGTGTAAGGCCTGCACGGCGTTTCAATTCTGCGACAGGCATGTCGATCTGCCGGCCGATGGGCCTGCCATCCCGGTAAGTAATAACCTTTAACGTTTCTGCGTCTTTTGGAACGGAAAGGGGGTGCGTATATTTTGGATAGAAATTGTCCGGATTGGAATTATCGAAGCTGTAATAAATATCCAATCCTTCTACTTCTGTAGAGAGCTCGATAGAGAGGGAGTCATTTGCATTGTTGTCTTTTTTTGCGGTGAAGCCTGCGTCGAAAAGAGAACGGGCATACTTCACCTGTTCGAGATCCATCCTGCCAAACTGCGCCTCTACTCTTTTTTCAAAATCATTCCAGTCCTTTTTATCCCTGGGAGACCAGAGACATTCTGCTACAGCCAGGCTACGGGGCCAGAGCATGTATTGCAGGTGGCGGGTATTATATACCTGTTCTGTCCAGAGATTAGCCTGTCCGCCTTTGATAAGCGATGGATCCACGCCATCCGGGACCGGCTCGAAAGAATAGGCGGTCTTTAACCGGAGGGTGGCATATACAGGCGGTTCGATAATGGCATCTCCCTGCATATAGTCCAGGTAGACAAAGGTGGTGGGACTCATGACCACCTGGTGGCCCAGCTTAGCCGCCTCGATCCCTCCTGTTATCCCCCGCCAGCTCATGACCGCTGCATTGGGTGCGAGTCCCCCTTCGAGGATCTCATCCCAGCCAATGACTTTTTTTCCTTTTGACTCGATTATCTTTTCCACGCGCTTTTCAAAATAGCTTTGTACTTCCTGCATGGTCTTCAGCCCTTCTTTTTCCATCAGCTGTTTGACGGCATCGCTTTTTTCCCAAAAGTTCTTTGCGCACTCATCACCACCGACATGGATATAGGGGAACGGAAAGAGCGCTGCTATCTCTGTGAACACTTTATCCAGGAAAGGATAAACTTTTTCATTGGCCGGGCAAAGCGTATTGTCCACCATGGCGGAGAAACCTCCTTTATACCAGTTCATAAATTTCTCCCCGGAGTTTACCCGGTAGTTCTCCGCCCCTTCTGTGCAGGATAATTCCGGATAGGAGACGATGGCTGCCAGGCTATGACCGGGGACATCCACTTCCGGGAGGATATCGACAAAATGATCCTTAGCGTATTTTACCAGCTCTTTAATATCTTCCTGTGTATAAAAGCCGCCATAATTGCGGGGCTCGTCGGGCTTTGGTGCCGCGAAGGAGCCAAACTTACCTTCTCTGCGGACATTCCAGGCGCCTATGGTGGTGAGTTTCGGCAGGCTTTTTATTTCTATTCTCCATCCTTCGTCGTCTGTAAGATGAAGATGTAATAAATTATACTTATACTTCACCATTTCGTCGATGAATTTTTTTACATCTGTTTTAGTGAAGAAATGACGGGAGACATCAAACATGAGCCCCCGCCAGGAAAAACGGGGTGTATCAACGATGGTTACACAGGGAGCCTGCCAGGCGACATGACTTACAGGAGTAGGGCTTTCGATTTCTTTTGGCAGCAGCTGGAGGAGGGTCTGGACGCCATAGAAAAGGCCGGCGGTCTGGTTAGCCCGGATGATCACTCTTTTCGGCGCTACGGATAAACGATATCCTTCCCCGGACAACATGGCATCAGGCGTTTTGTTGAGGACAAGCCGGATGGTGGCCGCAGGATTGGGCCCCTTGGAGACAGTAACAGCGTAGCCGGTGGCTGCAGTAAGCTGTGTTTTCAGGTCTTTTAGCGCAGCGGAAAAGGCCTGATCGGCCGGCGCCTCGATACTAATGTTCCCGGGCAGCGTGAAGTTGCCGGCTTCTATCTTCAGACTGGCCGGTTCGGGTATGATGTTCACCCCGCGTGTTTGTTCCTGTGAAAAAGCGATCTGGGTAAGGAAGAAGGCTAACAGGTTTAAGAATATCTTTCTCATGATAATGGGAGCTGTTTATAGATGGAAGATATAATTTTATATGCGGACAGAAAAAGATGGCAGGATTTAATATAGGTCGAGAATAGACAGTTGCTGACCATTAAACAAAAAACCGTCTCCTTTTCTTTTATTTCGTAATTGCTGAGCCAATGGTGCACCGGGAGAGAGAAAGAGAATGGTCTTTCCGTTGACAACCTGCCTGCCGAGCCCGGTGGAGATGAATAAGCAGAGGTCATGGCATTTTAAGAGGGCGCCTGCTGTTGCGGACGAATAAAGCGTATCTGTTTTTACTGCATGAAGGGAGGACATATCGCGGGTATGTTCTTCCAGCTGGCGGGCAAACATGTCTTTTTGGAGATGTCCCATCGCCCTGCTGGTCTCATATTTATCCCCCGCCGAGCTTTTTTCTTCCTGGTTGGCGGCCTCCTGCGCATCATCGATGGATTGCTGAGCTGTCCGGATGCGCCGGGCGATCAGGGCAAGACCGAATTCTTTCAGCCTGCTTTTTTCTTCTATTTTTTCAGCGCTATCCATTTCCTGTTAATCTACAGCCACTTTAAAAACGGCTTTTTTCACCAGGGCCGGCTGTGTCCGGAACACTTCAGGCTGATGGATGTCGGACGGGAAAAAGATAATGAACTGACCGGCAGACAGGGTTATATAATTGAGCTCCTCGTCAGGGAGGCTGTAAAATGCCACATCTTTTTCTGGATCATAGGGGATAGAGGGTTCTTTGCCTTCAAGAGGACTGTACCCGAATTTTTCTGTGCCGGTGAGCATGATCTGTATATCGGCATATTCCCGGTGGCTTTCGGGGTCGCATTCGTCGGGAGATCTGGTGATATATTCGTTGATGATCACGAAGACGTTATCACCGTCTATTTCGTATTTGCCGGTCTCCAGGGCTTTGAGGTCTGTGTGGAGGGCGTAGCCGATCGCTTTCGCGAACCAGGGGCTGATGGTCTTATACCAGTGCAGTTGGGCGAGACTCGATGTGATCATGATCTTTGGATGTTTGAGGTGTTGACGGGGAGTAAAATTAGGGAATAATTTTATAGAATAAGTTTTGACTGGATGAAGCCTGCAAGCTCCTTTCCCTCGATGAGTATTATATATCCATCCAGATGTACCATGAGCTCTTTTACCTGATCCGCGAAAATCGAAGTCGTGGCAAAAATGTATATGTTACTCCGTTTGATCCGACCTCTGCCAAGAAAGGATTGAAATGTTACTAAACCAACCGGAGTGGTCCTTAAAGAGCAGACCTCTGCATAAATCAGCTGTCCGGATAAGCGGGCGTCCGTGAGACCATAATGTTGAATGATCTGGGGTAATATTGAATCGAAGAATAAGGACTCCCTTTGTTGTGGGGAAAGCGCCAAGAAGCTTTGCAGCAGGCAGTCTATCTGCTTTTTCCTTAGTCTTTCATATAGGGGATCATAATCCATTCCGTTAAGCATGAGTCGAGATTTCATATTAAATAATAATTGCAAAACGAGACAGCTGAATGCTGCTTTGGTTGGAATGGAAAGGAGGTTCGAATGCTCAAATATAGCTGATCTCAGCTAATGATCCGGAGAAAAGCAAACTGAATTACTAAAAAAATCCTTGTGATTTTAAATATGAAATTATATTTCAATAAGTTAACTCATAGTTTAAAAAAAAATTTTGGAGGTCAAAAACTTTTTTTGGAAGGAGATAACATCGCTGTGAATAGATAAGCTGTTTTAGGTTAGTGAGCAGGTTTTCATTATATAGACAGCGTGATAACGGAAATAAAAAATAATTAGAATCTATTAGGAAAAATGCGATCTAAAAAAACCAATTTAAGGCCAGCTATAAAATATTTAATCTTTTGATATTAAGTATGTTGAAGGCCATTCAGAAAAATATTTACATTCCATATGTTGAATATTTTTGTTTGAAATTTTTCAATGCCACGTAAAAGTTTCAAAATAAAGAATACAGATAATGCAAAACAGCTGGCAAGAGAGATAAAGCGCAGAAACAGGCTTAATTCCATCAAGAACGAATTGGAGTCGGGCAGGGTCAGCAGTTTTGATCAGATCTTTGCTATTATAAGCGAGACCCGGTTAGCAACGGAATTAGGCATCTCGTTTTATGCTTTCCGGAAAAAGATAAATGACCCAGGAGAGTTTACTGTTGGGGAGATGATGAAATTCGCCTCGTTGGTAGGAGTAAAATATGATGTTATAGCTTCCTTTATCCTGGACAGGATCAGGTCTAAGTCCAAGAGTCGTATATTCCGGGAATAGAAAATAACGCCGTTTTTTATTATATTGGCGATGCGATAAATGCATCCTATTATGAAAAACAGTCTCGTCAGACCATCCTTCCTTCTCTCTGTCCTTCTCTTTTCCTTCATTACTCATATTCAAGCCCAGATAGCGCCACAGGTAAAAGACATTTTTCCTGAGAGCACCGTTGTATACGGAAATGTACCTTATGCCAACGATACGTTGAAACGGCATCAGCTGGATGTTTATTTGCCCGCCGGCACGGACAAACATCTGCCATTGGTGGTATGGATCCACGGCGGCGCCTGGATGTTGAACGACAAGTATGCAGATATGAATTATATGAAGCAGACCGTCCGCAGATTTATCGACAGCGGATATGCGCTGGCTTCCATTAACTATCGTTATAGTACGGATGCCGTTTTCCCGGCCCAGATCCAGGATTGCAATCAGGCCGTGGAATTTTTGTATCAGCATGCAGATCAATACAGGATCGATAAGAATAAAATAGCATTGATCGGCTTCTCGGCGGGCGGTCACCTGGCCTCCCTGCTGGGCTTGTCCAATAACAACGATGTGAAGGGGTTTTTTCCGGCCTCGGGCAGCGTGCATTTTCGTATAAAATGTGTACTGGATTTTTATGGTCCGTCAGATTTTATTATGCTGGCCAATAACCCGGACACTGCGGTAAATAATCCCCGTAATCCTGTTTCTGTTTTACTGGGAGCGCTGCCGATAGACCGGCCTGATCTGGCGAAGGCGGCCAGCCCGGTTACTTATGTAGATAAAAATGATCCTTCTTTTCTTATAGTACAGGGCGAGAAAGATGAGTCTGTACCCAATACACAATCCAGGATCTTACATTCATGGCTGGAGCTGGCGGGTGTAAAGAATGATCTTGTCATTGTTCCGAATGCGCCGCATTATGGGGAGATCTTTGATGAAGAATATATCAGGACGATGCTCTTCTGGTATCTGAGGGAAAGCTTCAGGTAGTCTGCTTCTTAAAATGCCAGCCGTAAAGAACCGGCGTCCCATAAGTGTTTTCGTAGTGGGAAAGCATATTGCGCTCCTCGAAGAAAGATCGTACTTCTTCATCGACGGACCGTTGTATAAGCTGAACTTCCTTCCATTGCCAATGAAGGGCCAGCTCCCTGATCTTCTCCAGCGGATGAAGATAGTTTTTAATAAGAACCGGCTGGCCTTTATGGTTAAAAGAACGGGTAGCCCCTCCGGCTACAGCAGCAGGGTGAAAATCGGTGATAATGATATCCCCCCCATTTTTGAGCACCCGGTCCCATTCGGAGAATGCGGCGGACAAATTGTCGATATAACCTATTACAAGTGTGGAAATGATGGCATCACAGGAGTCATCAGCTAATTCTTTCAAGGTATTATCTTTTGCAAGATAAGCAGTAGCGTCGGGGTATTTTCCGTGCAGCTTATTCAACATTTCCGCGGACACCTCATATCCAATCAGCCGGGATGCTTTTTTATCTTTCAAAAGCGGCCAGTGCCGCCCCGTACCGCAGCCAATGTCCACCACGGTCCTGCCCTCCAGGCTGGTTTTTTCCAGGAGCTGGTAAAATACGGCGGCGTCCAGCTGGACGATGAGGTTATCCGTTTGGTCATCATAGGTGGGGGCCCAAAGATCATAAGCCCGGTCCGGGGTGACCTCCTTTTGTCCGATGCGGAGGGTGTGTTTTATGAATTTTTTTAGATTGGCGGGGAGTGGCATGTTAGATAGAACGGGAATGCAGCCGACGGGGTTGCTAAGCCGTGGCTGGTTTAATCCTTAAAGATTCGGATATTTATAGATAAAACCAAGTGTATGGCAGACGTAAACACAGAGATCGGATCTTTATTTGAAACCTATAAGAATGCTGTTTTCCAAAAAGATATCGAGGCGTTCTCTTCTATTTTTGATGAAAAAGTCCGGGTTTTTGATATGTGGGAACAGTGGACCTACGACGGACTTGATGCCTGGAAGGGAATGGCAGGAGACTGGTTCTCCTCGCTTGGGACCGACCGGGATGTCATTACGTACGATGATATCCAAATTCAGGCAACCGGCGAGATGGTAGTTGCCAGCGCTTTTGTGCGATTCACGGCCGTATCGGCGACGGGGGAAACGCTTCGATATTTAGACAATCGCCTGACCTGGGTGGCTCTTAAAAAGGAAGGAACCTGGAAAATTGTCCACCAACATACGTCGGGGCCGGTGGATTTTAAGACAATGAAAGTTGTGCTGAAGCGGGGGTAGATATAACACAATGGCGAGCTGAATAAGTGCGCTAATCAGACGCTTGTATGCAAATTACTGGTGGTAAATAGCCATTGCTGTAATAAAAATGCAGTGAATCTTCTTTAATTTTTTGTAATTTTCATCATCGTTATGAATGTGATAATACCAGCTGCAGGAATTGGAACAAGATTGCTACCATTGACCAGAGATACTCCTAAATGTCTTGTAGAAGTCGAAGGAAGAGCATTATTATATTACTTACTTTCCGACTTAAAAAAATTAGATGTCGAAAAGGTGATAATTGTTACAGGGTATAAGGGCGACATGATTGAAAAGTTTCTCGATAACCATCCAGAGTTCCCATCTGTAGTATGCATCCGGAATGACCGTTACGAAACTACAAACAGCATAGTTTCTTTGAACGTATCCCGACGTTTTTGGAACGAGGATTTTTGCATTATTGATTCCGATTTACTAGTGAGAGCTGATTTACTTGAACACTTGATCAAGAGTAAAAATACCTGTTTATTTATTGATAATTCAAGAAGTCCTGGCTCAATTGATATGAAGGTAAAAGTCAAGGACGGCCTATTTGTTTATATGGACAAAAACCTTCCTGCAGAAGAAACTTATGGTGAATTTTTTGGATTATCACGTTGGACTTCTGCGGATGCGTCTGACTTTTTGATAGAGATTGATCGATTATTAAATGAGAACCGGACTGATGTCTGGTATGAGTTTGCGATCAGAGCGCTTGCTCAAAAGAAGAAGCTGCCTATTAAAACCTGCTCATCGGATTCCTGGTTTGAAATTGATACCACACAGGACTATTTGCAAGCTGGTTCGTTTATTGAACACAATTTCAAGTGATAATATGGTGATCCCGGCTCATACTATTTTAGATAGCTCCCGGTTTAAAACTGTAATTGCATGGTATTTTTGGTTAAAAACGGTTTTTTTGCTGGTGTTCATTTTTTTTGCGATCAATGATATTGTATTTTCTGCCAAGAGAAGCCGGATTACTTTCTTTTGCTGCGTCGGAAGTCGTTCTATTGCTAATTGAAGAGCTCTATATTGGCAGGGAGCATCCAGCCTTTGCAGCATATAATCAATGTTGCGTGTAGCCGGATCCACCATATCGTATAAAGGGACTTTTTGAATCTTATCCCTTTCTATTATGTAATCATATATTCTTTGTCTCGCTACCCTGTATAAGTAGTTCTTCAGATGATCTGAATTTTTTATTTTTGCCCGATCAATCCAGGCGTAACCTAGTGCAGCGTACGCTATCTCTTCCGCATCGTGGGAGTTTTTCAACCGCTTAATTGAGAAGATATAAAGTTGTTGATAATAACAATGATAAAAACAATTTACTATTCTTTCATTTCCTGCTTTAAAGGCATTTATCTCTTTTTCTTCTAACACCGTGAAGTTGTTTTTAAACAGGCAAGGGATGTGCCTCTTGATTAAAACCCGTAGAACCCGGTATAAGGAAATCCAGGGATGAATGAATTATAATCCGCTCAGAAATCAAACTTCTCGCTTTCTATATTCCTGAGATCAACGTGGTTATTGAAACTTTAAGGCATCTTGCCAGTTCATAGAGTTCAAATAAGGAAGGATCTACGCTTCCGGATTCAATCGCCTCATATCGACAAACCTGTATACCGGCATCATGCGCAGTAGAATCAATCGTTAATCCCTGATCTTTCCTAAAAGCAGCAATTTTCTTTCCCATCAATGTTAATATCCTACTTACTTCTGATTCGGATATTTTAGTGCTTTGGCGTTTTCCAGGACTTGATAAACTTTTTCTTGTACTCATGAAAACTGTCATTTAGCAATTATTCCCTGAATATAGAAATCCGCCTCATAGAAATGAGGTGCCCTTTTAAACCTTATCCTTTTAGACTCATGTGTAGAAACACTGGTCTTAAAGAACTGTGTCCTTGCTATTCCAACCAAAAATTGTGAGCCAGAAACTACTGTCAATGGCAATTATATTGACCCGGCGGTTGCCGGGAGCGTGTTAATGCAAGGCCCAATATTGAAATATTGGGCCGTAATAAAATTTATTTATAATGAAATCTCAGCATTCCCATGGAGATGGGATTGCTTTTTAAACCTTATCCTTTTAGACTCGCGTGTAGAAACACTGGCCTTAAAGAACTGTGTCCTTGCTATTCCAACCAAAAGATTTATAATCTCACTAATATTTTATCAGGAGTCATTTGAACAATGGCCCGACAATAAGTTTGTCTCCTCCGTAGAATTTCGGGTGGCATGGTAGCGGAGAACAGTAAGGTCTGTTTCTGGCGGGGCAGACGTGCTATGATCTTTTTTACGTCGTGCACGAATCCCATGTCCAGCATTCTGTCTGCTTCATCCAGTACGAAATATTTTAT
>Ga0206926_1052_pt1 | contig 25233 bp, 21 predicted proteins | sample Alteio_BWOrgHeat_59_FD_152955 | JGI IMG/M metagenome (GOLD analysis project Ga0206926, IMG submission 152955) | Enriched cells from forest soil in Barre Woods Harvard Forest LTER site, Petersham, Massachusetts, United States -... | ecosystem: Environmental > Terrestrial > Soil > Temperate forest >... | reverse complement strand
AATTATATGGAATTTACACCCCAGCCGGTCATTTTTGTCGTTGAAGACAATTTACTTTATCAAAGCCTTATCGCTAAAGAACTTGAATCTGTAAGCAACAATATTCATTTCTATACGAATGGGGAGTCCTGTGTTGACGATCTTGATAAACAACCTTCTGTTATTGTCCTGGATTATAATCTTGATGGTGAGATGAATGGTCTCGATACCCTCCAACGGGTCAGGGACATCAATCCCAATGTATATGTCATTTTGTTCTCCAGCCAGAAAGGCCTGAATACAAAAGAGGTATATCTGCAGTATGGCAGCTTTGACTTCCTGGAAAAGAATAGTCTCTCTCTCCGCACGCTTCACCACATGGTTGACTGTGTAGTCTCTCCCAAGAGCAAGACAACGCCCAATTGATCTAACCGGGAATGCGTGAAATGTACTTCTCAATCTCCTTGATCTGGCTGACGATCTGCGGTGTCGTAGGCTTAAGGGCTTTGGCCTTACGGAAAAAATCCTTTGCTGCCCGGAATTCCTGCATGGACAGCATCCCCATTTGCAACAGGCTGGCTCCCTCCGCCTCTTTCATAGGCATACCCAGATCTAGCCCCTTTTTCATATTCTTCTCTGCACCCTCGAAGTCCTGCTTCATCATGGCGATATTGCCTTTCAGGGTAAAGTATACACTGCGGATAGGCTTGTAAAGAAGACCTGGAAATTTAATAGAGCTGAGTACTTTCTCTGCTGCATCCAGGTTACCGCTTTCCATGTGTTCCTGGATAAGACGAAGGGGACCAAAGAAGAAATATCCGAACAAAAGGATCAGCGTTATGAAATAAGCCGGGAAGGCAGGCCAGAAACCGGCATATATATTTGTCAGGATACCAATGACCAGCAGGAGGATGGATATCTGGAGGCGATATTTAATTACTACATTGTAAAATTTCATAGTCCTATTTGTTTGTTCGGACAGGGCCGACCACCCTGCTCGAAGGAGTGCAAATATAGGGCTATGGCATGAATTAGTGCCGCGGAATCGGCCCCATTCATCAGAATGTGTCGTCGTTAACCTCGATCCAGTAACCATCCGGGTCCTGCAGATAGATCTGTTTCACCTTATCAGGTCTCACCTGGGGGATAGTATTCTTCTGTGACCAGTCGCCATATTTAACATGAAATTCATCCAGGTGTTTCGTAAAAGCTTCCATGGAAGGGACACTAAAAGCAAGGTGTATATTGATGTCATGGGGGATATCTTCTTTGGCGCCGGAGACGACATGGAGCTGACCGTGTTCAGACACCCGGAACCAGACATGTTTTCCATCATGAAAAGGTTCCGGTATCCGTTTCAGCTCCATGACCTGCTCATAGAATTTGGCAGCCCGCTCCAGATCAGTGACAAAAATGGTCTGGTGGCTGAAACGGGGCCCCTGGCTATGGGCGGCCATCCCTAATAATAAAGGGGCTATAAGTATGAGTAAATGCTTCATAGTGAATATTTTCAGAAGTAAGGTACACTTTTGACACCGGCTAAAAAACAGCTATAAACACCCGGGCCGTCCATTATACTACAAATTCTATTATTAGCCGGTAATTAATGGGGTAAGAATGCCGGAATGTATTATTTTTGCCGCCCGAACTTCGGTCCCGTAGTTCAATGGATAGAATAGAAGTTTCCTAAACTTTTGATACAGGTTCGATTCCTGTCGGGACTACACTCTCTTCAACCCGCTGTATTAAGCGGGGTTACCTCACTCCCCCTCGATCGGTGCAGTCCACCTGAACGAGCCCCACTCGAATATAAGTGTACCGTGCCGACTGTCCCTGGGTAGGATAGATATAGTGAATTCTTCCACTGTTGCGGTGTCAGCCTCGCTGATCATCCTTGCTCTACCCAGGTTAAGGGTGGGATTGTACTCCGTACCCCATTCACCGGTCTGCTTATTCACAATCAGATCGACTCCATCTTTATGTGGCGTGGTAAACAGTGTGTATGTGGCCGCAGGAACCTGCATCCCGGCAAGCTTTATCGGGGTTGACGTCGTAAACTGAGTAGCTGCATTGGCTCCGGTTCTCCATACATAGTCGAAAGGTATCACATCACCCAGCAGGGTTCGTCCCCGCAACAGTGGCCTGCCATAGTCAACGGTTAGGATCGTATTGCCAATTTGTGCCCGGACGGTATCACGAACGCTTAGCGACTTTACGAAACCACCTTCTTTTTCCTTTGCCTCCATATGGTCAGCGATGCCTTTTACGTCTGGTGGCGTAGCCAATCGTCGTACCCGCACATCATACGTAGTTCGGGCGCCGGAATAACCGAGCATATTATTGGCAGAGTCCATCATTGCTTCGCCGGTTCCGGAAAGCCAGTCATGTGTTATCTCTATTTTGGCACCAGCAAGCGGTTTTACAACGGCCTCGCCCAAAGGAAACCGGTCGAATTCCCGGTCAATGTAAAACTGCCGCATTTTTACAGGACTGCCTGCAGCCAGCTTTGATGCCGTTGCCTGCTTCGATGCCGCGACAAAGTAAAGCTCATAAAGACTATACATTTGTGGTACGTGGGCTACTATAAGGCTGCCACCTGTTTGAAAATCACGATTCACCGTACCGGTGCTATCTGTTTTAGAAAGATGAACTTTATTAGTGGTGACATCGGCAACAACTTTTCGATTCCGCTGACCAGATGGTTCACTGGGGGTGTAAATGTTCATTTCAAGATGTCGAATGCTGCCGTTGTCATTAAGATCAACCACAGTATGACGAATCCGCACAGTTGGAAAACGATCAACTTCATCGCTTGTTAAAGTATTGCCCTGACGGGTTATAGCCTCAACTGAAATCGTATCATGCCCAAGCGTCGTAAGAAAGCCGTATCGTTTTACTGCTGGCTCGTTACAGGAAAATAGCAAAACCACAACATTAAAGAAAAGGCAAATAGCAGTCGGCTTAACGGGATAAAAATATTGTGATTGTGCGGTTTTACTATACATGGGAAAGATATTCCCTGTTAAATTACCGAATCACTTCCTATTATTCCCAGGCAAATTGAACTGCAACATCTATCTTTATTTAAATGGTTGATTGCAGGGCCGGAAGGTGACTATCTGAAATACCTATCAGAGACGAAAATGCAAAAAAAGATCGATCCTGAACTCCATTACCATTGATCAATAATACCGCTGTGATATCCTCCCCCTCAAAATACTGTTTTATCCCCCCTCGGGCAATCGAAAATACATTAATTTGTATTTGCCCAATATAAAACAGCTATATGAAAAAAGCTTTCTCTCTTTTATACCTTTTAATAATTCCCTTATTTGCTCTATTCGCTCAGGAAAGAGCAACTATCTTAAAAAAAGATGTCCCGCTTGATTCCATACGGCTTAGCGATCCTTGTATCCTGGCAGATCAAAAAACTGCCATGTACTATATGACCGGCACCGGCGGTATGCTCTGGAAAAGCAGGGATCTTAAATTTTGGGACGGTCCTTTCCAGGTCGTAAAGACCGATCCCCAATCATGGATGGGACCTCATCCAATGATCTGGGCTGCTGAGCTCCATGAATATAAAGGCAGGTATTATTACTTTGCTACGTTCACTAATCATGATATAAAGATTGATACAGTGAAAGGAAAGGTCATTGAACGTCGCGCGTCTCATATCCTGGTGAGCGATCAACCGGATGGACCCTATGTGCCGATGCAGGATTCCACCTATTTGCCTGCTAATAAATCGACTTTGGACGGAACCTTTTGGGTTGACAAAGACGGAAAGCCATATTTAATATATTGCCATGAGTGGTTGCAGAATTGGGACGGAACCATCGAAAAAATTGAACTAAAACCCGATTTGAGCGGATCGATTGGAACGGGAACAATATTATTTCGCGCCAGTAGTTCTCCCTGGAGCCGTGAAAAAGATGAAAATGGAAATGTTCGCCCCAATAAGGTTACAGACGGACCCTACGTGTTCCGTACTCAAACCGGGCGCCTGGGTATGATCTGGACGAGTTGGGTATACAATGTTTACACACAAGGCGTGGCCTATTCTTCAAGTGGTACATTGGACGGCCCCTGGGTACAGGAGAAAGAGCCGATTACGCCACCCAATTTCGGGCACGGCATGCTATTCCGAACATTGCAAGGCAAATTGCTGATGGCAATACACAGTCACCAGGATATTAATGGGCATTACCGCCGGATCCCACATTTATTCGAGGTAGACGACTCCGGGGATAAACTGATCGTGCGCGGACTTTACGCCCCCTGAAAAGATCACGCGCTACCGGGAAAAGTAATCCAATTTTTTGAGACGGGAGTAAACAGCACCCTTTGTGCGCCCAAAATATTCCGCCATAGTGCCGATGGCGGCTCCGGTATCTGCCATTTCTATAAGCTCCTTATCCAGCTCTGAAGACCAGGGTTGATAGGCTTCCTTGTTAGATTGTCTTTTTTCTTCAATGGTATAAGCCTTCTCTCCAGGAGGTCTTCCGCCGGCCACCTTCTTTTTTTCAGGCGTTTGTTTGGAAGAAGGCAACGGATTGGCTTTAACCTGTTTTCCCGCTTGGCTGTTGAGCGTGGATTTCTTTCCGGTACTGATATGCTTGCCAACGGGAAAGTTCTGTGGAACCAGGGTTTCGGGGATGAAAAGCTTGTACCTGGCGCGTGTTACAGCAACATATAGCAGGTTTATCTCCTCATTTAATTTCGCGATATTCAGCGGTTCTTCTTTCTCCTCTTGACTGGCTTTCAACTTCTCTAATCTTTCTTCCGTTATAAAGTCATCTACCAGGTAAACCACATCGTATTCCATCCCTTTGGCACGGTGTACAGTAGAGAAAATCATTTCCGCTTTGGATTTGTCGTCATCCCCGATATGCAGGTCCTTCAAAGATTTGATGAGACCATAAATTTCGTCTCCATATTCTTTTACTATTTCTGACATCATCGACAATTGGACATCTTCAGTTTTCTCGATATATTCTTCCAGCTCATCGATATCAGTCATCGATTTAATCAGCTTGTCGCGAATGCGATCATGCTTTTTATTATAGAGATTCAATACATCGTACAATGAAGCGCCTTCGTCCGCGTAAGTATAAGAGTTGATATTTCCTTCAAAATAGATTTGCCGGACCTTTCGGTTGTCTGTAACATATTCGATGGCCTTCAAAAGAAGACCCAGATTCGTTCTTGCAATAGTAGCCTTTGAAACCTCCCTGCTATCTGTCCCCCTACCGGTAATGGAAACACGGTTGAAATCGTATAAATTCTTTTTCCAATCCAGGATATTTGAGGCAAGTTGGGCAATATCTTGCGGAAAACGGAAGCTGACGGAAAGACGAAATGTAGCGAAATCCGTTTTTTCCAGGGAATTTACCGCGTGGCGCCAGGCATAAATTTGTTGATGTACATCTCCGACAATGACTTTTGTCGCTTTTTGTTTCAGGAAAACATCCAGCATAACGCCGGAAGCGTCCTGTCCCTCATCAAAGAGAATGTAATCATACGGCAGCTGTGGAGCGGACAATTGAAATTTCTTCAGATAAAAATCATGCGTAATGTCAATTTCTCCCTTGTCCATTTTGGCCAGAAGAAGCCTGGTTCCCTCTTCGATGTGGGTATAAAATGCCTTGACAAAAGCTTTAGCGGTATTGTCGGATATAATATCCAGATAATTAAGATCCTGAACCTTCGGCTTTTCGCTATTGCAAAAATAGGTTATAAACTTGCTGATATGGTTTGCCAGAATATATTCGGCGTGTTTTTCCCCATTGTTGCTAAGGTCTAGCAGATCAACTATCTCATATGTCTTGTAACTTTGTGTCTTTACGTTATATCCATTAGGATAGACTATGTATTTATAAGCTAAGGAATGGGCCGTTTCGACTTTAACATTGTGAAGTCCGCGAGCCTCAAATTTTTTCGCAGCTTCCAACCGTACAGACCTGTTAAATGCGAGGTAGAGGATCTTCGAATTTGAGGGGCGGGAGGCCGCATATTCAATGACTGTGGTTGTTTTACCTGAACCTGATACAGCGTTGATCCTGATGTTACCCGAGGAATTGATAATGGCAATTTGTTCTTCGGTAAGAACCCGCTGTTGAGCCTGCGAATTTAATAAGGACGATGAGTTGTTGTTAAGTGCGCTCATAACGATAGGATAAAATCTAATAGTTATAGAGCAAATGTCGGATTTTCATAGGAAAATAAACTATGTTTCGGTAAGATCCTCAAACCCTACACATTCCTCGCAATCATCGGCGCCGCATAATGCGCCAGCGTCATGACCGTCACTTGCGGATTCACCCCCAGACTTGTCGGAAATATGCTCGCATCACAGACAAAGAGGTTTTCAAATCCAAATACCTTAAAGCCTTCATCCACGACACCCGTAGCCGGATCATTGCTCATTACATTGCCCCCTTGCGGATGCCCGGTCCCTGTTGAAATGTCCCTGGAGGATTTAACATCTTTCCGCAGATTGTCTTTTAATTCCTGTACCGTTTTATACTCATAATAGCTAAATGTATTCGGCATCACCCGTACGGCTCCCCCAGCTGAAAGATAGATCTCGGCTGCTTTTTCCAGGGCAATCATCAGGCTGTCAAAATCGTCCTCTGTTGGGACATAGTTAATATCTCTTCCCAACAGACCGGCTGCTTTTACTACTGCATTCGAAGCCGTACCTACCAACACCCCGGTGCAAGCCATTTTCCCATATTCATGCATATTATTGAAATGCTGATCAAACCACCCTGGCATAGCCGTGGATTGGAACATAGGTGGATTATACCAGGTTTCCATGACAAATCGGCGATCATCAGTTTTTAGAAAATGCGATATCTGTAGTCCGTCATAGGAGTTAACAGTTTGCTTAAAGGCCGCTGTTATTTGCGAACCGAGGTTAAAGGCCAGCTTCTTTCCGGCATTCGCGATCCCCAATTTTGATTTTAGCAGTAAGATACTGGAAGAGATGGCCCCTGCTGAAGATATAAACGTAGCGCCTTTGATGGTGAGTTTCCGGCCGCTCTTAAATTGTCCCGTCAGGGAGACGATACGATTCCCTTTTTTGGAGAATTTGATGGCCTCACAGCCGGCTATGATCTGTAGTTTATCAGGATGGCTTATTTGGGTCTGCGGCAGGATGGTATCCAGCATCGACAGCTTTCTCCCGAATTTACACCCGATATTGCAGTAACCACAGCCCATACAGCCTTCTATATTCGCCATGACAGAATCCAGCATCGGCTTACCATACCCCATCTTCTCACAGGCAGCAGAAAAAAGCCTTCCTCCGGGATTAAGATATTTATCATGGGTCATGGTCGGCGTATGTGATACATGCATTAGCTGGTAAATGTCCTTCATGGACTGTTCATATCTTGTTCTATCGATACCAATACCCATTTCATTGATCCATTTGTCCAAAATATAATCGGGGGTCTCAAAACAAACAGCATTATTTACAACGGTCGATCCGCCTACACAGCTACCCTGAAAGACCTGGAAACGAAAATCACGGGACAGCTGCAACGCCCCATCCGCGTACAGGCGGGATACCATTTCTACTTCATTGTCAGTAAAGGTGGAAGGCCGTTCCAGCTCACCCCGCTCCACCAGCAGAACGCTTCGGCCGGCTCTAACCAGTTCGTGGGCAAGGATAGATGCAGCTGCACCTGATCCAGCGATGACTACATCAGCGGTGATCACATCTATCGTAATATCCTTTTCTGTCAAGACCTTTAGCGAGGCGCTTTGTGAGTGATTCTGGGGGAACTCCTTCTTCCGTTCACCAACATCTTTTCTTTCGGCAAATGGGGTATAACCAATGCTTTTGTGCACACGGGCATCGCTGTAATAACCCATATAGCATAATTGTTTGGACATCCGGATAGCAGCCTGGACCAGCTGTACATACCAATCAGGTAACATTCCAAAGGCCGGCGCTTCCAAAAAGCGTTTCTTCAGGAAATTAAGCCTGTCATCAGGCAGCATCTGGCTCAGTGGAGCATGGAGGGACAGCAAAGGGTAGAATTCCATACAGGTCAGTACCAGTTTCATCACCCATTTTGATCTTGCCTGAAATTTCTGCAGATAACCGTCTACATTGATAGCGACTTCTACCGGGAGTATCTCCAATATCTCTGCCCGGCTGTCTCCGGCAACACATACTTCTGCCAACGCTTCCAGGGTCTGAAATTGCTGGACGGTCAGGTATTTTATACCATAACGTGCACGTCCTGCGGCGCTGAACAATAGCCAAAGGATCACCAGCAGGACGGCATAAGCAGTAGCCCTTGTCCAATAAGGCATCTCTCCTGCATCAGGCGTTTTACCCTGTACCTGGTTTATAACACACCAGATCACGCCGACGATGAGAAATCCGATCAATAACCGGAGCAGGACGCTGAAACGGCGGATATCCCCGATCACAAGGGCCAGCAAAATGAAGAGCATCGCACCCTGGGGAAAAGAATGATTCGCAAGGAGGGTATAACCCTGCCTGGCAGACCCTTCCAGGAAACCCGGTGTCCATTTTGGGAAAATATGAAAAAGGAGGATCAGCAGCGTGATCAATAGCAGCAATTTCAGGAACGCCCGGAGGCGGTTCTCGGCAAGAACCAATGCAGGATTCATGATATATTTATTTTGGAGGGTTTAATGATAGTATGATATTACCAGGGGAGATAGCGTATCTCATAACGATGCCCTAACAAAAAATAGCTGTAGAACACATTAAAACTATCCGAGAAATGGAGATAACACTTGCAGAGGAGCAGGCTATTATCGCCCTCATTCGGACATACTACAAAATCCTTGATCAACGCAAAAAATAAGAGGTACCACTTGTGATAAGGCAGCGTATAATCGAAGGTGGCCAGATGCCTGTAAGGATGCGAGAACTTCGTTGGCGCCTGGTCTTTTACATAGGATGTTTTGAAATAGCCCAATTGATTCGGCCGTACTTTGTGCAGCCCTGACTCCCATTGCCCAAGATACCCCTGGTGATCCTGGATGACCGTTTCATTGTATCCGCAGTTCATACCGTCTTTCTTATGAAATCCTTTTTTGAATTTGATACCGGATAAGGCGCCGGTCCATTCATGGTTCCACCCACAATAGATATAGCCATTTAGCTGATCGAGATCAGGGGGCGTACCCGTGCGAAGAATATTCTCCATGGTGGCTTTATCTGCCTGAGCCAATGATTCGTAGGTCCATTTTTGAGCCATTTTAAGATGTTTTTCTGGTTAATAATTCAACTATATCAATCCATTACTGGAAAGTACTTTTCTGAGATCCGGTTCCAGCCCTGTGGCAACCGTGTCCTGCTTGATCTTTGCTGTCAACGCATCATATGCCTGCTGGTCCGGAATATCGTGTATATGTTTGGCGATGATGGTTACCATACGCAGATATTTCTTTTTGTTCTGCCAAACGAGGAATATGATCAGGGCCGCGATCACCCCCATTGTAATAAGAAGCCAGGCGGCGTTCCTGCTCACGAACGATATGTCTTTATCAAACTGCGGGTTGATCTCGGTATTTAACCCCAGGGCTATCTTTTGCATTGAGCTGTCAACAAGATGTACCACAGCCGTATCGATGATCCTGATAAGAGCGGTATTTGTTTTGGATCCCAACAGCTCATCACGCATCGCACCTAATCTGTTCTTTGTATTGTCACTCAGTATTTCAGCCAGTAGTTGGCTAAAGCCATCCCTCATTTCCAGCACATCTCTTCTGGTTTTCCCAACGAGGACACCCTGGATGCTGTCCATATTCATTTTTAGCCTGCTGCCGGTAAGTACCTGCACCAGCGAGTCGGCCCATAACAATACTTTTTTATTGAGGAGACTGTCTTCCATTGTCCTTGTCCTGAGCGTAAGGGAGTCGCTGAAGTTGGTAAGGATAGAGTCGAGAAACAGCGATACTTTTTTTCTTATAAGGGGATCAGTCAGCTCATTCATTGCCCCTGCAACCAGCGTTTGACCAATGGTATCTGTTTTGGAGGAAACTCCTTTCCCAAGATCGCTACCTATTTTTTCGAAAGAGCAACTTTCAAAAACACAGGCAGTCATGGCGAAGATCACCATTATACAGAGTAAAGGGAGTTTCATATGTCTTATTTTAGGTGCCTATTTTTTGTCAACCAGCGTAAGCGGATCCTCCCGCAAAGCGTCATCGTTCCAGCGCAGCAGATCAGGTGTTTTAAGATGGCCGTCAACATCCTTTTCAAGATGCAGAAAAGTATAAGTCCTGTCCAGTCTTACATCTGCGGCATCCATTTCATAGACAGGGATCCAGGTGCCTGTATTACAATACCTTTTCTCTTTGCCAGGGTTGTCTTCAGTGCTGATCTGTTCGGGGTCATGCGTATGCCCAAAGGTCACCAGCTGTAAATACGGTCTCTCTTTAAAGATGCGACTGGCATTTGGATACAGGGAAGTGGGAGAGGAAAGCTGTAGCATGGAAAACAGCCGCCCGATAAAATAGGAGAACAACAGGAGTAAAAGATTTTTCAATTCTGAAAAGACGGCTTGCCATAGTTGTGAAGAGGAGGCTGTTCCCGTCAGTATGCCGGTCTTCAGCACATCAGGGAATCCTTTGTAGAGTGCGAATCCTGTAATAAGCAGGGGTATAATGACAATGAGAAAGAAATGAAATAGATACTTGAGCGCATAGCCATACTGTCTTTTAGGAATGATCAGCAGGGTAAAGGGAATATAATTAAATAATAATTGCAGGGCTAAAGGAAACCTTTCCCTGAGGAGCAGGGCAAGGACGTTCTGCCTTGGCCTCACATCGTCTATATAAGGGTAGGCCAGCTCTATCCGGTTGATAAGATATCGGTTGAAGAAAGACCCGAAGGGAAGATTCAGCTGCGTATCGCCTTTTAATACCGGGGGGCCGTCGACGGTTGTAAAGTGCTCATAGCGGTGGCCATGTTCGATATATATATATCCATCGACGATCAAACTGTCATCTGCAAAATGAGTCCGCGGATTAACTATATCGCGGAGGACTTCCTCCACATTGATATTTTGACTAAGTGCAATACGCTGTGCCAGTAAATAACGAAGGTAATTCCTCACGGATCTCCAATACCATTCCAGGTCGTGATTACCCTTGGTGATCAGCAGGTCGTTACCCTGCCACAGCCATGATGCCAGCTTTTCAAAAAAGAGGGGATGCCCGGACGCACATACATATAATTTCCAAACAGACTTGTAATCATCCGTCCGAAGCCCGTATTTGATCTCTTTGGAAGAGATGGAGGCTTTTAGTTCATCGGATGAAAAGGATAGTCCAAGATCAGCCAGTATTTGTCTCCAGACCTCAAAGTCCTTTTCGGTCAGAGGAATATTTCTTATTCGGAGGAAGTCGACCAGATCGCCGTTGATAATGAGAAGACCTTTTTTATTATGCGGAAGCTTTTTCTCAAGATGATCCAGGAATCGTACAAAAGAGCTGTCTGCAAAAAAATTCTCCGTACCATCATAATTTCCGTTGCTGTTTAAGCCGGCAGCAATATGAAGGTCGCTGATAATAAAGATCTCTTTTCCTTCAGAGGAGATCTCTATCAGTTTTTTCCCATATGGGACCTTTTCGGGACCCTGCAGCATTCCTGGAATAGGCATTGAACCACCTTTTATTTAGTATAAAATGTCTTTTCCTCAACCATGTACAGGTGTTCCAGGGGGTAGCGCTTCAATGGCTGCTGCAGGCTGCGTCTAAGGTATTACATAGTTATGAATTTTAAAATACCTCAAACAGGTACTATTGATCGATCAGGTGCGGTACAAATCGGCTCAGGTTGTCTGTCACCAGCGTCGAAGCCTCCCGGATGCCAATTCCGGCCGGCTGCTGTCCGATGACCCAACTTCCGATCAGGGGATAGTTACCCCCGAAATCCGGCAGCGGGAACAGCTGCTGATAAATATATCCCTCCTCTCCATATTCTCCTCCTGTGCTATAAGCCAGCTTGTTGTCAACCACTATGTCTATATTGGCCCCCTCCCGGGAAAGGATAGGCTTTTTGACATGATCCGCCAGTGGGGCGCTGGTAAAGAAGGCGGGCAAAAGATGGGGATGATCAGGGAATAATTGCCAGAGGATAGGGAGGATGGCTTTATTGGAGAGGATCATTTTCCAGGCCGGCTCGATAAAAAAGGCCGCGTTCTTATCCGCTGGAATATTTTCACCAAACTCGTCTGCCGTCAGCCATTCCCAGGGATAGAGCTTAAAAATGTTTTTCACCGGCTGACGCTGTTCATCCACAAAGATCTGCTGCTGTTGATCCCAGCCGATATCTTCAATAAATAAAAAACGGGTCGGGATGCCTGCCTGCATCGCACAGTCACGGAGATACTCGACATTGGTAAGATCCTCTAAAGTTCCTTTCAGACAGCTGAAGTATAAAGACCCTGGATATAGGTAATCGCGTAGGGATGCCCAATGTGCTATCAGTTTCTCATGAATACTGTTGAATTGGTCCTTGCTACTGTCCAGATCCTGCAGCCAGAACCATTGGATAATGCCCGCTTCATAAAGACTCGTAGGGGTATCCGCATTGAATTCCAACATCTTCAACTGTCCGTCACGGTAACAAAAGTCGAAACGGCCGTAAATGGACGGGTGTTCTTCATTCCAGCTTTTTTCAAGATAAGACACAAAGGAAGAAGGGATATGGAACAGCGGATAGAGACGATGATCAATGACATATTGAACGGCGACAAGGCACATTTCCCATAATTGAACAGTAGCTTCTTCAATAAAAAGGATCTCATCCATATTGAACGCATAATAGGCGCTCTCATCCCAATAGGGAACGTTTGTTGTGTGAAAGCCAAAGCCCAGCTGTTCTACGGTCTGTTGCCATTTGTTACGGGGTGTTATGGGGATGCGTTGCATGATAGGGTAATTTTAAGAATGAATATTCGTTGTCTGCGATCAGGAGGCTGCAGAGCCGCTGCTCTTTCCAAAACCCCCTCTTACGACAAATTGATGATTCCTCCAGAAAGCGCCTTTCCGATAATAATAGCCTGGATAGTATGGCTCATAGAGTGTATCCCTTTTATTGTTTTGCGTGCAGGGACAGTCGGAGGCGGTGTCTTCGTAGGCCGGTATTGCCATAAGACCCGGGTCCGGCAAATATCCCGTTTCAGACATTGACGGGATAATGATCCTGTTACAGGAGGCCAGCGCGGCGGTGATAATGACCAGCTGTATTTTTGTAGATTTTTTCATGGCTGTAAGATTAGGGGGGTGTTTTAATGTGATCCGTAACTGAGCTCCAGCGAAAAAGCATCCCCATCCAGATCCGTCCCTCCTTCGTTGGAGTAATGGATCAGATGGTATTCGGCCGTTAGGCCGATATAGCTCTTTCTACGAAAGAAGTATTTAAGCCGAATGCCGTTATTGAAATTAAACGAGGCCAGGGATATGGGAGGTGGATGATCAGCTTTGTCAATGCCATTGAAAAGATCAACACCTATCCCGGAGATCACTCCTATGTCAAAATATTTTTTATGCAGGAGGAACCGGGTATATTCCAGTCCGATAAAATGACCGTTATAAGAGCTGCTGGTCCGGAGCGTGTCATCGTGGAGATAAGTGTAATTTCGGGGCACCGGGATAAACCTGAATGCGTAGACGATATCATATTCATTCCATTTATTACGGACGCCAAGTTGGACGCCAATGGAGGGATGATCGCCTTGTGCCTTTAAATGACCGGTAGGGAGCCATATCCCTGTTGTTAAAGCCGCTGTCCCGATTATCTTATTCCTTGCGGCTGTGAATGCGGTATCGTTACGCGCATGGATGGCAGCTTCCATCCGGACTATACGGGGACAATATTCCGGGTTGGCTTTTAACACAGCCCTTGGGTTCCGGAACTCTCCGGACAGCACCCGGCAGAAAAAGAGAGCCGTATCATCCAGGGATCCATTGCGTTCCAGGCTTAAGGCGCGAGACCGAATAAAACGCAGGAGTTTGTACACCTCTTCCGTAGCATCATAAACATAAGACCGTTGCAGCTTTAAATAATATTTGAATTGAGCGCCACAGGCTTCCATATCATGCAACTCACGGGCATAGTCGGACAAATAAAACATGCAGTCACAGGGCAGCTGAAACGTAGAGGACTGCCGGGTCTCTATAGCCAGCAGGACACGGAGACTGAAGATGAGCTCTTCGCTGGAAAGATCCGAATTCTCCCAGTTAGTCAGAAAATTCCTTATCGAATCATATTGCTGTTTTTGGAACAGCCCCGGCAGAAGAACAGGCGCATGGGTTATGAATTTTATTTGGCGGGCATAGACCCGTTGAAGAGCTAAGACATTGGTTTTTTGTGCGTAGGAGCTCAGCCATGGCAAAAGGAATAAGGCCAGGATGAGCCATCTACTGCATGATCTGAAGTAGATTTGTTTCATTGGTGTTTTTTATAAGGGTGAGCAGCGGCCAGTAGGAACTGTCAGTATAAAGGTCGGAAGACGCCCGGAAACCCCCGTTAAACACGGGTTAAAAAGAAACACGGGAAGTTAAACGGCGGTTAAAAGGCGCCTGCAGCAGGCCTTGGCTGCATACGGAAAGGGCTATTTCATGGTTATAGGTTTTTTTATATCTTTATTGGATGGCCTTTAAAACCTTAAACCGTTGTCTACAATGACTCAAAAACCTTCTAACGCATTTATTGCAGCTTCCTGGATCGCTCTTGGTACTGGCATGATCGGGTTTCTTATCGGACTTTACCGGGCCCAGATGCTCCTTAATGAAAAGGGCTATTATTTTACTGTATTGATGTTCGGGCTCTTCGCTGTCATATCCCTTCAAAAAAGTGTAAGAGACAAATTAGAGGGGATACCAGTCACAGACATTTATTATGGCCTGAGCTGGTTCTCCACCATCCTGGCGATCATCCTGCTGGTGATAGGTTTGTGGAATGCTACACTGCTGCCCAGTGAAAAGGGTTTTATGCATTCGCTTTTCTGCTGGCTATGTTTGGGGCTATTGCCGTACAAAAGAATACCCGGGATATGCAGCAGGCGATAAAGAAAGACTAAAATGAAAGTTGAAAGATTCCTTCCTCCTGTAGTATTGAGACCTTTTATTAAGGACTTTCTCATCATCGAAAGCGTTGAGGGTACGGATAGTAAAATAATACCCGACGCATCGATGGTAATGGCTTTTCGATATAAAGGAAGGGTGATAAGAAAGGAGGGGGAGCAAAAAGAAACACTGTCCGCCAGTGTTATTACAGGTCTTAGAAGATCAGCACGGATACTCACTTATGAAAAAGCGACTGCCAATTTGCTGGTAATATTTAATGAAGGCGGGATCGCCGCTTTTGCCGGCGTTCCGGCACATGAGCTGTTTGACCTTAGCATTGCTGCTGAAAATATCTTTCTTTCCGCAGAGCTGAATGAGATACAGGAGGGTCTGGCTGAGGCCGCATCCAACAAAGAACGGGTTGATCTTGCAGCATCATTTTTTTTACAACACCTGGTCAATAATAAACAAGATGCACTCATTGCCGGCGCCGTTCAATTGATCAGGCAGCAAAACGGAATGATCAGGATCAGGGACCTGGCAAAGTCATTACATATCAGCCAGGATCCTCTTGAAAAAAAGTTCAGGGCGCTGGTGGGTGCTTCTCCTAAACAATACGCTTCTATTATCCGGCTGAGAAGCCTGATCAAAAACTATCCATCTTATTCCTCACTGACAGAAGCCTCTTATGAGGCCGGTTACTTTGATCAATCTCACTTTATAAAAGACTTCAGATTATTTACTGGCCAGACTCCCAGAGACTTTTTTAAGTCTCCCCTTTATTGGTAAATCAATGATTTTTTACAATTTCCCGCTTTTTGGTGCGAATATCTTTGCTTAAAACACAGGCAATGAAATTAACATCAAACAAAGAGATCATACGGAAAGTGTATGAAGAAGCGCTAAATAAAAGAAAAATGGAATTGTTCAGGGACCTCGTTTCGGACGACTTCGTCGGTATACGCGGCGGAAAAGGCGCCCCGGCATTTGAAGAGCCCGTCGCTCAATTGTTCAAGGCTTTTCCCGACATTCAATGGAAAATTGAAGAGATGATGGGAGAAGAGGATACGGTATTTGTCAGATGGTTTTGGCATGGAACACAAACGGGTCAATTTGCAAATTTTGAGGCCACCGGCAATACTGTCTCCATTGAAGGGATGGCTGTTTATGTATTGAAGGACGGGAAAATAATAAACGGCAGGGTTCTGACAGACCGATTGGGTTTCTGGCAGGGGCTGGGAGTGTTGCCGGCAGACATTATTTCCGCATCAGGTAAAGCAAATGTTACGAAAGTGGGTGAATAATATGATCACATCTTATTCGGCTCAGGGGCGCTCTTTCCACAATTTTCCTTAATAAGCTTCGCTGTATTATCATTCCGGCTCAAATCATTAATTTAGGGTATGAGAATAGTAGTATTAGACGGTTATACCCTCAACCCGGGTGACCTGAATTGGGAAGGACTTGAAAGATTAGGAGACGTCCGGATCCATGACAGGACTGCAAAAGATGAAATATTGTCTCGTTGCCAGGGGGCGGAGATCATCCTTACGAATAAGACGCCGCTTGATAAAACGGTCTTGTCCGGGCTTCCGGAGCTGAAATACATCGGTGTGCTGGCTACCGGGTATAATATTGTAGATGTCAGTTATGCCACAGAAAAAGGGGTTGTCGTGACGAATGTCCCCTCGTATGGTACAGACTCCGTAGTACAGATGACCTTTGCTCTTTTACTGGAGTTGTGTCTGCATGTACAAAAGCATAGTGATGCAGCCAGGGAGGGGAAATGGGCCCGGTCCCCTGATTTTTGTTTCTGGGACTTTCCCCTGGTGGAGCTTGCCGGCAAAACAATAGGTATCATAGGGTTGGGACATATCGGTGGAAAAGTGGCCGATGTCGCCACGATCTTTGGCATGAAAGTATTGGCTGCCGGGAGAAGAAGGACGGACCAGTCGCATCGCAGTAATTTCCATTGGGTAGATATCGGAGAGCTGGCGGAACGGTCCGACGTGGTGACGCTTCATTGCCCCCTGACCGATGAAACAAAAGGCATCATTAATAAGGAGCTGTTAAATAGGATGAAGCCATCGGCTTTTCTCCTGAATACATCAAGAGGACTGCTCGTCGTAGAGCAGGATCTTGCAAATGCGCTTGGAGCGGGAAAAATTGCCGGCGCAGGTCTCGATGTGCTTTCCGTTGAGCCGCCGGGTCCGGATAACCCTTTATTAAAGGCGCCTAATTGTCTGATCACCCCACATATAGCCTGGGCGACAAAAGAAGCAAGGGCCCGTTTAATGGATATGGCGGTCCATAACCTGGTCTCTTTTATGGAAGGGAAGATACTTAACAGCGTGAATTAAAAAGCCGGCGTTTATGCAAATACTGATTGCCCCGAATGCTTTCAAGAACAGCCTTAGTGCTCAGCTGGCGGCAAGGGCGATCCTTGATGGCCTCCGCCAGAGCCGGCTTTCTTTTACAGGAGAATGTTTTCCCATAGGAGATGGCGGGGATGGGACAGGAGGGCTGATCATTGACCGGCTAAAAGGAATAAGAATTGATTGTGTAGTACACGACCCATTAGGAAGGGAGCTACAGGGTTCAATAGGGATCATAGAGAATGGACAGACCGCGGTGATTGAAATGGCGGAAGCCTCGGGAATAAAATTATTAAAACCAGAAGAATTATCCCCGTTGACAGCCACCAGCTATGGCACAGGAGAGATGATGTTGTGTGCATTGGACCATGGAGTGAGGAAGATCATCCTGTGTATAGGTGGTTCTGCCACAACAGATGGCGGGGCCGGTATTATAAACGCATTGGGCGTACGATTCCTGGAGAGCGATGGCCGGGAGCTGAAAGGCATGCCCGGGAGTCTCTCCCGCCTTTATCAGCTGGACTTGTCGGGATTGGATCAAAGGATAATGAATTGTGAGATAGTCGTCCTTTGCGATGTAGATAACCCTTTATTAGGGCCTCAGGGCGCTGCTGCTGTTTTTGGACCACAGAAAGGGGCGGATAAAGCCGCTGTTGAAAAGCTGGAGTCTGGATTACAACAATTTTCTGCTGTAGTGTTACAGCAAACAGGTAATCGAATGGATACGACAAAACATGGCGGAGCTGCCGGCGGGACGGCTGCCGGTCTCCATGTATTGTTAAATGCGCAATTGGTGAATGGCATCGACTATTTTCTGCAGCTGACGGATTTTGAGTCATCGTTGGAGCAGGCTGATTGGGTTATAACAGGCGAGGGGAGCATTGATGAACAGACATTGAATGGGAAGGGCCCTTATGGCGTGGCCTGCCGGGCTAAAGAAAAGAACATCCCTGTGTTAGGGCTGGCAGGAAAAATTCCCCTTAAGCCAACGGAAGATCTAAATAAATATTTCGATATATTAATGGCCATTGGCAATGAACCCACTGACCTGTCCCGGGCCCTGGCCGATACTGCTGCTAATTTATCAAGGACTGCGAAAGGGATAGGAGATATGCTGTCGCTTGCTTAATTTAGTTCTATGAAACCGGTTATTAAAATTAAAAGGGTATATGAGCCTTCCGCAAAGGGAGATGGCTATCGGATACTGGTAGATCGTCTCTGGCCACGAGGCATGCGTAAGGAAGATGCGCATATCGATGAATGGGCAAAAGATATATCACCTTCCACTGAGCTGCGTAAGTGGTACGACCATACGCCTGATCTGTGGAGTGAATTTCAAAAGCGGTATAAAGCGGAGTTGAAAAAAAATGAGACCGTGCCGGCATTTGTAGAAGGGCATGAAGACAAAAAGATCATTACATTACTTTACGGCGCTAAGAGCGAGGAATATAATCATGCCATCGTTCTACAGCAATACTTAGAGAAATTGTTTTAGTGTCAAACAATTCCCTATGCATGACGATGGAACCATTTTCTCCATGTATATTTTTTGCCGGGCCTGTTTTTTCGCTGCGCGGAACGCCCTAATAAAAAACCCATCGGACGCAGGAACTCCACCTCATCACAAACGACCTTTAAGATGCCCAAACAGGGAATGGCCAGGATCATACCGGGAATACCCCAAAGCAGCTCACCGGCAATAAGTGATACAATAGTAAATAACGGACTTATGTTCACCTGCGCACGCATTACCAACGGGGAAATAATATAAAATTGGATAAACTGAATAATAGCATAGGTTCCCAATATACCCAATACCATCTGTATGCCGCCGCCCTGTGATAAGGCCATCACACAGGTTAAGGTAGACCCCGTGATATTCCCTACAAAGGGAATGATCTCCAGCAGTCCACATAACACGGCAAAAAACAGGGCGTAACGAACACCAATGACAGAAAACCCGATGCCATACATTACCCAGAGAAATGCAATAATGATCATCATCCCATAGAGATATTCCTGTACGACTTTAACGGAATTATATAACACCAACTTTATTCTATCCTCGTTTTCAGCTCTTACCAGCTTTAGAAAGAAAGATTTAATATGAGCCCGGGTGGTCAGCAACATCACCATGTAAACTACAATAAGAATGAGGTGGACGACGACTACACTGACGCTTCCCAGGACAGACGTGGTCATCTTCCCCGCATCTACTGAGGACAATAAGGCCAGGCTTCCTGATCCATGTGGTACCCTGATACCCCATTCGTCTTTTAAAAATTGTTTTGCACTCTCTATACAGTCGCGTACTCTTAGCTGTAATTGCGGCAGGTCCGCCGTAAACCGATGAATATACCAGTTCACCAGCAATACCATGCCGGCAACCATCCCCGTAAAAATAAGCCCTGAAAGAACCGCCGTCAACAACCTGGGCATACCTTTACGCTCCAGCCAATCGCAAAAACGCATGAAGACCAGGGCCAGCGTGCCAGCCAGCGCCAGGGGCATGAATACAGGCCTTGTAAAATACAGGACAATGGTTGTGAGGATCAGGGCTAACAAAATGGCGCAATATTGTATCCAGAATTTATTCACGGGATCTCCTCCTGTCCTGATCAGTCAAAAAACTATACCCCGGAGTCCCGGCCTGTGCTGGGGAAAAAATTGCCCAACAGCTTTTTCAGATTAACGCCTTTTCCAAGAACAGGTTTAAAAATGTCTCCTTCGCTTTTGATCCGTTCGATACTATTCAAGAGGGTGAAATCCGACATTTTCAACCCTTTTTTAACTTCCTCCCAATGCAGCGGCATCGACACTGTGGCCCCTGGTTTAGGACGTACGGAATAAGGTGCGGCTAAAGTAGCCTTGGCCCTGTTCTGAAGATAGTCCACATAGATCTTCCCCTTCCTTTTATTGGTCATGCGCTCTATGCTGGTGAATTCAGAGAGCGCTTCATGTACATGTGTGGCGACCAGCTTGCCAAAAAGCTGACACTCGTCATAGCTGTATTTTCCTCCCATGGGAATATAAATATGAATACCGGTGGACCCGGAGGTCTTTGGATAACCGGTGATCTTTAGGCTGTCCAGTACTTGTTTGGTCACCTGGGCAGTTTTGATCACCTGGTCAAAACTGTTCTTCTCAGTAGGGTCAAGATCAATAATACACCAGTCAGGATTATCTGGTTTTAGGATCCTGCTGTTCCAGGGATTCATTTCGACGGCGCCCAGGTTGGCCATCCATAGCATACTGGCTTCATCTTCCACGACAAGAAAATTTTTATCTTCTCCCGCATTGGTATGATAAGGAAATTGTTTGATCCAGTCAGGGGCTGTATTGGTAACGTCCTTCTGATAAAAGCTTTTACCGTTGATGCCATTAGGAAACCGGTTGAGAGACTGTGGCCGGTCCACCAGGTAGGGCAGGATATAGGGCGCCACCTGGTAATAATAATTCAGCAGATCCCGTTTAGTATACCCTTCCCTGGGCCAGAATATTTTGCTAAGATGGCTGAATTTCAATTCATGGCCGTTGACATTGCGCACCTGGCTGTCTTCGCTGGGGTTGAGCAGTGTTTTCCGGTCCCTTGCGCTGACAGGCTTTACCCGGATGTTTTTTTCTTTCACTACTTTTTCCATTGGTTTTGCTTTTTCCGGATGAACATCTTTTGCCGCCTTATCTATACGCATGCCTTCAAAGGAAGGGTGACGCATGACACCATCCGAGGTGATCTCTGTATAGCTGACCTCGCAGACAAGGGCTGGTTTCAACCAGGTGACCGTAGCATGAGGAGGATGGGGGCGAAAACGGGAGGGGGCATTTACATCCGGGAGTGTGGTAAAAGGGGCTTTCTTAACGATCAGGGGTTTAAACTGCGCCATCATTTTCTTTTGCAGCTGCTCATTAAACCCTGTACCTATTTTGCCGGTATAGCGCAATTTCCCTTTCTCATAGACACCCACCAGCAAAGAGCTGAATTGTTTAGGCGAATCTTCATTTTGTGTAAAGCCTCCGATAACCACTTCATGACGTTGATGGATCTTTATCTTCAGCCAATCCCCTCCCCGGTCTCCCGGTTGATAGACACTATCGGCGCGTTTGACAATAATGCCTTCCAGCCCTGATCTGGCAGCGGCTTTCAAAAACTTTTCGGGTGAAGTGTTAAAGCTTTCGCTCTCCCTCACCACTCCTTCTGCAGGTAGCACACCATGTAATATCTCCTTTCTCCTCGATAATGGCAGCCCCATGAGGTCTTGCCCATCCAACCATAAAATATCAAAAACATAATAGACCAATTCCCCGTCCGCCTCACTTCGCCAGTTTTGCAGCGCACCAAAGCTGGACACACCCGAATCTTTTAGTACGACTATTTCTCCGTCCAGCACAGCATTCAGGTTCAGGCCCTTCAGGTGATCATAAATGGAGTAGAACTTATCATTAAAGGACTTATTATTCCGGGATATTAAGGCCACCTTCCCTTTGTTGCAAAGGGCAATAGCTCTGTATCCGTCCCACTTGATCTCATAGAGCCAGCCTCCCTTTTCCACCGGCGGCTTATCTACCAGCGTTGCCAGCATAGGGCTGACCATTTTAGGAAAGGCCGCCCTTGGTGCATCAGCAACATCGCCGGATGCTATGGCTTTCTTTTTTGCTATCCGTTTCTTTTTCTGTCCATAAACATGGTCGGGGGCAGTCTCCATTTTTTTAATGGTCTTACCGGAGATGACGGACTTGTCCTTTTTAGTGACATCTGTCTCCTTTGCGTATTTATCCCGATGCTTGATAAGCAGCCAGCTATTTTCGGCTCTTCCTCTCGTATGTACGAGGGCATATTCGCCCTTTAATTTTTCTCCATGGAGGGTGAATTTCAGGGAGCCTGCTTTTAGCTCCTTCAGCAGCAGCTTTTCCGCCTCCTTTTTATTTTTCACTGGCTGGGATGGCTCATAAGTGCCATGATCCCAGACGATAACAGTACCCGCCCCATAATTGCCTGCGGGTATGACACCCTCAAAGTCCTTATAATCATATGGATGGTCCTCTACCATCATGGCCAGCCGTTTGACGGAAGGGTCCGTCGAAGGGCCTTTGGGCACAGCCCAGCTTTTGAGCACGCCTTCCATTTCCAGCCTGAAGTCATAATGCAGACGGGATGCATCATGCTTCTGGATAACAAAGATCAGCTCTCCATTGCGGCCTGATCCACCGGTAGGTTCGGGGGTGTCATTAAAAGACCGCTTCTTTTTATAGGTGGCCAGGGACATATCAGTACTATTTTCTTGTTTTAGTAAAAATGTTGTGCCAATCCGTACCATAAAGATACCGCCTGTTTAAAAAGCGTAGAATAGTACATGTTTATCGGAGAATAATCCATCTGTATATAACATTAAAAATGCCATAAATTTGTTCTACCAAAAGGCTCTACGATTGCTGTCCGCTGCCTATCATACTGAACAAGAGAATATATTGATCTCCCGTCTTATAAAAGGCGATATGGAAGCTTTTAATGACATCTATCGTTTATATTTTCATCCTGTTTATTGTAATGCTTTGAAGATCACAAGGGATATCCCTGTTGCAGAGGATATTCTGCAGGAAGTCTTTACAACGCTCTGGGAGAAAAGAGAAACCCTGGACGCGGGAAAACCCCTGGGCGGCTGGCTCTTTGTCATCTGTTATAATAAGTCCGTTAATATATTGCGCAAGAGACTGAGAGAATCCTTTCTGCATAAGCAATTACAACAGCCGGACGACAGCGGACCCGAAGAAGAAATGCGTTTCAGCGCCCAATGGACCATATTGGAGAAAGCCCTTTCCTGTCTTTCCCCCCAACGACGCCGGGTCTTTGAGCTTTGTAAGCTGCAGGGTAAGACCTATGAAGAGGCCGCTACAGAGCTACGTATTTCCAAATACACGGTTAAGGAATATCTCTCTGCAGCCATTGTTTCAATAAAAGAGTACAGCATGCGACATCCCGAATCCACTGCGCTGCTGGTCCCGGTCCTGTTTTTCTTTTAATTTTCTTTGATTTACCCCCCCTTTCCACTCCATCCGTTTGTATTTACTACCAGAGGACATTCATCCTCGTTGTAAATTTTTATTTTGGAAACACCCGATAGTATAAAAGAAAGAGTAAAACATCTCCTGGAAAAGGAGGACTGGTCTGAAGAGGACCGTCTCTGGCTGCTGGAATACCTGGATTCAGCCGATACCACAGCACTGCGCCTGCTAATGGAAGAACGCTTCAGAGAGGACGCAGCGAAAACCCGTGAACATCCGGAGGCATCCCGGCTGCTGTCCCTTATACATGAAAAGATCAGCCCGGAAAGGGGGCGTCCGAAACTTTTTTCAATAGCTAACTGGAAAAAATTTGCCGTAGCCGCTCTTTTGCTGCTCATAGCAGGTAAGCTGGTTTTTACCTTTACGTCCCGGCCAACGACAATTAAAACACCTGCTACTCCCCCTTCCTCCGCTGTTGTAGTCAACGACCGGCAACCAGGCACCAACAATGCTACCCTCACGCTCGCAGATGGCCGTACCATCACGCTGGATGGCGCCGCCAACGGAGGGTTGGCACAACAGGGAAATACAAAAGTGATCAAATTGAATGGACAGATAGCCTATACCAATACAGGCGCCGGACAGGATACTACCGCTGTATTGATGAACACCATCGCCACTGCGAGAGGTAATCAATATGTGCTGGTGTTATCGGATGGGTCAAAGGTCTGGCTCAATGCTGCCTCCTCCATGCGGTTCCCCACTACATTCAGGGGAAAGGAACGACGGGTGGAAATTACAGGGGAAGCCTATTTTGAAATAGCAAAGAATACCGCCATGCCTTTTAAAGTGGTAGCCGGAGGTGGCGAGATAGAAGTGTTGGGTACTCATTTCAATGTCAATGCTTATAATGATGAATCTTCCGTAAAAACAACAGTCCTGGAAGGGGCGGTGGCCGTCAAAAAGGCCGGCGCGCGTGTGACATTATCCCCGGGGCAACAGGCAGGATTCAGCGAGGGTAAAGAGACCATCAGTCTGAAGGAAGTTGATGCCGGCAAGGAGACGGCCTGGAAGGATGGTTACTTCTCTTTTGATAACACCGATATCTATACGTTGATGCGACAGGCTGCAAGATGGTATGACGTAGAGGTAACATTTAAAGGAAAGGTCACAGAGGACGGCTTCTCAGGAAGGATCTCACGTAATATGCCTTTATCAAAACTATTAAAAGTACTTGAACAATATGATCTCCATTTCAACATAGAAGGGAAACACATCACCATAATGCCTTAGCTGATGAAAAAAGCCAGTAGTGCGGCAACACTGCTGGCTGGAATCCAGGCTAATTTTTCGTGTGCGTCTATTATTAACCTAAACACAACAAATTTATGTATTTACGACTGCTTTCCAAAGCCTCGTTTCCAAGGGGGAGAGGCTTCGTTAAAATGCTGATAATCATGAAGCTAACAACGATTCTTCTGCTTGTCGCCACTTTGCAGCTCTCCGCGACGGTGTATTCGCAAAGGATCACTCTCACGCAGAGCAACGCTTCTTTAAAGGCTGTTTTCAAAGAAATTGAGAAACAATCCGACTATCAGTTCTTTTATAAAGAAAAACTGCTGAAGGATGCAAAGGCTGTCAATATCAGGGTCACCGATGCATCCATCGAAGAAGTGCTGGCCATCTGCCTGAACCAGCAGCCCCTTACTTATTCTCTTATCGATAAGATCATTGTTATAAAAAGACAGGCTCCGGCTCCTCCCGAACCTGTAGAGATCAGCGCTCCGGAAATATTCGCTGAGATCAG
>Ga0206926_1051_pt1 | contig 25267 bp, 20 predicted proteins | sample Alteio_BWOrgHeat_59_FD_152955 | JGI IMG/M metagenome (GOLD analysis project Ga0206926, IMG submission 152955) | Enriched cells from forest soil in Barre Woods Harvard Forest LTER site, Petersham, Massachusetts, United States -... | ecosystem: Environmental > Terrestrial > Soil > Temperate forest >... | reverse complement strand
GAAAGATTCCTTCCGGATCAGGGGCATGCGTTGGCAGGCGGAAGAAAGGGATGCCTATGCCCGGTTTATCCGGCTTCATCCTAATTCCCCCATCGGGCTAAACCTGCTGAAATACAATTATGGCCATATTCCTCCTGTCGACGTCATAGCGCCGCTGTATGCTCAGCTTTCCAGCGAAGTAAAGAATACAAAGCAGGGCCGGGAATTTGGCGCTCTGGTGGCGCTTTGGCTAAGGACCAATATAGGACAGACAGCGCCTGATTTCACACAGAAGGACACCGCGGGCAAACCGATCTCTCTCTATTCATTACGGGGCAAATACGTGTTGCTCAATTTCTGGGCCACCTGGTGTGGCCCCTGCTTACTGGAGAAACCCGGCTTGCGTAAGATATACAAGGATTACAAAGACAAGGGGTTTGAAATACTGGATGTTTCCATGACGGATAAAACACACCAGTTCGGGGATAGGAACAAGTGGCTGCAGAAAGTGCAGGCTATGCAGCTGACATGGAAGAACGTCTATGGCGACGAGGCCGTGGACTTATATGGGATCCAGACTGTTCCTCAAAACTTTCTTATAGATCCGCAGGGGAAGGTCATAGCAAAAGATCTTTATGGGGAGGCGTTACGCGCAAAGATGGCCGCTATTTTGTAAATTGCTGCCCTAAATAATCCGATCATGTTCGAAAAGGGCATCTACATTGCACGCCGGCAAAAGCTAAAGCAGCAGCTATCCAAAGGCATCATACTCCTGTTGGGGAATGAGGAAAGCAGCATGAACTATAAAGACAACTGGTATCATTTCCGCCAGGATAGCAGCTTCCTTTACTACTTCGGCCTGGATAAAGCCGGGCTGGCCGCCATCATCGACATAGACAACAATAAGGAGATCCTCTTCGGGAGAGAGCTCACGCTGGACGAGATCGTCTGGATGGGTCCTCAGCCTTTCATAGCGGACCAGGCTGCAAAAGTGGGCATAACGGATGTTCAGTCCCCTGTTTCGCTGGCCATGCATTTACAGAAAGCCCGAGCCGCCGGTCAGACCATCCATTTTCTGCCACCCTACAGACCCGAAAATACACGAAAGCTCAGCGAGTGGCTGGGCCTTTCCCTGGAGGCGGTAAAGGAGCTGGCCTCTGTTGCGCTGATAAAAGCCATCGTTGCGCAGCGTTCTATCAAGTCCGCTGAGGAAGTAGAACAGATAAATAAGGCGGTGGATATAACGGCCGCTATGCACCTCGCCGCTATCAAGGGTGCAAAAGAAGGAATGACGGAAGCCCAATTGGCCGGTCAGCTTCCGGGTATAGCCATCGGCGCAGGCGGCAATCTTTCTTTTCCCACCATCCTCACGGTGAATGGGCAGGTGTTGCACAATCATTATGGCAGCACGGTGATGCAGCAGGGGCAATTGGCCCTTTGTGATGCGGGCGCTGAAAATGCGCTCCACTATGCGGGCGATATGACACGCACCTTTCCCGTTGGGAAAAAATTCACCACGCTGCAAAAAGAGATGTATGATATTGTGCTGAGCGCACAGGAGGCTGCCATTGCCGCCTTACGTCCGGGCATCCTCTTTCGGGACGTGCATTTCATCGCCTGTGAAAAATTGATGGAAGGCCTGAAGGAGCACGGCGTCGTAAAAGGAGATGTAAAAGAAGCTGTTGCCGCAGGCGCTCATACCATGGTCTTCCAATGTGGACTGGGACATATGATGGGACTGGATGTACATGACATGGAAGATCTGGGCGAACAATATGTGGGTTATACGGATGACATGAAGAAGAGTACGGAATTCGGTCTGAAATCCCTCCGCCTGGGACGCTCGCTTGAACCCGGATTCGTGGTCACCATCGAACCGGGTCTGTATTTCATTCCTGAGCTGATGGACCTTCGAAAGTCAGAAGGAAAATTCAAGGACTTTATCAACTACAATCAACTGGATACCTTCCGTTCTTTTGGGGGCATCCGCATCGAAGAAGATCTTCTTATCACATCCGGTGGCAGCCAGCTGCTGGGAAAACCGCTGGCAAAAACAGCTGCTGATATAGAGGCATTACGAGGATGAGATCTTTAACTGCATGAATAACCTTTTCATTTTTCAACTGATATAATTATGACTAATACACAGGGATCGTTGGTACATCACGTTTTCTTCACACTAAAGAATCCTCATTCCATCGAGGATAGAGATAAGCTGGTAGAAGGAATAAAGACACTAAGAAAAATTGAGACAGTAAAAGAGATCCATGTCGGCATCCTTGCCGATACGGAAAAACGAGATGTAGTAGATAGCAGCTGGCAGGTTTCTGAGCTGATGTTCTTTAATGATCTTGCCGGACAAAACATTTACCAGGATCATCCCGTACATGTGGACTTTATAAATAACTATAGTCACCTCTGGGCTAAAGTAGTAGTGTATGATGCAATAGACGTATAGATCAGCTATACCCAATAACCTTTAATAAAGAAGGCCGGATGCATATGCGTCCGGCCTTCTTTATTTCGTGGGGTAGTCCGCTATTATCAAATGGTTATGTAACCATCCCTTGACAAAGCTCTAACAAACCTCTAACAGATTAATGCTCTTTTTGTGGTCTAAAAATTCCTACAACACATGAAATTAACTGCCTATTTGGTCGCAATTATGACGAGCATCATGATTATGATCGCAAATTACAGTTTTGCACAAGAAAGAGTATTACAGGGAAAAGTTTCCTCTTCCAATGGAGATGGTCTCCATGGTGTTACTATCCAGGAAAAGGGCGCCCGTAATTTTACTTCTTCAGATGCAGACGGAAATTATAAGATCAGGCTCAGCAACCCTAATGCTACCCTGATCTTTTCTTTTGTAGGGTATGCTACCCGTGAACTTTCTGTCGGAACAGAGGGCAATCTCGATGTCACCCTCGCACCAACTAATACCCAGCTGAATGAAGTGATTGTCACTGCATTGGGTATCAGAAAAGAAGTTAAGCGGATAGGATATGCCACGCAGGAGATAAAGGGAAGTGAATTGACAAAGGCCCGTGAGCCGAATGCTGTCAATACATAGACGGGCAAGATCGCCGGTCTGACAGTAGGTACATCTGCAGAAATGCTGGGCAGACCTACGCTGGTATTGCGCGGGAGCACCGATGTATTGTTCGTGGTGGATGGCGTTCCTGTAAGCTCAGATACCTGGAATGTAAATGGAGATGATATAGAAAGCTATACGGTGTTGAAAGGCCCCAATGCTGCCGCCTTATATGGTTTCCGGGGTCAGAATGGCGCCATCGTAATTACTACCAAGAAAGGATCGAGAGATAAAAAAGGCTGGACCATTGATTTCAATACCAGCAATATGATTGAAAAAGGTTTCGTAGCAGTGCCACATATCCAGGCAGAATATGGCATAGGCGGCTTGTCGGCCCCCTTCCTCTATGAATATGCTGCCGGTTATAGCTACAGCAATCTTTATGGAACGGACGTGTTGTATGACAATGCTCAACGTGCATCTATGTGGGGTCCCCGTTTCGAGGGTCAGCCTATCCGGCAGTTCGACAGCCCCTATGATCCTGTTACGAACAAGCGTCAGACGACTCCCTGGCTGGCAAGAGGGGCGAACAACCTGAAAAATTTCCTCGATGCGGGGTTCCTTTCCACCGCTAATATTGCAGCTTCGTCTACCGGGGATAATTATGACCTGAGAATGTCTTATACGCACCTTTTACAAAAAGGTATGGACCCGAATACCAGGCTGAATATAGACAATCTCAACATCGGTACTTCTATTAAGTTCGGTTCGAGGTTAAGCGCTGATGCTAATCTGAACCTGGGCGTTCAATACACGCCGAATATTCCCGATGCAGCGTATGGCCCCAATAGCTATGTATATGAGCTGAGCGTGTATGGTTCTGCGGATTATGACGTAAGAGATCTGAAGGATTATTATAAAGGCCCCCAGGGTGTTCCGGGAAAGCCAATGCAGTATAATAATGAATATGGACGCGCCAATAACCCCTATTTCCAGGCAGCCAACTGGCTTCATGGGCATAATAAGACGGACATCTACGGCTTTATAAAATTAAATTATAAGATCACAGATGACCTCAACCTCAGCCTTCGCACCCAGGTGACCACCTGGAACCAGCTGCGTAGCGAGAAGGTGCCTGCTTCTACTGTTCTGAATGCTTACCTGCCTGCCGGCTGGTATACCTTTGGTTCATATAATGGTGATTACAGGGAGGACAGCCGCCGTCTGCTGGAGAACAATACTGATCTCCTGCTCACCTATAATAAGAAGATCTCCAAAGACTGGGACCTCAGCGCGTTGGCCGGTGGCAGCTGGAGATCCTATAAATATGTTTCCAGCTTTATCACTACCCAAAATCTTTCCTTACCCAACCTGTTTGAATTTGCCAACTCCAAAGGCACTACCTATAGCTACAACTACATAGCTAATATGATGGTGTACAGCGGTTATTATTCGGTGGACCTGGGATATAAGAATTACTTCTCTATTTCCCATGCCGGTCGCGTGGATAATTTATCTACCCTCGCGAAAGGTAATAATACCTTCTATTACCCCTCTTTCTCTATCAGCTCCGTCATTTCGGATTATACCAGCCTGCCTGCTTTCCTTTCCTTCCTGAAAGTACGGGCTTCTTATGCTGATGTGAAAGGTGCGCTTACTTCTTCCACGATCGGCTCCGCTTTTCAGTCCATTACAGGAAAAACGGTCAATGCCGGGCTGCTGGGATATGGTACAGAGCTGGTATCTGCCTATGACGGGCCTTCCTATACCAACCAGAATGTATATAGCACGGCCACTTATTATAATGGCACCTCTTCTATAAACTATTCTACTACGCTGGCTAATTCCACTCTTAAACCTTACGATAATAAATCTTACGAAGGTGGCGTGGATATGAAATTTATCAAGAACAGGATAGGGCTGAATGCTACTTATTTCACCAGCATCAACGGACCGCAGATATATGCATTGGGCATAGCTCCTTCCTCCGGTTATACCGCGGAAAACGTAAATGGTATTACGTCTAAAAGAAAAGGATGGGAGCTGACCTTCTCCGGCTCTCCCCTTAAGAGCGCCCGTGGTCTGAACTGGGACATTCTTGTAAACTGGTCTACCTATAAAGAGACCCTGGACAAAATATATGGCTCCGAAACTGGCTGGACCATCAACGGCCATACTTACCATGTAGGGGAAAGACTGGATGCCCTTTATAGCACCGGTTTTGTAAGGGACAATCTGGGAAATATCATTTACAGCGGCGGTTCCCCGATGAAGAACCCGAACTCGGATGTCAACAGCAAGACCTTTTTGGGTTATATGAACCCTGATTTCACTTTCGGGATCAATAACCATTTCAGCTATAAGAATTTCAGCTTCAGCTTCCAGTTCGACGGCCGCATAGGTGGTAAGATCTATGACAGGATCTATTACCAAATGAACAATGGCGGTACTTCCCAGGAGTCTGTTCATGGCGACCTCGGCGCTGCCCGTCTGAAAGAATGGCAAAGTACCAATACCGGGACGGTTTCTCCCACTGCTAAATACGTCGGAAAAGGCGTGGTCATGACTGGTACGCCTACTTACGTCAACGGAAAGATCACCAACTTTAAAGACCTGCAGTTTGCGCCCAACACCACCCCCGTGCTGGTTCAAAGCTATCTTTCCAGTGGTATTGCCGCCAATTTCGACGAGTATTATATGATAGACCGCAGCTATGCCAAATTGAGGGAAGTGACTTTCGGATATTCCATACCTGCTACAAAGCTGGCGAAGACTCCTTTCAAGTCAGCCAGCGTCTCATTGGTAGCGAGGAATTTGTTGTACTTCGCTAAACGTAAGGACTTTGACATCGATCAGTACAGCAGTGGCTATAACTTCTCTACGAATACGCTCAGCGGCACTTCGTCCACCGACCTGCAAAGCCCGACGGCGCGTCGTTATGGTGTCAACGTAAACCTGTCATTCTAAAGAGCATATCATCAAAAAGAAAATACAATTAGTATGAAAGTATATAAAAAAATGTCTTTGATCCGGGCGGTACTGATAGCTGTGGTACTGTCTGCGGGGCTGAGCGGCTGCCAGAAAGGCGACCTGCTTTCTAATCCTAATGCTGCCAGCTCTTCCACCAGTATTCCTCCCACTTTATTGCTGAACCATATTACCTGGTCCATGTTCCGGGGTGGTGGGGTGGTGGATGCTACGGCACTGACAACAACAGCCAATGACTTCGATGCTGCAACAGGCGCTGCCATCGAAGGGCCGTGGAGCACGACGATGCGGTTCAACCAGTTCTATATCTCGAACAACCAATATTACCAGGGGTCCAATTCCTATAACTGGTCCAATACGGCTACTGCATACGACATCCTGAAATACGTTGTATTGATGGAACAGCAGTCTGCCAAACAAAACCCGACCACTGCTACGACCAGCTTGTATGCAGCGCTGGGAAAATTCTTCCGGGCTTACCAGTTCGTGTGGCTGACACAGCGCGTGGGCGATATCCCCGCGTCGCAGGCAGGCGATCCTACGAACCTGACCCCGAAATACGATGCCCAGCATGATGTATACAAACTTTGTCTTAACCTGCTGGATACAGCCAATACGCTGTTTGGGAACCTGGTGACTGCAAGCAATCAGAATACTGTAGCAGATGCGGGCGATATTTTCGGCCTCACCTATCTCCAGTGGCAGAAGGTGGTCAATAGCTATAAGCTGAGAGTGCTGATCAGCCTCAGTAAAAGGGCTACGGATAACGCCGATCTGAATATTATCCAGCAGTTCGCTACCATTGTAGGCAATTCCACGAAGTACCCCATTTTTACAGCCAATGCTGATAATATGGTGTTCAAATATAACTCCGTCAATACCTATCCTACTGCCAACACGAACTATAATAACCTGGCGAACATCGGGTCAGCCTATCTCAACATCACGACAGCTAACCAGGACCCCCGCACATTTGTGGTGGCTACGCCTGCTCCGCTCCAGATCGCCAACGGAAAATCATACACGGATTTTGCAGCCTATGTAGGCGGTGATCCCAGCCTTACGCTGACCGTGCTCACCAGCAATAACAGCGCGGGCGATTATTCCAACCCCAGTTACGCCCGCTATTGCACCTCTACTACGGGCGCCAATGCCGAGCTTCCTATTCTCATCGGCTACCCTGAGCTGTGCTTTAACATTGCGGAAGCTATCAACAGGGGATGGGTGACTACAGTGGGCGGTTTTGGCTCCTCTACCTGGTATCTCAATGGCATCAATGCTTCCATGGCCACCTATGGGATCACAGATGGAAAAGTGCTGACGGTGGGGGATGCTGCCGGTAAGGCATACGGCACCGTCACCGTAAACATGAATAACTTTCTAAACAATCCCAATGTAGTATATAAGGGAGACAACGCCGACGGACTGGCCCAGATCCTGACCCAAAAATATGTGGCGTTCTTTCAAAATTCCGGTTGGGAAGCCTTCTATAATGCACGTCGTACCGGTATTCCGGCACTGGCGCAGGGTGGCGCCGGCACCAGCACGGCCGGTAACCTGATCCCCCGTCGCTGGGAATATCCTATTGGTGAGCAAAATTACAATGTCACCAACTGGAAAGCGGCTGTCAGCAGCCAATATGGTGGAACGGATGACGTAATGAAAGACATGTGGCTCACAAAATAAGCTTCCTTTAATACAACTAAGAACACCCCCCGTAGAGACCTTATAAAAGGCTCTGCGGGGATTTTTTAAAATGCTTAATGCACGGGACAATGAAACACTTATTTATTCTTCTTGCTTTTCTTCCTTTTATTACTTCCGCCCAGATAGCCGATAGCAGCCGCCGCCAGGTGATATTGCAAGGCGCGATAAACTTCCGGGACCTCGGTGGCTATACCACCACTGATGGACGGCATGTACGCTGGGACAGGATCTATCGCAGCGCAGATATCAGTAAGCTGACAGACAGTGATCTCCTGGTGCTGAAGGACCGACATATCAGCTCCGTAGTGGACCTGCGGGGTGTCAACGAATCCAAACAAGCTCCGGATCGTCTCAATACCAATACCGAATATATCCTTTGTCCTGCCGGCAGCGATAATACATTGGGCGACTGGATGAAGAGCATCGCCTCTCTTCGTACGGCTGCCGAAGGGGATTCCATGATGCGGGTCTTTTATGCAAAGACAGATATTCTGGCGGACAGGTACAGACCCTTTTTCGAGAGACTGCTGGAACTGCGTGATGACCAGGCGCTTTTATTCCATTGTATTGCAGGTAAGGATAGAACTGGCATTGGCGCTGCACTCCTCTTATATACATTAGGTGTTCCTTACGAAACAATAGTGCAGGATTATACGGCCACCAATTATTACCGTCGCGAAGAAAATGAACGTTCGATGAAGAGCATGGTACAGCGTGCACATATTGCGGAGCCTGTTGTAAGAGGTATGATGGGTGCAAAACGGGAGTACATTGAGACGACTTTTAACGCCATTAAACAACAGTACGGGTCAATAGATAATTTCCTAAATGGCCCTGTTGGACTGGATGCTGCCAAGCGAAAGGCATTGCAGGATAAGTTCTTACAATAGTGTCCACATTTTTTCCACTACATAGAATGTAGTAGTGTATATTAACTTATTGTGAAGTTCAGCTTCAGGCAGCTAACGGTATAAAATATACCTTCAACTTTGTCGGCATATGTTGAAGGACACCAAAGTCGATAAGAAGAAAATACTCTTCATCATAGGTTCTCCTAACCAGGCAAGTCAGATGCACCAGGTGGCATCGAAGCTTCCTGAATATGATTGTTTCTTCAGTCAGTTATACAGTAAACATCCCATTGCAAAATTATTTCTTCGCAGTGGCCTGCTGGAAACCACCATCCTTTCGGGGGAGTTCAAAAGAAAAGGCGATGCTTACCTGCAACGGCATGGTCTACGCAATGATTACGCCGGAACCATCTTTGGTAACAGGTATGATATGGCTGTTCTTTGTACGGACTTGTTGGTAACGAAAGAATTACGTCAGCTGAAAACGGTATGGGTACAGGAAGGGATGACGGACCCTGTAACGCCATGGGCTACGTGGTCACGCCGGTTAGGCCTGCCTTCCTGGGCTGCTACCAACACCGCATTTAATGGCGCCGGCAATATTTGTGACGTGTATTGTGCCGCATCGCCGGGCTATAAAGAGCAATTTGGCAGATTAGGTACGGACCCTTCACGTGTCTTTGTCACAGGCATACCGAATTATGATAATGCCGCTGTCTTTCTGAAAAATGACTTCCCCTATAGAAACTATGTACTGGTGGCTACTTCGGACATCCGGGAATGTTTTCACAAAGATGATCGCCCTGCATTCATCAGCGATTGTGTACGGGTGGCGGCCGGAAGACAGCTGATCTTCAAGTTACATCCCAATGAGCTGAAAGAGAGGGCCATTGCTGAAATACGACAGTTCGCACCGTCTGATACGCTTATTTACACCGAAGGGAACACAGAACATATGATCGCCAATTGTGAAGAGCTGATCACACAATACTCTACAGTCGTATATACAGGTATTGCCCTGGGGAAAAAAGTGCATTCTTATTTTGATGTAGAAAACTTAAAAAAGCTGGCGCCTGTTCAGAATGGCGGGGCCTCGGCCGGAAATATTGCAGAAATATGCAGGCGCTACATCGAATTTAAGGGGACAAAGGACGCATTCCTGGAAAAGTTGTCAACTACCAACAACACAATACGCTTAAATGAACGGGACAGGAAAAAAGATCATTACCATTATTCAGGCTAGAAGAGTGTCTACCAGGCTGCCTGATAAGATATTCATGCCGTTGGCGGACAGGCCCTTATTCATTAGACAAGTGGAGAGAGTGCAGGCAGCTGCGCTCAGTGGCAGGATCGTCGTGGCTACTACACATTCAATGGCTGATGATCGTATTGTGGAAACATGCGACAGGGATAACATCGACTGCTTCCGGGGACATCCGGACGATCTGCTGGACCGACACTACCAGGCCGCCCGTTTCTATGGGGCAGACATCGTATTGAAGATCCCCAGCGACTGCCCCCTCATAGACCCGGCCGTTATTGATAAGGTTATTGCTTATTACCTTGATAATGAAGAGCAATATGACTATGTAAGCAATCTTCATCCGGCCACTTACCCTGATGGCAACGATGTTGAGATAATGCCTTTCTCCGTATTGGAACAGGCCTGGTCAGATGCAACGAAACTTATGGAACGGGAACATACAACACCTTATATCTGGGAGCGGCCGGAACGATTCCGGATCGGGAACGTAGAGATGGAGGGGGACACGGATTATTCCATGACACACCGGTTCACCATCGACTACGAAGAGGACTACCATTTTATCCGGGCTGTATACGAAGCGCTCTATCCTTCCAACCCGCTCTTTACGGTGCAGGATATTCTTGATCTGCTGGAAAGAAGACCTGATATCTATGCCATTAACCGGCATCTGGCAGGCGTCAACTGGTATCGCCACCACCTGGATGAATTAAAGACCGTATCTGCGGAGGAAACAAAAAAACTTGATAATAACTACAGATGGAAACTATCAACGACAAAAAGCTAAAATCACTTCAGGCTACTGCCCTACGGGTCAGAGAGCACATTATCGGTATGTCCTCCGGCGGAGGATGTTTTATCGGGGCATCCCTTTCCTGCGTTGAGCTGATGGTATATCTCTACGCTGAATATCTGCGAAAGCCCGCAACGGATGATCCGGATCGCGATTATCTCTTTCTTTCCAAAGGACACGACGTGCCCGCTCTTTACGGCACATTTGTCGAAATGGGCCTTCTGGATGAAGAGAGACTGGATAATCATCTGTCGGTTTCCGACAGCATCTACTGGCATCCTAACAGGAATATACCCGGTGTTGAATTTCACTCGGGCTCTCTTGGACATCTGCCGGCTGTAGCTGCGGGTGTAGCGATGGACTGCCGGATGAAAAGAGGTGATAACCGCATCGTCGTGATCACCGGTGACGGAGAGCTGAATGAGGGTAGTGTATGGGAAACGATCCTCGTGGCAAATGCCAAGAAACTGGATAACCTGGTCATTATAGTGGATCGTAACCAGTTTCAGGCCAATGTCCGTACGGAAGAGCTGATACCCCTGGAACCGCTGGCGGACAAATTCGAGGCCTTCGGATGTAATGTCAGCAGGATAGACGGCCATGACTTCATCCAGCTGGACACCACATTCCGGAATTTACCCGAAGGAAGGGGTAAGGTAAATGTGATCATTGCCGATACGGTGAGAGGAAAGGGGCTGCCCAGCATCGAGGCCAGGGCCGACCGCTGGTTCTGCGCTTTCTCGGACATCGAAGTGAATCAGCTGCTGGAGGAATTACAGGGGTACGAACAGGCATTTATTGAATCAGAAACTTTAGTGGTAAGATAATACAGTGATATGACTTACGAAGAATTATTGACAGAAACGGCTTTGGCGGATGAGCGCATCGTCGTCATGACCGCGGAGAACAGGGCGCTTGTTCGTAATATGCCGAAGATACTCGGCTCCCGGTTTATCGACACGGGTATTACAGAACAGACCATGGTAGGAATGGCGGCGGGGTTGGCATTGAGAGGACGTATCCCGGTGATCCATGCATTGGCGCCTTTTCTCACCATGCGCGCCTATGAATTTATAAGAACAGATATAGGTATAGCCAGGCTTCCTGTTAAGCTCAGCGGTTATATCCCGGGATTCCTTTCCGATGGGAATGGGCCCACACACCAGTCCATCGAGGATGTCGCCATTATGCGGGGGATCCCCGGTATGGAAGTATACTGTCCGGCTGACGAGGATGACCTGGTGTCTTCCCTTCCGGCCATCTGGGCTTCGGACGCTCCGGCTTATGTCCGGATCAATCATAAAAAAGGCGCTTATTATCATGCTCCCTTCCAGCGTGGAAAAGCAGAGGTCATTGCAGAAGGCTCAGACCTCACCATCCTGGTATATGGGTTCCTGTTTGAGAACGCTATGGCGGCCAGGGCCCTGTTGGAAAAGGAGGGGCTGTCCGTTGGATTGCTCAACATGCGCTCTCTTAAGCCGGTGGATGAAGAAGCCATACTTCATGCTGCACAACATTCCCGGAAGCTGGTCACTGTGGAAGATCACTTGCAGACAGGTGGACTACACTCCATTGTAGCGGAAGTATTGCTGAAACACCGGATGACCGCGGACGTCTTGCCCCTTGCGCTGAAAGAAAGATGGTTTAAGCCCGGTGTGCTCAGCCAGGTGCTGGACATAGAAGGGTTTACCCCGGAAAAAATGGCGGCACAGATCTATTCATCATTCAAAAGCTACGCATATGCCCAATAAGATAATGTTTAACGAGGATTACCCCGTGATCACTGAATCCGAAAAATTATATCAGCGTGCCCTTCCTATCATGACCCCGGTGACCCAGACATTGGCAAAAGGCCCCGGTCAATATATAAAAGGCATAGCGCCAAAATATCTTAAAAAAGGAAAGGGCTCTCATGTCTGGGATGTAGACGGTAATGAATACCTGGATTATAATATGGCTATCGGACCGCTGTCTTTAGGGTATTGTTATCCCCGTGTCGACGAAGCCATCATCGAGCAGTTGAAGGATGGCATCACTTTTTCCATGATGCATGAATTGGAAGTTGAGCTGGCTGAGCTGGTACATCAGGTCATCCCCAATGCGGAAGCGATTCGCATCAGCAAAACAGGGGCCGATGTCACCAGCGCTGCTGTCCGTGTCGCCCGGGCTTTTACAGGCAGGAAAAAAGTATTATGCTGCGGTTACCATGGGTGGCATGACTGGTATATTTCGGTCACCAGCCGTAACAGCGGTATACCGGAAGAGATAGCGGAGCTAAGCGGGACTTTTGACTATAACAACCTCGATTCTGTCCGCAACGCGCTGGATGCGGATGTGGCTTGCGTGATCCTGGAGCCCTTTGTATTTGAGGCGCCAAAAAATAATTTTCTCGGGGAGCTGAAAGCCCTTTGTGAGGCCAACGGGACCCTGCTCATCTTTGATGAGATGTGGACGGGTTTTCGCATTGCGGTAGGAGGGGCCCAGGAATATTTCGGAGTAGTACCTGACCTGGCTTGTTACTCCAAGGCATTTGCTAACGGTATGCCTGTTTCGTTGCTCACAGGGAAAAAGGAGATCATGGATCTCTTTAAAGAAGAGGTCTTCTTCTTCACCACTTTCGGAGGGGAAGCGCTCTCACTGGCAGCGGCTGTCGCTACTATCAGGGAGATGATGGAAAAGAATGTCCCTGCTTACCTGGCGGAGAAAGGCAAGAAATTGAAAGATGGTTACAATGCCATCGCCGAAGAATTGGGTGTGGCGGGTTATACAAGATGTACAGGATATGACTGCCGGAGCCTGGTCAGCTTTGATGCTACCGCGGGCAACCCCCTTGAGCTGAAATCTTTTGTACAACAGGAGCTTTTCCGGATGGGCATCATCTGGTCAGGATTCCACAATATGAGCTTTAGCCATACGGACGAGGACATCGAGTATACCCTGAAAGCATACAGGGAAGCGCTCTCCCTGTTAAAAGCTGTAGTGGATGGTAAGCAGGTTACTGCTTCATTAAAGGGAGAGCCTGTGGAAGCGGTATTCCGTAAGGTCAGTAATTTTAATACGAAGCCGGTTGTAAAAGCGTAATTATCATCTCCTATGGAACTTTTCTCACTAAGTGGTAAAACTGCCATTGTAACGGGCGCCTGCGGGCTGCTGGGGACGCATCATTGTATGGCGCTTGCCGAAGCAGGCGCACAGGTGGTGGCGGCTGACCTGGATGAAGCCCGCTGCCAACAGCTGGCTGCACGCCTGGGGGACGGACACCTGGGCTTGGGAGTGGACGTCACCAGCACAGCCTCTCTTCAGGAGGCTAAAGAACGGATCCTTGGGAAGTATGGACGCATAGATATACTTGTCAATAATGCAGCGATCAATGATATGTTTGAAAACCCGGCGCTGGCGGGCAAGCAGTCCATGTTCGAGAACTATCCCCTGGAAATGTGGGACAGATCCTGGAAAGTAAATGTCAGCGGTGTTTTTCTCTGTTCACAGATATGGGGAAGTGTAATGGCGGAACAAAGAGCGGGCAGCATCATCAATATCGCTTCTACTTACGGCATCGTGGCTCCGGACCAGACCATCTATAGGAATGAGGCCGGTGAGCAGACATTTTATAAGTCCCCTTCTTATCCTGTTACAAAATCCGCCGTCATCGGGTTTACAAAATTCCTGGCTGCTTATTGGGGAGATAAAGGCGTGCGGGTCAATACGCTTTCTCCCGGCGGCGTAGAGAACGGACAGGATGCATTCTTTAAACGCAACTACGCAAACAAGACATTGTTGGGCAGAATGGCTGGCCCTGAAGATTATAAGGGCGCCCTGGTATTTCTTGCCGGAGATGCCTCTGCATATATGACGGGCGCTAATCTTGTTGTGGATGGCGGATGGACGGCTATATAACATGCATGAACTACATATATAAAGGAAACAAATGAATGAAAACCAATTCAAGGCGGCTGCGGCAGGTATAAAGCTGTTGCTGACAGATGTGGATGGGGTGCTGACGGACAATGGCGTCTATTATTCAGAAGCAGGAGAAGTGATGAAACGATTTTCCATCCGGGATGGGATGGGGGTGGAGCGGTTACGGAAATTATGCGGCATCGATACCGGCATCGTTACAGGGGAAATGTCGCCTTCCGTAGCGCGTCGTGCGGAGAAGCTGAATATCCGGGAGCTGCATCTGGGAATAAAGGACAAGAAACAACGGCTGGAAGAGATCCGTGAGCGCCTTCAATTGGAATGGTCGGAAATAGCCTATATCGGTGACGATGTCAATGACCTGGAAGTAATGGAGAAGGCAGGTCTGACAGCCTGTCCATCCGATGCAATGCCACAGGTAAAAAAGATCGCTCATTATATATGTGAGAACAAGGGGGGATATGGCGCTTTCCGGGACTTTGCAGAATGGCTGATAACAATACGCATGTAAATAACTTAAAAACTCATAACGTATGAATACCTTCCGTGTAAGCAACAAAAGAAGCATTGGCGAGGGACATCCCGTATACGTCATTGCAGAGATAGGCATCAACCACAATGGCTCTCTCGACATCGCCAAAAAGCTTATCGATGAAGCTGTCGCTGCAGGATGCGACGCGGTGAAATTTCAAAAACGTACACCTGAGCTATGTACGCCGAAGGATCAGTGGCATCTCGAAAGAGATACACCCTGGGGAAGGATGACTTATATCAACTACAGACATATGATCGAATTGGGATACGATGAATATGAGGCCATTGATCAGTACTGTAAGGAAAAAGACATAGACTGGTTTGTCTCCTGCTGGGATGAAGAGTCTGTGAATTTTATGGAGCAGTTCAACCCCGGGCTCTACAAATTCGCTTCCGCCTCTCTTACTGATCATGATCTGATAGCTAAAGTAAAGTCTACAGGTCGTCCTTATATTTTGTCAACGGGTATGTCTACGATGAGCGAGATCCGGGAGACTGTGGCGAAATTCGGTACGGAGAATTTGATGATCGCCCATTCTACTTCGGCCTACCCCTGCCCACCGCAGGAGCTGAATCTCCGGATGGTAGATACGCTGATGGAACTGTATCCCGAATGCCCCATTGGTTATTCCGGTCATGAAACGGGCCTCGCTACCACGGTTGCAGCCGTAGCGCTGGGCGCCTGCTTTGTGGAAAGGCATTTTACCCTTGACAGGGCGATGTGGGGTTCTGATCATGCCGCCTCGGTGGAGCCACAGGGTATGCAAAAGCTGGTACGTGATATCAGGGATGTGGAATTGGCGCTGGGTGATGGTATCAAACGTGTTTATGAGAGTGAAATGGGCGCTATGAAAAGATTGAGGCGTAAGCACAGCGCGGTGCCCGCCTGATAGATGTTCTACTGGTAATTCATGGAAACAATAGTTTATTATACGACGGCCATTCTACTGATAAGTGTAGTAGTTTTCGTGTGGCTTGAAAGGAAATTCCCATATACCAAAGGGCTACCCATTTTCCGTGATGGATTTTGGGTAGACCTGTTGTGGTATACGTTTATTCAAAGTTATTTTCTTAAGATCTTTATATTTGATTATATTATCATGCCGTTGGACCATCACTGGCACCTGTCTTCCTATCATTTGGTGTCATCATGGCCGCTGGCGCTGCAGGTGCTGTTCTTCCTGGTAGTCCACGACTTTTATATTTATTGGTTCCATCGTTGGCAGCATCATTCCAAAATACTCTGGCGTACCCATGAGGCGCATCATTCCAATAAAGAGGTCGACTGGCTGGCTGGCACCCGCTCCCATAGCCTGGAGATCCTTATTAACCAGACAGTGGAGTTTGCACCGATCATACTATTAGGGGCCAATCCGTTGGTGGTCCCGATAAAGGCCTTACTGGATGCGGTATGGGGCATGTACATTCATTCCAACATCGACGTCCGGTCCGGGAAGCTGCAATATATTATCAATGGTCCGGAAATGCATCAATGGCATCATGCCAACGACCGGAACGTTTTCTATGCTAATTATTCGACGAAACTGGCCATCTGGGACTGGCTTTTCGGAACTGCCTATCTCCCGGATAAAAAGCCTACTGAGTATGGCCTGTATTACGACTACCCCAAAGATTATTTTTTGCAGCATGTATATGCAATAAAAAAGATAGATGAGAACAAGCTGGTGGATAAATATCCCCTGTTCCGGGTGTATCATCAGTCCCGCCGGAGTATCTTGCAGTGGGTGCGAAAGAAGGTGAAAATAAAATAAATGTTATGGCCTGGATCTATCTGCTGTTGGCCTCCTTGCTGGAGATTGCCTGGACATTTTCCCTGAAATTCATGGATGTTAAAAAGTTCCGGCTTATCCACTGGCAGACCTTCTTTAGCAGGAAGGAAAACTGGATAGTTATGGCGCCTTTTGCCGGCTATGTCCTGTTTGGAGTGGGAAATGTCATCTTTTTCTCCATGGCCATGAAACAGATCCCTGCTTCCACAGCCCTGGCTATCTGGATGGGGGTGGCCCTCATAGGTGTCAAGCTTGTTGAGATTGCTTTTTTTAAAGAGCCATATAACCTGTCCCAGTTCTTCTTCCTGTTATTGATCATAATTGGTATTGTAGGCCTCAAAAGAGGGGCTTAAAATGCCTCCCGCAGCTGGACGTTAAAGGCATTGGAATGCCTGGCAATACCATAGTCGATACGCAGGTTAAGTTTTTCATCTTTGCTCAGCATAAATCGGGCTCCGCCGCCGTAGGAATAATGGAAACCATCCAGCCCGAACCCGGAGGGAGTGCCTGAGACCTCACCCAACGCTGCAAAAGCCACCATACCTATCCGCCAGAACAAAAGCCGGCGATATTCCGCCTGGTAAGCCATTAAACATTTGTCAGTAAACCGCCCTCCATAATATCCGCGCATCATATCAGAGCCGCCTAATTCCTCCAGCTTCCGGAAAGGAGTATTGCCCCAGGTGAGACCGGCGATACCCTGAACACCCAATACTGATCTTTTATCCAGGGGAAAAAACTTTCGAAGATCAGCGTTGAAGACCCTGAATTTGAAATTACTACCCAGGTGCGGATCAAATAACACGAACTGCATTTCTGCAAAGATCCCGTGATCAGGACTATAAGCATTATTCCGGGTATCCCAGGATATGATGGGGCCTGCACCGGAAGTATTACCACCATATCTGCCTGCGATATTTTCTTTATCAAAAACGCCGCCTGTGATATAGGATATCTTGTCGCTATGTTGGAATTCATATGTGATGCCAACATATAACTTTCGGTGGACCCGTTGCAGAAATTGCGGATTGATAAAAAACTGCTTTTGGGTAAAGGGCTCTCCTGCGTCAAAGGAAGTATGGTCGCCCAACCCCCAGCATTTATCAGGGTAGTAGCTGTAAGAAGCCTGAAAACGCCCTATCCGGTCCTCCCGTGGAAAGAATATCGTGGAGCTAAGCACGATGATCAGCTGCTTTTTCAGGGTATACAGCGCCAGCAGATTGACGTCTGATGTCCGTATCGTCGTATCATGCTTTTCCGCTTTAAAGAAATGGGCGGTGATACCTCCGAAACCCCAGTCCGTTTCCAGCGATCTTACTATAAAAGGAAAGGCAAGCAGGTTTCCCGAATGACGGGGAGGAAGGGTATCCGTAGAAGGAACGGACTGACAATAGGTAAATGCACAGGATAATAATAAAGGCATGAAAAGGAAGATCTTCATACAAGGTATCTTTCAGGCTAGGTGTAACAGTATTTCGCGCGCAAAGATCACTACAAAAACGTCTCTGCGATCTGTTTTTGGAAAACTCCTCCCGATTTGGGACGGCTTCTCGTTCCTGTGCCAACTATAGGATGTTGAAAATCATTTTGTTGTGAATTGGTATGCCGATTGTCTTATCCATATTGTTCGCAACAAACAACGAAAATTTAATCTGAACCCAAATACTTGAAACTATGATCTCAGAATTACAAGAATTACAGACAGGTCTTTTGAAGAGTAAGATTATGGAATTGCAGAGCGCTTTATTATTTACTGAAAGCTCTTCATTGGTGAAACTGCCCACACACGTTATTTCTGAAGTGGATATGAATGAAGAAGAAATTTGGTTTGTGATCCCCAGGCCAGTACAGCATATAGATGCATTTGATAAAGAGATCCCGGCGAAACTGGATTTTTTCAAAAAAGGATTAGACTTTTTTGTAAAGGTAAAAGGAACAGCTTTTATTATAACAGATCAGGAAGAGATAGACAATAGCACGGTTATTTCAGCGGAGATGCGTGAAAGGATGAATGACCCCAGGGTGATCGCCATTAAAGTAAAGATCCAGGAAGCTGATCTGATTGATAACAGCCCCAAGCCCTCTAAAAGTTGGTTCCAGGCCAGCAGGTCACAGTTATCCAGCTGGTTCTTCTAAACAATAGATCGGGGCCCCTAAGCCCTACCCCTAAACCCCAGGCATACTGCGCGTGTTACATATAGGAAGCTAAAGTCCGCGATTTGGTCGCGGATTTTTGGCGTCCAGGAAAGGCCAGTGGAGTGGATGTGGAGGGGAAAAAATAAGGTCAGCTGTAGAAACAGCCGACCTCTAACGATTGCTTGCCATATGAAAAATCTTTATCTCGAACTTTGAGTATTTTCTCTTTTGATGACACAAATATACAGCGCTTTTTTACTGCAATAGTATCAACTTAATGTTAATTCTATCATCTCAAAGCCCTGTATAAATGTGCAAAACCCTTGCCAGCACTGCGTTTCATTAAAAATATATCATGAAGCCCAACGTATATTACGGGTATTTTTTACATTTATTTCACGATTGGATCTCCCGCGAGTGGACGGGCACGTTACACCCAGCGTATCAAAACCGGACAGTTTGGTCGCTTAAATATAATGTAACGTATTGATTTTAAGCTATTTGTAATTCAGGCATTTTTCTGGTATTTACAGCTGTATGATAAAGAACTATTTTAAAGTAGCCTTGCGTTATCTGCTTAAGAACAGGCTACAGTCATTTATCAATATCACAGGTCTTTCTGTAGGAATGGCCGTTGCTATGTTAATAGGATTCTGGATCTGGGATGAACTGTCCTTTGACAGGGATAATGAACATTATGACCGGATCACACAGGTGATGCAGCACCTGACCCATAACGGGGAAACACAGACATGGAGCACCGTTCCCTATCCCCTGGCGATGGAGCTGAGAAAGAATTATGGCAGTGATTTCAAATACGTTGTACTGGGGCGTAGCCAGGAAGACCATATCCTCTCCACAGGGGATAAAAACCTTAGCGCATCGGGCAGCTATTTTGAGCCGGAAATTACGAGGATGTTAAGCATGAAGATGGTGCAGGGCGATATTGATGGATTAAAAGACCCCTTGTCCATCCTGCTGTCTGAGACTACAGCAAAGGCAATTTTTGCCGATGCAAACCCGGTAGGCAGATTGCTGAAAATAGATGATAAGCTGGATGTGAAGGTCGCCGGCGTATATAAGGACTTCCCTGAAAACTCTAGTTTTTCAAGGATGGCTTACCTGGCATCCTGGCAATTATTCTATAATAACTCATGGATAAAGACCACGGATGAACCCTGGCGGCCGAATCCATTTACTATTTATGCCCAGCTCAATGAAGGCGTTGATCTGGACAGGGTCTCCGCAAAGATCAAAGATCTTAAGCTTAAAAATATCAATAAGAAGCTGGCCGCCCATAAGCCGGAGCTTTTTCTCTATCCCATGGCCAGGTGGCATTTGTACAGCGAGTTTAAAAATGGAAGGAATATAGGCGGCAGGATCCAATACCTTTGGCTGTTCGGTATTATCGGCGGTTTTGTATTGTTGCTGGCCTGTATCAACTTTATGAATCTTAGTACGGCCCGTTCAGAAAAAAGAGCAAAAGAAGTGGGTATACGTAAATCTATCGGGTCTTTACGATCACAGCTCATAGCCCAGTTTTTCTTAGAATCCTTATTGATCACATTATTTGCATGGGGATTGTCTCTGGTATGGGTACAGACCAGTCTTCCTTTTTTTAACAGACTGGCTGAAAAACAAATAGCCATCCCATGGGGGACCTCCGGTTTCTGGATAACGAGCCTCATTTTTTGCCTGATTACAGGGTTAGTTGCCGGTAGTTATCCCGTCTTATACCTCTCCTCTTTTCAGCCTGTCAGGGTCCTGAAAGGAGTTTTTAGAGTGGGCAAATGGGCTGTCATCCCCCGCAAAGTGCTCGTCGTGGTCCAATTCACTGTTTCTGTCGTACTGATAGTCGGTACCTTGGTGGTGTTCCGGCAGATCCAATATGCGAGGGACCGGCCGGCAGGATATGACCGGGATGGACTGCTCATCATGAAAATGCTCCAGGGCGAGACCAATGGGCACCTGGATGCTTTTGAAAAGGATCTGAAGGCATCCGGTGTCATTACAGCGTTGGGCGGCTCTGAAAGCCCTACAACCGCTGTTTATTCCAGTAACAGCGGCCTCGAATGGAAAGGGAAGGACCCGAACCTGGCCATTAACATCGCTACTAATAATATCTTCTATGATTATGGCAGGACCATAGGGTGGCAGATCAGCGAAGGCCGGGACTTTTCCCGGGATTTCCCGACAGACTCTTCCGGCATGATCCTGAATGAGGCGGCGGTGAAATTTATGGGGCTGCAACATCCGCTGGGCGAAATAGTGCGATGGGATGGATATCCCTTTACGGTCATCGGCGTCGTAAAAGATCTTATCATGGAGTCTCCCTATAGCCAGGTGTTACCCGCTGTTTTCACGCTGTCCTCTAATCCACCCAGCTTTCTGCTTGCCCGGATCAATCCGTCGGTGAGCCCCCATGTTGCAGTGGAGAAAATAGGGGAGGTTTTTAGGAAATACAGCCCAGCCCAGCCTTTTGAATATAAGTTCGTGGACGAAGAGTATGAAAGGAAATTCGGTAATGAAGAGCGTATCGGTAGATTAGCAGGCGTCTTTTCCGCCCTGGCTATTTTTATCAGCTGCATGGGCCTTTTTGGTATGGCCGCTTTTATGGCGGACCAACGGATAAAAGAAATAGGCGTACGAAAAGTGTTGGGCGCCTCTGTATTGAGCCTCTGGCAAATACTCACAAAGGAATTCCTGTGGCTGGTGATCATCTCGCTGCTCATAGCTGCGCCCATAGGCTGGTGCTGTATGTTTTACTGGCTACGGCATTACCAATACCATGCCGCAGTGGAATGGTGGATCTTTCTTGTGGCGGGAGCATGTGCATTGGGCGCCACCCTGTTCACTGTCAGCTACCAGGCCATCCGCATCGCCAGGGCTAATCCTATAGAGGCATTACGTACGGAATAAATCTTCCCCCTGGGATAATACCCGTTAATCCTTTCGGATCCTGTTCCCTTCATCCCTGGCCGCCTCAGCCCTGTTCTTAACGCCACCGCCTCCAAACGACCTCGAATAAGTCAGCTTCAGGATGGGCCGTTGTGTGGTTTCCGTATTGAACTGTACATGGTTCTTTATGGAAAACGCTTCTTGCGTAAGCGTTCCGTAGTGTACATTGTATTGTTCCGTCCTGAGAACATCGGTTACAGACAGCTGTAATGTCCCGGTGTTATGTTTCAGCTCTTTTTTTATACCTGCATTCAGGGCCCCACAGCCATCTGATCGTATCGTTCCGTTGTATGACACGGAATTATACCAGCCCGATAGCTCAGTCGTAAAAGCCCCTGGCAGCTGGAAGGTCTCGCTCAGGTTAAGGGAACAGCTTAGATAGCTGTACTCCAGGGGGTGCAGGGTATAATCCAGCCGGTTTTGTATCAGGCTGCCTGTCAGCGCATAGTTCATTGTCCACCAGGAGGTGATCCGCCAGGGAAGACTGATCTGGGCCATAACACTGTTCTGGTAACGGAGATTTTCCGGTAAGACTTCCAGCAGATCACCCGAAGGGCTTTCTTTCAGCTGGTACCGGGCTATGGGATTATTATCCCGGGTAAAAAGCAGGGAAAAGGAAGATCCGCGGTGATTATATCCCAGCTTTAGATTATGGGTGATCGTTGGCTGCAGAAAAGGGTTCCCCACATAAATAGCGGAGGGATCGCTGTACCCTACAAAAGAGGCCAGGTCATTATAGGAGGGCCTGCTGATCCGCTTAGTATAGGACAGTTGCCAGTCTGTATTTTCATTCACCTTCCAGGATAGGAAAAGAGAGGGAAAGATGGCCCCCAGCTTCCTGTTGATGACTTGTTTACCGGTGACAGGGTCATTCATTGTTGTCCGTGAGTATTCATATCGGGCTCCGGCTACCAACTGAAAAGCAGGGCTCATCTGCGCGGTCATCGAGGCGTAGGCTGCGCCTATTCCTTCTTTCATTACAATAGTGGCGGATGTTTCAGCCCTCGTCACCCAATCTCCGTTGACAAGCCCCTGGATGGCGGAGGCGCTGGAATCATGTGTATCGGCGCCTTTTATACCTGCTTCCATTTTCATCCGGGACGATAGCGTTTTCTGGTAGTCCAGCCGGAGCACTCCTGCATGAATGCCTGTATTGGCGTAAGTCTGCTGCAGGGGGGCATAGATGCTGTCATTACCACCGGCCGGCGTTCCGTTGGTATTCAGAAAAGAGCTCTTTATATTGGAAGGGTTATTGTTATTGTAATAAAGATAATCCACACCCAATCGGATCTTTTCGCCTGTTCTTATCTCTTTTTCAATGTATAGAGAGCCGATCAGGTTTTTCCATCGATCGGTTTGCCTGATGAATGCATCGGAAAGCAACAGGGAGTCCGGCAGCACATTATACCACTGGTGATTAAAGCTGTAATAGACCGTGTTACTGCTGCTGTAATTAATGCTGCCTCCAAAAATGGTTCTGGAATTTAGATGAAGGTCGAACCCTCCCATGGCGTCATGGCCATTACGGGTGACATGCGTTGTGTCATGTAGTCCTACTTCTATCTGTCCCCCCAGGAAAGGCATATCCTGGCTGCTGGTGATATATAGATCGCTATAGCTCCTGTTATGGGAGAAACTATAGGAGCCATAGAAGCTGCTGTTCCTGGTGTTATGAGAAAGGTTGAGGGATATCGTTCCTTTCTCGCGCCAGCCATATCCTGCCGTAGCAGAAAAATTCCCGTTGGTGCCCTGTTTTTTATTTTTCTTCAGTACGATATTGATCAGCCCTCCACTGCCTTCTGCATCATAACGGGAGGGGGGAGTGGTCAGTAATTCTATGCTTTCGATGTCATCGGCGCTCATGCTGCTCAGCAATGACACCACCTGCTCCAATGACATACGCAATAAACGCCCATCTATCATCACCATGACGCCGCTCTTGCCATTCAGAGAGATGCTGTTGTTGCGATAATCGATCAGTACGCCGGGAGACCGCTGCAGGACCTCCAGGATTGAGCTTCCTTTGGTAAGCACGCTGCTTTGGACGTTGATCACTGTTCCATAGGACGTCTGCCGGATGGGCCGTTTGTCTGCGCGGACCACTGCAGCGGATAAGCTGGCCGTATCGACGCGACTGCTATCCGTCTGACCGGCGCAAATTTGAAAAATACCCGCCAGGAACGCGGAGAGGATGAATGGTTTGATCATGGAACAAAGGAAACAGTCATCCGCCGCCTGCAGAAATAAGAGTGATCACCAGTAGTATATAATTGACGAAATACCCGCCTTACCGTTCACCCATTCCCGGCTGCATTTGGTCAATTCATGGCTGCATTTTATATAGCCGGCCTCCCACATGCTGAAAAAAAATTGTAACTTCTCTTCTATGAAGGCAAAATTGTATCATCTTCCTTTCTGGTTCCTGTACAATTACATATGGTGGGTGGTGGCAATAGGTAATCCTGTAAAGGCAGCCCACGCCATGACCTATTTACCTTTTGCCGTAAAGTTCTCCTTTTACGCCATCTTCCAGGCCCTGGCCGTTTATTTCAATCTATACTTTCTCATGCCCCGGTATTTCGAAAAAAGCCGGTTCGTTGTATATACCCTTTATCTCCTGCTTACTATTCTGTGTGCCTCCACATTGATCATTACAGGCTATTATACAGGGGCATTCCTGGCCCATAAGACCATGGACCAGGCATTTGGTCCCGACAGCGGCTGTTTTTATAAATACTATGGTACGACCTTACCCACCACACTGGCGAGCATGACCTTTGCTATGACCATCGTGCTGACAAAAAAGTGGATCCGGACAGAAAAAAGACAGCAGCTGATGGAAAAGGAGAAGCTGGAGACCGAGCTCAATTTCCTGAAATACCAGTTCAACCCGCATTTTCTTTTTAATACCATTAACTCCATCTTCTTCCTCATTCATAAAAACCCGGATAAGGCTTCTGCATCCCTGGCCAAATTTTCTGACCTGCTACGCCACCAGCTATATGAATGTAATGACAAACAGATCCTGCTCAGTAAAGAGATCGCCAACCTGGAAAATTCGGTAGATCTGGAAAAGCTACGGCTGAATGACAATGTGGAAATAGATCTTGACATTAGCCAGCGTGTTACAGAGTCTCTTGGCATAGCTCCTTTTATTCTCATGACCTTTGTTGAAAACGCATTCAAACATGTTTCCAAACATACGGACAAGCCTAACTGGATCAGGATCCAGCTCAACGTTGACCACCGGCAGCTGGATTTCAAAATAGTCAACAGCGCCACCCATGCCGCTTTCACCGAGGTGGTCCGTTACGG
>Ga0206926_1050_pt1 | contig 25535 bp, 22 predicted proteins | sample Alteio_BWOrgHeat_59_FD_152955 | JGI IMG/M metagenome (GOLD analysis project Ga0206926, IMG submission 152955) | Enriched cells from forest soil in Barre Woods Harvard Forest LTER site, Petersham, Massachusetts, United States -... | ecosystem: Environmental > Terrestrial > Soil > Temperate forest >... | reverse complement strand
ATTGCTGTTTTACAACAGTAATGAGATACAATCTGGTTCTGTGAACCTGCAAATGTACTGATTAAAGGGGGAACTTCGTACCTTTAAATGCAATGCGGGAAGAGGGACTTCAAATAAAGGAATGGCAGCAACGGATTGCTTTATATGAGGATATGAAAGCCTACGGGCATTTGTACGACCTGCTGTTCAACGGCTTACACAGATTTTGCCAGGCATTTGTGAAGTCCGGGGAAGTTGCCGAAGAAATCGTCTCCGATGTCTTTATCAAGCTTTGGCTGATCCGCAATAATCTCCACGAAATAGACAATCTGAAGGTTTATCTCTATACCATCGCCCGGAATCTTTCGCTTAATTATCTCACCCGTCAATACAGGGGAACGCATGTAAACCTGGATGATATTGAACCGGATATGGCGATAGGGACGGGCAATCCTGAAGAGCTGTGTATCTCGGCAGACACGTTAGAAAATATCCGGGCTGTCATCCGGCAGCTGCCGCCCCAATGCAGGGTGATCTTTCAGCTGGTGAAGGAAGAGGGTATGAAATACAAGGAAGTGGCTGATGTGCTGCGGATCTCACCCCTGACCGTACGTAACCAGGTGGGGATCGCTACGAAAAAGATACTGGAAAAACTCTCCCGACTGGGTGAGGAGTACACCCAGCCGGGAGAGAGATGAGCCATGCGCCTGCATGGCATGAATATACGGTACGGATCAATCTTAAAATTTCAGGGCCAGACCGATGTTGAGGTAGGCGATGCCATAACCCAATTCGGCAAATGCACCCAGTTGGGGTGTGAAATAGTAACGACCGCCTACGAAAAGGGAAAGACCCAGGTCGCTGCCATAGGATCCGTATCCATTGGTGTAGGTGCCGCTGGCGTCGCTGACGCTGGTGGATACGTGATTGTATGCGAGCATTGCGCCGCCATAAAGATCCAGGTTGTCAACGCCGGAGCCGGTCCAATGCCAGGCGCCGCGTACGCCGATGATGGAGTAATTCCACTTTACGGTTTCATCATAATACGTGTATTTGTACCCCTTATAACCGACATAGCCGCCGAGGCTGATGACGCCGGGGCCCGCTTCCCAGAGTCCTCTTTCATACTGGAGGCTGAGGGCGGGGGTAGAGGAGCCGACGTTGGGGCCGAAGGAGCTGCCCAGGCCGATGCCGAGGCTTACTACGTTGGTACCTACTGAATAAGTGTCACTGCTGCTTTGAGCATTCACAGAAAGGGTCGAGGCAACTAATACGATGGCCAGGAAAAGAATGGATTTCCGCATGTTGTATTGTTTTTAATGGTTACTACGCTAAGTGGTGGTTCTAAGCAGGCGTCTTGTTCGGGTCTCTTTGTGGGGTTGCAGAGGCGGCAAATATAGGGGTTTTTTTGTTAAAATGTTAGGGGGAAGTATGGGTGGGACAGAACCCCGGTGAGACAGATGTCCACAGGACATCTGGATATTAGGTGGAGATGGGGAGAGAGGGGGAGGGAAAATCGAGCATTCACTGTTATAATTGCAAGGACGATGACTAGTTTTCCTGGATTACAGGGTCAAGCATAGCCCTGTTGACTGGTTTTTGGTTTAAAGCGTTTTAGTCTCAACCCTCTGACCTTTTCCGCTGCAAACCAATTTTGATACTTCATCTGCAGCCGGGTCCAAATGTCAGCCGTTCCTCCAAAAACAGCCTCAATCCGGAAAGCCATTTCGGCGCTGATAGCGGCCTTGCCATTCAGAACATCGGACAAAGCGGTACGGGTGACGCCAAGCATTTTTGCGGCATCGGTCACGGTCAAACCGTACTCTTTAATTACATCCTCGCGTAAAATAGTACCGGGATGAACGGGTGGTTTTGATCTCTTGAGCATATTTACCTCCTTTAGTGATAATCGATATAATCGATCTCGGATACATTCTTGCCGTCAAAGCGAAAAATAATCCGGTAATTTCCTGTAACCCTAACGCTCCAAAATCCTGCAAGATTGCCTTTCAGGAAATGAATCGCCAATCCTGGAAACAGTAGCAAATCTTTTGGCAGTTCCTCAATCTCGTCTAATAGGTCGAGAATGCGGTCGATTTTGTTAATCTGGTCGGCTGCCAGCTTCTTCCGGTCGTTGTCCGTCCAGAATCGCTCCAATCCCTTATGCCGAAAACTCGTTATCATAGGCATGATTGTAGCCTGTAAAGCTACACTTGTCAAGTTGATTTTCCAAAACTACATAACGTGAAATTTTAAACATTGATTACCAATGCCAAAGGTTTCAGCAAAGTCGGAGCTGGGAGAGAAAAATAAAGCCGGGGTTATTCTCCCCCCGGCTTTGTTATGGGGCTGTTGATCGGTACGGGGGTGCCGAAATTGGGGGTGCCGTCCGTGTTCCATTGAAATGATTGCATACGGGGGCTGCGGGCATTGCCGCATCCGAGGCCTGCGGATGCGTTGGCGTGATAAATTATCCAGTTCTCTTTGCCATCGCGGGAGACGAAGAATCCGTTGTGACCCGGTGCGTAGGCTCCGTTGTTGGTTGCCGTTGTGAAGACGGGATTGGGAGATTTTGTCCAGTCGGAGGGATTGAGGGGATCACCGCCGGTTTTTAGGGTGAGCAGTCCGAGGCAATAGTTATCTGTCCAGCAGCCGCTGGCTGAAAATGTGAGGAAGAGCTGTCCATTGGGATTGATCAGGGCCTCGGGTCCTTCATTGACAGCGGGCGGGGCGCCCATTTTTTCCCAGCTGAAGGTGGGGGAAGAGATGAGTACGCGCTGGCCTTTTAGCGTGGTGGGATCTGCCAGCTCCGCTATATAGATGTCCTGTTCTGTATTGACCGTACCCTGCCAGCCGGACCAGATGAGATACAGCTTGTTGTTATACTGGAAAGCGGAGGCGTCGATGGCCCAGTGGTCGGCGGTGGTGTCGGCGAGCTTTCCCTTGAATGTCCAGCCACCAGTGGTGGGATTGGTATTATCATTCTCAATAACATAGATCCGGTGGTTGTCATTGTTGCCGTCGTCGGCCGCGAAATACATGTACCATTTTCCATTAAAGTTATGCAGCTCCGGCGCCCAGATCTCTTTTGAATAAGGACCGGATACGGGGGGCGTCCAAATGGTGGAGATGGAGGCATGAGAGAGCTGCGACATCTTTGACGTGGTGTAGATGGCGAGATGGTCCCCCAGGGTGTTCATATAATAGTAGGTAGTGTCCTGTTGGATGACCCAGGGATCGGGGCCGCTGGTGAGGAGGGGATTGGTGAATGTGGTGATGGGCGCCGGTGGGACGGGGGTGTTGTTTTGTGCGGAGCCCTTGCCGCAGGAACAGGCGGCGACAAAAAGGGTAACGGACAGAAGGCCGGCTAGAGGCTTCTTAGAAGAAGAGAGACGAGGGAAGAAACCTGCGGGTGATGCCAGACGGGTGATAAGATCTATACGGAACATAGGCGTTGTATTTATGAAGGGTCCGTCCCTTGCGGGACGAACCCTCTTTTTTAGTAATTCGGATTTTGTTTCAATTTCGGATTAACGTCCAGATCGTACTGGGGAATGGGCAGGAGCTCATCCCGGCCAGCTTTGAAATGGGCGAATGATGGATCGCGGACGGCGAGGCCGGTGCCGAGGTCACCCCAGCGGGTGAGGTCTTCCCAACGATGGCCCTCACCGCAAAGTTCGGTTATCCTTTCGTGTTTTAGCTGGGTGAGAAAGTCTGTCTGGCTCAGTCCAGGTTTGGCCACCGTGAGGGTAGCCAGCCCGGCACGGACGCGGACGCTGTCCACATATTTATAGGCGGCGGCTGTCTGTCCCTGTGCATTCAATGCCTCTGCATAGAGGAGCAGGACGTCGGCGTAACGGACATACCGGTAGTTATTCCCCGAGTGGAAGACCTCGCCGTTCATCGTGGCGTCATCCAGCTCTTTCCGGAAACAGACCTCGGTAATATTTCCATGCTGGATGCTGGGATCGGTGGCGAGACCAAGGTTATTCCAGATGGTGCCATAAGCGAGTGTAAAGGCGGGGCCACGCTCGTCCGTAGAATCATAGAGGAAGGTTGCCGCCAGGCGCGGGTCCCGCTGGTTACTGGTGGTCTTTTCCTGGAGAAATTCCCAGACGGGCCAGCGGCGTGCCTGTCCATCCGTGAAGCCCACGGGCGAAGGGGCAAAGAAAGGCGGGATGGATGTGCCATAGTTGAGGTTGTCCGATGTGCCGATCTGTGTGTCATCATCATGGGTGTCATTGGGATTGACGGCATTCTGCCATTCGAATACAGATTCGGCATTGTTCTCCGCCGTCTGGATAAAATTGGAGCGATAATCCGGCATAAGCGAATAAAGGCCTTTACCACCCCCGTTGATCAACCAATCAAAGGCGGTCTGGGCCTGTGCATATTTATTTTGCTGCATATATGCTTTTCCCAGCATGGCATATGCGGCGCCTTTGGTGACCCTCCCGATGTTGTTGACATCATAGGAGACGGGCAGTGCAGCAGCGGCGGCGGTGAAGTCGGCCTCGGCCTGTAAAAAGACGCTGTCCTGGGACGAGGTAGGCGGATAGTCGGTGGTGACGGAGGTGTGGAGCATGATGGCCACGTTGCCAAAGTTGGTCGCCAGGTTATAATAAAAGAACCCACGGAGGAACTGTGCTTCCCCGATGAGCTGTGCTTTTAGGGTAGCGTCCATGTTGATGTTTGGGACGTTGTCGAGGACCTGGTTGGCGCGATTGATCCCAAAATAGTCGTCCGAGTAGAGCGATGTGATCTGGCCGTCGTTGTAATTGGTGATATTAAAAACATCGTAACAGTTGATGATATCGGAATTGGGACTGGTGCTGTAGCCTTCATCGGAACGGATGATGGAGATGAAGTAGAGCCAGCGGCAAAGTCCTGTCCGGTGGAAGGTGCTGTAAATGGCGTTGATGCCTTCCTGCGCATCGGCGGCCGTTTTCCAGAATGTGGGTGTGGTAAGGGCATTCGGATCGGTGATGGTCAGGTCCTTTTTGCAACCTGCTGTCACGAAGACGAAGCCGACCAGTATATAGATCATTTTTTTCATTGTCTCTTTTTTTGGTGTGGCCTGTTTAAAAATCGAATTGGACGCCGGCGGAGAACACCCGGCTGGGAGGCCAGTTGCCTACGTCGAAGCCTCTTTCCAGGATGCCATTGCCTTGTATATCGGGGTCCAGTCCTTTGTAACCGGTAAGGGTCAGGAGATTTTGTCCGCTGATATAGACCCGGGCATTTGATACGCCAAGGGTTCCAAATGTGGATTTCGGGAAGGCATAGCCCAGCTGAATATTCCGGATGCGTACATAGCTGCCATTCTCCAGCCAGCGGGAGGTCTGGGCCATATTGTTGATGGCGACCGTCGGATCCGTAGCAACGTCCACGGCCAGCCGCGGATCAGGGCCATTTGGATTGCTGGCGGACCAGGGGCTGATGTCCTTGCGGAAATTTGTGAGCTGATAGCCATCCAATACGTGTCGTACATCGTCGTATACTTTGTAATTAAAGACACCGACGAGCTGGATCCCCACGCTGAAATTTTTATAGGAGGCGTTGAATTGCAGACCGCCCTGCAGGGTGGGCCAGGGGGAGCCTACGTACTGACGGTCCTTGTTATCAATAACGCCATCGCCATTCGCGTCGAGGTATTTTACATCACCTGGTTTTGCGTTGGGCTGGATGACCTGTCCGGCTTTGTTTGTATAGGCATTGATCTCCTGCTGGGTGTGGAAGATGCCGGCTGTCTTGATGACATACCACTGTCCGATGGAATGTCCCACCTGTGCGCGGATAAAATCAGTAGGTTCCAGGTAGTCCACTTTATTGCCATTGGCGTCTGTACCCTGGTCGCCTACGGAAACCACTTTGTTATCGATGGTGGTGAGGTTGGCGGAGACATCCCATTTAAAAGGTCCTTCCGGGCTATGATAGGTCAGGGCCACCTCAATGCCTTTGTTGCGGATGGATGCTGCGTTGGCCACTCCATTGGCGCTGGCGCCGAGGTAGAGCGCGGCGGGGAGGCTTACGAGGACGTCCTTTGATAAGGCATTATAAAGATCTACGGTGAGGGATACCCGATTATTAAAGAGGTTGGCGTCAAAACCAACATTCTTTTCCACGCGTGTCTCCCAGCGTATATCGGGATTGGACAGGGCTGCCTGGTAGACGCCGACCACGGGTGTCTGACCGGCGCCGTAGACGGCCCGGGGACTGTTGTTCAGGATGGCGAGATAGGGCCAGGAACCATAAGCATCCAGGCTGCTGCTGATGCCGAGACTGCCATAGGAGCCACGGATCTTCAGGTCATTTATCCAGGGGACATGGAAGAAGTCTTCTTTGCTGATGCGCCATGCGGCGGCAGCGGAGGGGAAGTAGCCGGTGCGGTTATTGGGACCGAAACGGGTGTCCTGGTCGATGCGGCCGGAGAGGGTCAGCAGGTATTTGTCATTATAGACGTAATTGACGCGGCCCAGGTAGCCATGTTGCCGCCAGAAGACGGAGGTGCCGCCTCCGGCGGAAGGCGATCCGGTGGCGGAGCCGATGGTGGTAAGGTTTTGTCCGCCTGCATCTGTGAGCAGGGTCCGGCTTGCGTTGGTGTAGTTGCGTTCCTGTTGTGTGCGGGAGAAACCAACGACGGCGCTGAGACTGTGGAGGCCGAAAGTCTTATTAAAATTGAGCGTATGCTCCATCAGGAAGTTGGTGAACGTCTCTCTATCCTCATAAACGCTGGTGTTGGGCGGCTGGTTATTATAGCGCCAGATGCCCGTGTCGCGGACCTCTTTTGTGTAATCAAAGCTGGCTTCGAGACCGATGTTGAACCGATAGCTTAACCAATCGGTGAACTTCAGATCGGCATAAGCGTTGCCTACCATCTTTGCATAATTGGCGTTGACCTTATCCAACTGGCTTACGGCTACATAGTTGGAAGCGTAAGACGGTACATCGTTTGTGCCCATGCCCCAGCCTGCGGGATTGGAGGGGATGGCCTTGTATTGCGGGCCCTGTATGCCGATGATGGGGAGCATATCAGCCGCCTCATAGAAAGCGTTGATCCCGCCACCGGGGTTATGGCTGCTGGTGTTGCTGAGGACGATGTTCTCACCGACGGTGAGTCTTCCTTTGCGCCCTTCCGTATTGATGCGGAGGCTGGCTCTTTGGAAGTCGTTACCGATGAGCACGCCCTGGTTTTTGTAATAGCTGCCGGAGAGGAGATAGCTGCTGGTCTTTGATCCTCCGGATATACCGAGGTTATAATTCTGATCGTTCCCCGTGCGGGTGACAGCGTCCTGCCAGTTGGTGTTGATGGTGGGGCTGGCGATCTGCGCGGCTACGCCCGCGGGCACGTTCATACCTGAGTTGGCGTATTCTGTTTGTATGGTCTTGAGATATTGAGGCGCGTCCATCACGTTCCATTTCTTTGGTAGCTGCTGGATGCCGTATTTGGCGGAGGCAGAGAACCTGGAAGGTCCTTCTTTTCCTCTTTTGGTAGTGATGATGATGACGCCGTTGCCTGCCCGGGAGCCATAGATGGCGGCGGCGGAAGCATCTTTCAGGATCTGGATGCTGGCGACGTCATCGGAATTGATGGTGGTGTTGGCATCGGCGAGCATACCGTCGATGACATAGAGGGGATCGCTGTTGGTGAAGCTGCCGACCCCGCGGATCTCCACGGTGGACATGGAGCCGGGCGCTCCGTTGTTGCGGATGGTGACGCCGGGGACGAGACCCTGGATGCCTTCTACCACGGAGGCGGAAGTGACCTGGCGGGCGTCGTTCATATTGACTACGCCGGTGGCGCCGGTGAGATCTTTTCTTTTGACGGTCTGGTAGCCGATGATGATGGCCTCATTCAGATTGGACACTTCGGTGAGCAGGGGGATGATCCAGTCGATGCGGCCGGCGATGGGTATTTCCTGGGATTGGAAACCGATGGCTGAGAAAACGAGTATGGCATCGGGTTTTGTGACCTGCAGGGTAAATCGTCCATCGTCTCCCGTGGAGGCGCCGTTGTTGGTGCCTTTTTCCAGGACGGTGACACCGGAGAGGGGCTCCCCTTTGGCATTAACCACTTTACCGGTGATGGGCGGGGACTTTATGGCCGGGATGGGTGCGATAGGCTGGATGGGTGTTATTACGACCAGGTTATCGCTTAATCGCCGGTAGTGGAGGGATGTATTGGCGAGCAGGATGCCCAGTACATCATCGAGGGAGGCGTTTTCGACCTTTATCGTCACTTTCTGGTCTTTCGGAAGGATGCCTTCCTGGTAGACAAATCGGAAAAACCCTTGGTTCTCAATGGCTTTAAAGGCTTTTTTGAGAAGGACATTCTCCAGCTTCAGGTTTATATTTTTCTGGCCGTAGCTTTTGGCAAAGGCCTGGGTGGAGAAGGCAAAAAGGAGAAAAATGGCAATTTTCGTCATCAGCAGGTATTTGATGAGTGAGTTGCGCGCACGGAAGGGTACGCAACATCTATAACTTTTCATACTTTAGTGTTGATAATGATGAATGAAATGGATGCCCCGGTAAGGGCGACTGTTTCTTGTCTAATCGGCGGGGAATGCGGTAACATTCTCCGCTTCTTTTTTTTAGATGGGTTATGTGATGTGTAGCATATGGTCAATTTTGGGTTTTACAATCGTATTTTCTGATAAGTGCAGGTCAGGGGCCGATGATGACCTCTTTGTTATGGATACTATATTTAAAATTGCCGGCGATGCCGATGGCTTCCATGACCTGGGAGAGACTTTCGTCGCCAAAGACGGCGTTGAGCCGGATGGTTTTGAGCTCATTCCCTTTGATGGTGACTTTTACGGCATACCAGCGTTCCAGCAGACGAGCCACTTCTTCGAGGGAAGCGTTATCAAAGGCCAACTGGTTCTTCATCCATAGGATCTCGGTGATGCTGCTGTCCTTCTTTTGAAAATGTACTTTTCCAACGGTGATCAGCGGCTCGTCAGGTGTGGGGTCAGCGGTGGTGTGACCGGAGAGGACAGTGACTTGGTCGTTGTGTACGATGAGCTTTTCATTGGGCTTCAGCACTATTTTTTTATCCGGGCTGTTGTGTACCGTCACTTCTACGGAGCCCTGGACGAGGGCTGTCTCTGTCAGTCTTTCGTCGCCGTATGATCTGACATTAAAGGCGGTGCCGAGGACTTTTATATCGATGACCTTTGTATGAATGAGGAAGGGATGGTCCTTGTCTTTTGCCACGTCGAAGTAGGCCTCGCCGGTGAGCTGTACTTCCCGGGGACCATTTATAAAATCGCCGGTATAGGTGAGGCGGCTGTCCGCGTTGAGCCAGACCTGTGTGCCATCGGGCAGTTGGATGCGGCTGCGGGAGCCGGGGCGGGTGCTGACGGTGTTGGAGGCCAGGGGTTCTTTGGTCTTGCCTGTATAATGATGCAGGAGGAAGAAGAGACCGATGAGGGAGGCTGCGGCGGCCGTGGGAAGGAGCCATTTGCGCAGGCTGCGCACGGGAAGCGCTGAAGGAGGCTGCGGTGTGCTGTTGTCGGATGAGGAAGCCTGGTGGACGGGCAGGTGGGCGTTCAGCCGTTGGAGATGACGCTGGTAGGCCTCCTCCTTTTTTACGGTGGGCGTCTGTTGGGCGCGCCAGATGCTGCGGAGGGTCTCCAACTGGGCACGCCATGCGGGATTTTGCTGTAACAGGGTTTCCAGCTCCTGTAATTCTCCCGGCGTGGCTTCTCCGGCAAGTGAAACGCCGGCCAACACTCTGAATCTTTCTTCTTGTTTTGTGTCCATTGTGTTATAAGACACAGGAATGGATGGGGAGGAACCAAAGAAGGGAGATTTTTTTTTATCATTGCATTTAAATGTCCAGACCATGTCCCAGCTTATTTGGATAAAAATGGCCAATCTTGTCTTTGAACTTGAAAAAAAACTGGCGGTGCAGCTGCCCTCTCCCTTATCTTCCCCCGGTATTAAGCGGAATATCGATAAAATGAAGACGGTGCTGGAAGAGGCCGGTCTTTTGTCGCTGAATCCGGCAGGAGAACGCTATACGGAGACGCGTACGGACCTGGAAGCCAGTATAACGGGCGCCGATGCGGGCGACCTGGTGGTCCTGGATGTGATCAAACCCGTTATTTATGCGGACCAGGGCGGATCGAGGACCCTTATTCAGAAGGGCGTGGTCATTGTGGGCAACAAATAAGAAAAAACTCTATGTCAACAACTATCAATTTTGCCATTGACCTGGGAACGACCAATTCGCTGATAGCGAAGGCAGGTAATGGAACGGTGGATATTTTTAAGAATCCGGCCGGTATGAAGCTGACACTGCCCAGCGTGGTGGCTTTTAGAAAAGACCGGATATTGATCGGCGATAAGGCGAGGGAATATGTGGAGAAGGACCCCGGTAATGTGTTCGCCTGTTTCAAAAGGAAGATGGGCACCAGCGAAAGTTTTTTTATCCCGAACAGCGGGGAGTTTAAAACACCCATCGAGCTGAGCTCCATCATCCTGCAGGAGCTGAAGCATTTTATTTTTACGGGCGAGACGCCGGAAAGTGTTGTCATCACCATTCCTGCCAGCTTTGACACCATCCAAAGCAATGCGACGAAGGAGGCCGGCTATGCCGCCGGTTTTAAAGAGGTGCTGCTTTTACAGGAGCCTATTGCAGCCAGCCTGGCCTTTGCCAACAAAGAGGGGAAGACCGGTATGAAGGGGCAATGGCTGGTCTATGACCTGGGTGGGGGAACATTTGATGTGGCGCTGGTAAAGATAGACGAGGATGAAATGAAAGTGATAGATCATGAAGGGGATAACTTTCTGGGTGGGCTGGACCTTGATCAGCTGATGATCACCCAGCTGTTTATTCCTTTTTTAGAAGAGAAGTATGGCGTCCGTGATCTTACTGCCAAGATGTTGCGGGCGAATGGGATCTATAACAGGCTTTACTATCAATTACTTTATAAAGCGGAGGAGGCGAAGATAGCGCTGAGCAATTATCCTACGGCGGATGTTGAGTTTGACTTTACGGATGAGGAGGGGACGGTGCAGGAGGTGTTCTTTACGATCGACCGGGAGGCGTTTAATGGGTGTATCCGGGAGAAGATAAGCTATTCGATATCTTTTATACGTCGGCTGTTGGAGAGAAACCGATTGGGGGCCGGGGATATTGCGGAGGTGGTATTGGTAGGCGGGAGTACGTATATCCCGCTGGTGCGGTCTATGCTGGCGGCGGAGCTGGCTATTAGTGTCAATACTTCGATAGATCCGACGACGGCGGTGGTGGAGGGTGCGGCCTGGTATGCGGGGAGCAGGATGAGCAGGCTGGAGCCTTCGGTGATGAAGTCTTTGGGAGAGGACGGTGCAAGTAAGGGTAAAAAGAAAGATGCGGCGGCGGGTGGCGTTGAAGTAAAGATGGCCTACCAGGTGAATACGCGGGAGAATGAAGAGTATTTTGCGGCCTCCGTCAAGCAGTTTCCTGTCGGCGGCTTTTACCGGATCATCCGCAGCGATGGGGGATTTGACAGCGGGTTTAAGCCCGTGGCGGCGCGGATCAGCGAAATGCTGGTGCTTATGCCGGGGACATTGAATATTTTCCAGCTGCGATTATATGACGCCGGGCGTGTGCCTTTGGAGGTGGAGATCCCTGAGATCAATATCACACAGGGACGATTCTCTGTTTACGGTCAGCCTTTGCCCAACGATATTTGTCTTGAAGTGGATGATGCTGACAATAAGATCACGCACCTGGAGGTGATATTTGAGCGTAATACGATCCTGCCTATCCGAAGATCTGTCACCAAGGCATTGAGCAGGACCATTGTAAAAGGCAGCGATGACCAGCTGCTTATCAATGTGCTGGAAGGGAGCCGTTATGCATCCCCGCCCTCCAATCTACCTATCGGGGTGGTTGCCATCACAGGAAAACAATTGTCGACGGACCTTGTAAAAGGATGCGATATCGACTTGACATTTGAGATCAGCGAAAGCAGGGACATCACGGTCACGGCCTATATCAGCATGATCGATGCGGAGTTCACCTCTGTGTTCAGCCCTTCCACCCGGACGGTGAATATCGCCCGGATGAAGGAGGAGACGGATTATTTATACCGGGTGGGCGACCGGCAGCTGAGCAAGCTGCTGGCCAAAGAACAATATGAGGAAAGCGCGGTCCTCCAGGAGGCCATGAAGGAGCTGGAAGTGATACAGCGTGAGCTGAAGAAAATGAGCGCTGATGATGTGACAGATGCCCGGTACCAGCTGGATGACAGGAAACGCAGACTGGCGCAGGTGATAGACTCCGCGGAAAAAGGCGATAGGATGGTGCTGCTGAAGGAAGAGTATTACGCCAAAAAAGAGGACTATTATGAGATGCTGGTGCAGGCCGGGGATACGGATCTGTTGAAACGATTTGCCGCGCTGGGCGCGGAGGAAAGTGAATGGATGGAGCATTGCAGCCCGAGATTCCTCCGGATGAAGATCAAAGAGATGGACCGGCTGAGCTGGAATGTGCGGAGGAAGGACCTGGGGCATGTGACGGCTATTTATATGTATTATGCGATGAAGCCGGATGATGCGTATAGTAATATCGGGGAGATAAGGTTGTTGAAGAAAAGGGGGGATGAGGCGCTGACGCGGGGGATCGTTGATGAGATCCTCGCTATTATTCATAGGATGTATGAGCTGCTGATAGATAAGAACAGGGATGAGACGATGACGGGGACGGGGTTAAGGGGCTAAGTGGATGGAGTCGGGGAGTCGGTGTGTCGGGATCGCGGGTGAGCCGCTGGGAGACTGTTGATGGGAATGTTTCATAAGGATCTTTGCGACGGAGTCTGCCGGTGTATTGCTATTGATGGTGTCGGTGGTGGTTCCGTCATGGATATAAACGGGACCACGGCGGATGTCGCTCATGTCATCGTTGTTACAGGAGTTGCTGAAGAGGACGCGACCAAGAATGATGGCGACCCAGATGCCCCTGAATACAAAGGACCGGTGTCTTTTTTTCTGGAGCTTGTGCATCTCCACCAACTTTTCGGCGAGTGCATTTTTTATATCCGGTGATACGGCCAGCGGTTCTGCATTTTCGATCCACGTGATGGCCTGTGTTCTGTCGCTGGTACTCCGATTGAACGCAAAGATGCCAGCTTCCATTACCCCAAACGCATATTTATCGCGCAGTGTATTGAAGCGTCTTTCAGGTAATAACTGTATCAGGTGCAGATATTCTACGGACATCAGCGGCGACACATCGTCGAGGGTCACGGTGATGCGTCCCCCCTTCTTTGGGCTCTGGTGGTGATAATATTCAAGCCGGGAGATGTTGTTATCCAGCAGCTTGCTGATCCCCGACCAGGCCCCTTCTTCATCGGAGACTGTCATGAGCAGGGGATTATTTAGCAGGGTTTCCAGGTGGGCCGCGTCTGTATTCCGGAAGCAATCATCCGTAAAAGAAGTAAATGCCGACCTGAAGTAAGGACTGATCCAGCGGATAAAGGACGGGTCCTGGTAGAGCGGGGACTGTTTAAAGTATGCGTCTTCCCCCAGCTGGTGATCCTGCAGGAATGTTTCCAGGACCTCATCCCCGGCAACCAACTGATAATAACCGGCAATATGCTCCTGTTGCAGCGCATCAAAATAATCTATAATATCATTTTTTGAGAGGGAGATCCCGTGGATGTCAATGTTTTCTCCTGCATTCAGCTCCAGCTCAGCCAATAATTTCTTTCTTCCCAGCAGGATGGCTTTTTTATCCAGGGGGTCGGGAATCGATCCGTCAAAAAGAAAAATAGGGGACAGGTAGCGCATGCAGCAATATTACAGCACGGGAAACAAAAAGAGAATTAAATTTAGCAACTAATTTATTCTTGTTATGATCAAATTACCTATCCTTTTATTGTCTATGACCACATTTTTGGGAACACTCTGCCAGGCCCAGCAGCCGACCGCCCGTGTCACGATCGCCAATGGAGCATTGGAGGGCGTGGTGGAAGCCAGCGGTATACATTCTTTCAAAGGTATCCCCTTTGCACAGCCGCCGGTAGGGCCGTTGCGTTTCAGAGAGCCATTGCCGCCCTTGAACTGGACGGGCGTACGCAAGGCCGATAAATTTGGTCCGCGCGCCATGCAGCTGCCGATCTTTAGCGATATGCAATTCCGTTCAAATGGTATGAGTGAAGATTGTTTGTATTTGAATGTGTGGACGCCCGCTACTGCTGCGGGTGCGCGTCTACCCGTACTGGTGTATTTTTATGGCGGGGGATTTGTAGGCGGGGATGGTTCTGAATACCGGTATGATGGGGAGAGCATGGCTACGAAAGGATGTGTCACGGTGACGGTCAACTACAGACTGGGTGTTTTTGGATTTTTAGCTCACCCGGAGCTGACGCGTGAATCGAAGCATCATGCGTCCGGTAATTATGGGCTTATGGATCAGCATGCAGCGCTGGTGTGGGTGCAAAATAATATAGCGGCATTTGGCGGTGATCCCTGGCATGTCACCATCGCCGGTGAATCGGCGGGGTCTTTTTCTGTCAGCGCCCAGATGGCGACGCCTTTATCAAAAGGGGTGTTTGCCGCTGCCATCGGGGAAAGCGGATCTTTGTTGGGAGGAATGACGGAGTCGCTGGCGCAGGGTGAGCAGAATGGATTGAACTTTGCTGTCGGGCTGGCAAAAACATTGGACGACCTGCGTAATATGTCCGCGGCCGATCTGCTGGCTGCCACGGCGAAGGCGGGGCGTTTTCCGGTGGTGGTCGATGGATGGTTTTTTCCGAAGTCGCCGGACGAGATCTTTGCAGCGGGTGAGCAAATGCATGTACCCTTATTGGCGGGGTGGAATTCTGCGGAGGGCAATTATACGTCGCTGTTAGGACATGAAGCGCCTACGGTGGAGAATTTTGAGGCCGCTGTCCGGAAGATGTATGGGGATAAGGCTCCGGCGGTGCTGGCTGCGTATAAGGTGAGCTCAGATGATGAAGTGAAGCAGGCGGGGACGGATCTGGCTTCAGCGCAATTTATCGCCTTTGGCACCTGGAAATGGATCGATGTGCATAGTAAGACGGGGGGAGCGCCTGTCTACCGGTATCTGTATGCGCATCCGCGGCCTCTATCTGTTGGGGCCACGGGTATTCCCAGACCGTCGATGGGGGCAGGGCATTCGTGGGAAATAGAATATGCGCTGGGGAACCTGTCAACGAATAAGGTGTATGCATGGGATGAGGATGATCAGACCGTGTCGACAACGATGGAGGGTTATTTTGCGAATTTTATAAAGACTTTTGATCCCAATGGTGCAGGGCTGCCGAAGTGGAAGCCGGTGAAGGGCCAGCGGCCTGATTATATGGTGATCGATGTGGTGTCGCATGGGGAGCAGGCGGAGAAGGATGGAAGGTTTAAAGTAATGGAGGCATTATGAAAAAGCAAGATTTCTTTGTTGTTGTGTCTATATTCGTGCTCACGTTTACCTTTTTGGGTTATTTGATTGAAAGAGAACGGAAGAAAGATGTTAAAGAATTCGAATCAACCAGGATAGCCGGCAGGATCAGGAATGCGTATGCAACGAACCATGGTTTTGGTGGAGGATTTGACATGAGTCTTTCGAACAAGCAGTATGCCTTTACGCTTGATTCGGGCTTCTCTTGTAATTTTGGTAGGACGGCGGAAGAAGGCGATAGTGTATTCAAGGCGGCATATGGGGATACGTTGTATTTAATAAAAAATAAAACCGGAGAGGTTATTAAATATACATTTCGTAGAGATCATCAGAGTGAAAAGGTACGTTAGGGCATTGTGGGAGCTTGTGAAGGAGAAAAATGAAGCAGTTTTTGATGGAGGATCCGGGAATATAAGCTGATCTTAGTAAAAGATAAATAACAACAGAATGCCTATGATTGAAAAGATCAACGGTTTCTTGATTCTGAGAAAGTCTTTGGGAAATTTATTTCCATACAGTGCAATATGCCGTCTGGGGGGAAAGGAGTATCGTGGTATGCAAAGAAATCATTTAGAGGATGTCGCAGAGGAGTATTACGGAAAAACGCTACCGGCGGATATTCACCGAATCTATAAAATGAGCCAGGAGGAATCTAATGATCTGCTTTTCCTCAATTATATTAAGAATTACAGAGATGCGCTTACAATTCTCGATTATGTCAGTAAAAAGAACGATCTGAATGAGTTAATCGCTATAGCATCAGACACGATAACCGAAGGAAAGGGGGATTTTGATTTTGCCAATGGGAAAATAGAATGGTTGGGGTATGATGTAATTGTATTTGGAGGTTCATCTCTGATATTGGACGGTCTCTTTTTTAAGCCGGAACATTTTGAAAAATGGGTTCCCCTAATAAATGAGAATGGGCTGTTCTCTAATAAGGATCATATTCATGATTTCATAAAGCATTATTTTATTGTTGCGGACAAAGGCATAATTGAGAATTATAATATGAAGGTTCTTAGGGTTGATGCGGTGAGAATTGGAAGAGTGTTAGGAACAGTTGTTTCGGGATGATCGTGATGATCACTCTTTTGAGTGATTTTTGGATGGGCGGGGACGGACAAAAAAAATGGACCGACCTTGCGGCCGGCCCTGGTCCGGATTCGTACTCAAATATGTTGATAGACGATGTTAAGCGCCGTGGTTGCCGAAACCGGGGCCACCGAAGCCTTCTCGACCGGGACCGAAGCCGCCGCGGCGGTGCTGGAACATCTTTTCAAACTGGGAATATTGATCGGGGGTGAGGACGGATTTGAAGACGTCCTTGCGTTTGGCCATGAGGTCCTTCATCTGCTCCATTTTCTGTTGTGGCAGCAAGTTATCATTCTCATGTATGGCCTTGAACTGGTCTCGGAGGGAAGCGTTGCCGGCCTTGATCTTTGCTACCTGGTCATCCGTGAGATTAAGACGGAGTTTCAGCCTTTCCATGTGACCGGCTTCTGCCACCTGTCTGTTCTCGTCCATCATTTTCCTGCGCTTTGCGATCTGGTCCTTTTGCTGAGGGGTCAGCAGGGCTTCCAGCTTGCTTTTCTTGTCTTTTTGCAGGTCTACGAGACCGGCCTTGTATTGTTTTAAGGTAAGATTGTCCTGTTTGTAGAGATCGGCGGCCTTCTGCTGATAGTCCTTGTTGATGGCCATTACCTGTTTACGCTGTTCTGGCGTGTAGTGGATGCCGTTGCCACGGCCGTGACCGAAACCGCGTCCGCGTTGTGCCCAGCCGTGGTTGTTACGACCGCCTTCTCCGGGGCGGTGGGATGCCCAGCCTTCGCGGCCCTGGAACCCGCCGGGACCTCCGGGATGGGGTCTGAAACCGTCTTTATGTGCGAGGCTGTCTCCACCGTTGCGAGGGCCCCATTGATGGTGCATGGGTCTGCGATGGGTGGAATCTGCCGTGTTGGCGGGAGTCTGAGACTGCGCGTTAGCGGTCCAGCCGATGCATAGAATTCCTGCTACGAACAGTGATTTTCTAAGGAGTTTGTTGAATTTTGTTGTCATGGAATTACTGTTTTATATGTTATAGGGGGTATTTTGTACCGTTGTATGACGCCGGGTGGAGAGGAATGTTTAATGGGGCGGGAGGGTATACGCCCCTAAAATCAAGGAGTTTACCGAATTATTGTTTATGGGGGAGACAGACCTCCGGTAAGACAGACTGCCGGTGAAGACGAAACCCCGGTGGAGGTTCGGATCATAAGAAGAGTTGGGCGTGTGCGGCGAAGAAATCTAAAACCATGTGGGTGAGGAGCTTAGACAAAAGTCCACCTAGTCTACGATCTGGAAAATTTCAAAAGCGGCCCGTAATTGCCGTTATCAGCTTCCCGTAGTGCTTGCAGATAGGCGGAGCGAAATTCTCCGCCCTGGATCAAATCTGAGCTGCCCCAGGTAAAAACGTCTCGTCCGAATATCTTTTCAACGATAACGTCTGCGATAAGACGGGAATGCCGCCCGTTACCATTGGCAAAACAATGGATAGATACGATGCGATGTTTGAATCGAATTGCGATTTCGTCTTCGCTGAAGGTCTTATTTTCAATCCAAAACTTGCAATCGTCCAGGAGCGTCCTAAGTTCTACAGAGATCAGATATTTATCGACGCCGATATTCTTATCTGATTTTCGGAATGTCCCCGCCCATTCCCAAACACCTCCCAACATTTTTTGATGTAAATCCCGTACAAAATCTTCCGTCAGGATTTCCGTGATGGTGAATTTTCTTCTGCGTTCTATCGTCCAGCGTATCGCTTCTTCGATATTCCGTTGTTCCACTTCATCAAGCTCGCCCCTTGTCGTCACGGAGGGAAGCAGCAATCCGTCTTTTTCATCTTCATCGAGCGGCGTTTGCCCCTCTTCGTATTGTAGTTCCATCAATCCCATAAGTTTTTAGGCATTTCCCTTTTGATTTCTTCGGCCAGTTCGGCAACAGCTTGTTTTATTCTCTCTTTTGAGTTTCCCTGATCTTCGAGTTTCATCGTCGTCGATGTGCGGCCGACAATTTTTCGCGCTTTCTCATACGCTTTGCGCTCGATCATTTTTTCTAAAGTCCCATCTTTGGGTATAAAACCATAGACGAATGTCATATCCAGCGCTTCCGCTGCTTCTCTTAGCGCTTTAAGGCTGATGGTTCCTTGCTTTTCTCTTTTTTCTATATCCCCCATGCTTTGCGGCGTGATTGACAGCCTATCCCCTAATTGACGCAAAGACATATTTAGCGTCTTGCGAATAAGGTTTACCCATCCTGTTGCGGGCATGGCGTCCTGCAGTGGCTGGAAAGCCATCAGTTTTTTGTCCAGTTGGCGAAGGATTAGTTTGCTGTTTTGTAGTTTCATAAGCCTATACCTTTAAGTGTATCAAACAAATTTAAGTCTATAATATAAAATATCAATACAAATATTAAGTATATAGGCTTAAAAATATGTATAATAAATAAGCCTATAGCATTAATAAATATTGATAGAATATCATAACTAATTGGAATGCAATTGATAATGTAACTTTCTTTAAGATGAGAACTCTTTTCTATTCTACCGATGAAGGGAGTTCTAACTGCATGAGGGGGTAGGAGGCTGGTGCTATTCCGGATATTTAGATGCCCCGTTTATTACCCCAGATATGGATATGGAGCCTGTCTGTGTAGTTGAAATTGTAGGTTTTGCAGATGTCGACCAGCCAGTTCTCTTTTTGTTTCAGGCTTTCTATGGAGCGGCCCTGGGGCATGAGATAGACCGTGGCGGGGTCGATGTTGTATTCGCGGATCAGTTGGAGGACCTCGTTGATGTCGTCTGCTGTGTCGACGACAAATTTAAAGTTGGACTTGGGGGAAGCGGCGAAAAATTGGATGGCTTCCGGATTGAGCCTGTCTTCGGGGGTTACGTTGGAATTGGATAATTTGATGGAGACATTGTATTGGTCTGCCAGGGCATCCAGCGCCGGTAGGGGCTTTAGGGTGCCGTTTGTCTCAAATTCTATATGATAGGCGGGGTTATGGGTCTTTAATTTTGCGAGGAAGGACCTTAGTTCTTTTTGCTGAACGAGGGGCTCTCCGCCTGTGATCACGATGTTCCGGCAATTGATGGGGGTGACCTTTTCCAGAAGCTCTTCGTCGGAGAGGAGGAGGATCAGGTGGTCCTTGCTGTATTTTTTGTAATCGGGGAGGTTGTCGTTGTCGTGGACGAATTTTGTGCCCTGCCAGTTCCAGGTGTAGTCCGTATCGCACCATCTGCAGTAGAGATTACAGAGGGAAAGGCGGATAAAGAGGGAGGGTTTGCCCATGTTCTTCCCTTCGCCCTGGATGGTGTGGAATATTTCAGGTTTATCGTTGAGTTTAGCGAGTTTTAGCATAGACGGGCGACCTTATTCTTTAACTGGCGAGCTGGTCTTTGTTGGCGAGCTGGCCGCAGGCGGCGTCGATGTCCTTACCGCGGCTACGGCGGAGGCGGGCATTGACCTTGTTCTTTTCCAGGATGCTCATAAATTCCTGGATGGCGTCCTCTTCGGGTTTTGCGAAAAGGGCCTGTTCGATGGGATTATATTCGATGATATTCACCAGATCGGCCGGGACCTGCCGATAGATCTTTACCAGCTCCTCAGCGTCTTTGCGGGAATCGTTGAAGTCCTTAAAGAGGATGTATTCAAATGTGATCTCGTTGCCTGTCTGTTTGTAGAAGTGATTCAGGGCTTCTATGAGGACCTTTATATTATTCGACTCATTGATGGGCATGATCTCGTTGCGCTTCACATCATTGGCGGCGTGAAGAGAGACGGCCAGCTTAAATTTGACCTTGTCATCCCCCAGCTGTTTGATCATTTTGGCGACACCGGCGGTGGAAACGGTGATCCGGCGGGGGCTCATGCCGAGGCCATCATCGGGATTCGTGATGCGTTCAATGGCCTTCAGGACATTCTTATAGTTCAGCAGGGGTTCGCCCATGCCCATAAAAACGATATTCGAGAGTTTCTTCCCGTAGGTCTGTTCAGACTGTTGGTTGAGCAACACGACCTCATCATAGATCTCGTCGTAGTCAAGATTCCGTTTACGGGCCATGTACCCGGTGGCGCAGAATTTACAGCTCAGGGAGCAACCTATCTGGGAAGAGACGCAAGCGGTTTTGCGTTCATCGGTGGGGATCAGCACGCCTTCGACCAGGTGTGCATCCGCCGTACGAAAACGGCTTTTGATGGTGCCATCCGCGGAATACTGGGTGGCGTCCACTTTGAGCGCGGGGAAAGAGAATGCATCGACAAGGCGCTGACGCAATTCCTTGCTCAGATTTGTCATGTCATCAAAGCTGTGGGCGTGTTTCTGCCAAAGCCACTCATACACTTGCCGGGCCCTGAATTTCTTCTCTCCAAGGACCTCAAAATATTGTTCTAACTCGCTGAGGCTCAGATGCCGTATGTTCTTTTTCCCTGTGTTCATCCGACTGCGAAGGTACGCCGACGGTGGAGATTTTTATTGTTAAATAGTTTTTTGGTTAGCTTTACGCCTTTAAACGATGTATCTCTTTGATAATGAACCTATAAAATTTGAAATGAAAATGACTTTTGGAAAAAGCCTGTTGATGTTGATGCTGGCGGCGCCGGGACTGGCGATCGCGCAGCAAAGTGGTCCGTTCACGGTGACGGGAAGTATTGGTAAATTAAATGCTCCGGCGAAGGTCTACCTGATGTATGCCGATAGTGGTAAAAGGAAGTTTGACTCTGCGACGCCCGTGAACGGCGCTTTTACCTTTAAAGGAACCATCGGTGAAGAGACCCTGGGCAATTTTATCGTTGACGTGACGGGTGGGGGTCTGCGCACCATCAAACGTAGCGATGTGATCAGTCTTTTTGTAGAGCCTGGAACGATCAAGGTGGTGTCCCCGGATTCTGTTGGCAATGCCAAGGTCAGCGGTTCCCAGCTGAACATGGACTTGCAGGCATTGCATGATGTTTCTGTGAAGGCTGACAAGGATGTGAAGGCTGCCAACCCTAACAAGAGCGATGAAGAGCTGGCTGATACCATGAACACTGTTCATAAAGCCGTCTGGAAACAGTTTATCAAGGATCATCCTTCCAGCAAGGTGAGCCTGTTGCTCCTGCATAATTTTGGCAGCAGCGGTTATATCGACCCCGCAGAAGTACAGCCTATGTTCGATATGCTGTCTGCAGACCTGAAGAACAGCAAGGAAGGGAAGCAGTTCGGCGACATGCTGAAGGATCTTGCCAAAGTATCCGTCGGATCCGTAGCGCCTGATTTCACACAGAACGACACAGCCGACAAGCCTGTTTCCCTGCATGATTTCAAGGGTAAATATGTGCTGGTGGACTTCTGGGCCAGTTGGTGTCATCCCTGCCGTATGGAGAACCCCAATGTGGTAAAAGCATACCAGGAGTATAAAGGGAAGAATTTTACGATCATCAGTGTTTCATTGGATCGCCCGGGTCAGAAAGACGCGTGGCTGAAAGCTATTCATGACGATGGACTGACCTGGAACCATGTATCTGACCTGCAGTTCTGGCAGAACCAGGTGGCGCAGCTGTATGCCATCCAGTCGATCCCCCAGAATTTACTGCTGGATCCAAGCGGCAAGATCATTGCAAAGAACCTTCGTGGAGAGGACCTTGCTGCGAAGCTGAAGTCGCTGAATTTATAAGAGACGCTTTGAGTTGTTATAGAACGTTTACATAAAATAGAAAGGGCGCGACTACGGTCGGGCCCTTTTTGATTATTGTCATGGTTGGTTGTTATTCGCCGGCGAGCAGGGGCCAGTTCTTATCCGGTTTGTGCGCCTGGGTCATAAAAGCCGCCATCTTTTGAACGATGTCGGGATGAAGAGCGGCGATATTATTTTTCTCGTCGGGATCGTTGTTGATGTTGAAGAGCTCGATGGGGGCATCCTTATCCTTGTTCACATTTAAACGGATGCCTTTCCATTGATGCCAGCGAATGGCCTGGCTGCCGCCATTCTCGTGAAATTCCCAATACAGATATTCGTGTTCCGGCTGTTGTTTCGGATGTCCTGAAAGCACGGGCCAGATGGAAATACCATCGATGGACTCCTGTGGTGTGACGGGGGACCCTGCCAGCTGCAAAAAGGTGGGGAAGAGATCCCAGAAGGCGCCGGCATAGTCCGTTGTCGTGCCCGCCTTGATCTTGCCTTTCCAGCAGGCGATAAAAGGTTCCCGGATCCCCCCTTCGTACAGATCCCTTTTTATACCACGGAACCCACCGTTGCTGTTGAAGAAATAAGGGTCATTACCGCCTTCTTTATGCGGGCCGTTGTCGCTGCTGAAGAGGATGAGCGTATTGTCAGCGATGCCCAGCTTCTTTACTTCCGCCATCACCTCTCCTACGTACCGGTCCAGCCGGGTGACCATGGCTGCATAAGCGGCATGGGGATAGGGCTCGAAGGCGGCCTTTTCGAAGTGCGGGGTCTTGTCTTTGTCAAGCGGCGCTTCGTTAAATTCTTTTACATAATAGTCATAGACGCTGTCATGGGGCACGCTGAGCGCTGCGTGGGGCAGTGTATAGGAAAGAAATAAGAAAAAAGGATGGGCGCCCGTCTGTTGTTCCAGGAACTGCATCGCATGTTCATGGATAAGATCGGCGGAGTAGAGGGCGTCGCTGCTGAGGTTTGCCGTGAGAGGGACCTTTGTATCGTTCTGCCAGAGGTGGTCGGGATAGTAGTTATGGGCCAGAGTCTGGCAATTGTAGCCGTAAAAGGTTTCGAAGCCCTGTTTGGTGGGCACGCCTGTTGAGCCGGGATAGCCCAGGCCCCATTTGCCAAAATCAGCGGTGGTATAGCCCTGCTGCTGCAACCGGGTGGCGATGGTGACGCTGGTGTCCGGGAGGGGGAATTGTCCTTCGGGTTTAAAGCCCTGGTTACCTCTCACCGGTGTATGGCCTGTATGTCGGCCTGTCATAAAGCTGGCGCGGCTGGGGGCGCAGACGGCGGTGCCGGCATAAAACTGGGTAAAGCGGAGGCCTTGTGTGGCCATGGCGTCGATGTTGGGTGTTTTTATCTTTTGTTGTCCGTAGCATCCGGGGTCTCCATAACCGAGGTCATCGGCGAGGATGAAGATGATATTGGGTGATTGCTGGGCGTAGCCGGCGGTCGTGGTGAGGGTGACGAAGGCGGCGATCAAAAGGACGAATGGTGCGGCTGGTTTTCGATGTAGCATAGTCAGTAAATTTACAAAAAACCAGAAAAGAAGACCGTATATTGCCATTAATAAACTGATCGTATGCGAAGATTCTTTCGATTTCCGGAGGCGCTATTATTAGTGATCATAGTATGTGTTGTACTGGACTATAGGAGTTTTTTTAATCCATTGTGCATGATGCTGCTGGTATCCTGGTTTGTACATCTGTTGCTTAGAATAAGTCCACGATTCCCCAATTTTGCCAGCTTATTCCAGGTGTTGATCACGATGGGCTGCTGGTTATGTCTGCTCTATACTTCCTGGCGTCTCAATACCTCGGGTGGGGGGAACAAGCCGGATCCAGGTGGCGTTATAAACGGGCTTTTGTGGGGCGACATCGCCTTTATTGCCAGTCTGTTCTTTATGATGACGCAGGTTGTTTTCTGGTTGGCCGGTCTTTGGGTCATTCTGGAGAAGGGGCTGTTGCTGCGACGGCGAGCATAAACCAGGTGGCGTGGGGCAGCCATTGTTCCGACCAGCGCCAGTCATAGTCTTTTCCTGTAACAGCATAAGGGAGATTGAAATCTATATCGTTCTCATCATCGAGCCCGGAGGTGATGCCGTTGACGATACCGCCCGGGGCATTGGTGTATTCGGAGGTGCCAAAGAAGCCGTAAGCGGGGTTGTTATGTCCTGTGCCTTGTAGCATACAGGCGTCAAATGGATTGAGACCAAGGATCCAGTTCAGCTGATCCGTTGCGAAAGTTGTCAGGCTGTCACGAAAACTTTTTTCTGTCATAAAGAGGGGCGCTGCCATTCTTGCGGCTGTCGCCAGGGACCCCAGTCTTGCATCTTCTCCCTGCCACCAGGGGGATGCTTCGCTGCCATGGGGGAAGAAGAAGGCGCTATGCCGGTGGCCTGCTGTATCCTGCACCAGTTGTCTGCCATAGCCGAAGGGGTTGTTTACTTCGTGGGTGATGGCCAGCTCATAATGCAGTGATCTTTTGATGGCGGCTTTTATTTTCGACTGTGTTGCGGGGATAGCGTAGGGATAATAATTTACGAGGCTGACGATGGGCAGACCGGCGTCGGCGGGATGGAAGAAAGGTCGGTCCTCGTCATCGGCGCGCCAATAGTCGGTATAGTTTTTCCAACTGGTGAGGCGGCTGGTGAGCTGTGCGGCTCTTTTTTCGGCTGCCTGCTGATAGACCTGCCGGTGTGTGGCCTTGTATAATTCCGTGGCGGCCATGAGCGCGCAGTAATCGTCGAGTATGTTCTCCTTCCCATCGCTGGTTATTTGTTTATTCTCTTTTTCCAGGAAAGTAAATGCTTCTTCGGCGGTCTGCAGATAGTCGCGGGCGCTGTAGTCCCCGGCGATGCTGTCCGTAGATGCCAGGGCCAGGGAGGCGATGGCCAGTCCGCCGCCGGAGCGATAGCTGGTCTGGAAGCTGAGCGTTCCTTTGGTGACGCTGCCTTTGACGTAGGTCTGGCTGGCGGTGGTCTTGATCCTATAGCTTTGTTCTTCGGCGCCGATGTTACGGTCTTTTGCCTGCTTGCCGGGGCCGGGGGCGGCCACAGAGCGATAGAATGATCCGCCTTTGACATGGGCCCGGAGGAGGTAGTCTGCGCCGTACATGGCTTCATCCAGGACCCTTCTCCTGATCTGTCGGAAATCGGTGGTGGTCCTTGCCGCGAGCTCTTTGTCTGTCTCCAGGAGGGCCCAGACGGTGAGGGAGATCTGTTGTGGGTTAAACCAGGTGGAGAAGCTGAGGTGTGAAAGGTGTTTGCCATAGTCGCCGGTGGCGTCGTACCAGCCGCCGTGGAGATCAATTGGAGACGATGTGCTGTCGTTGCCCAGGGAGAGGTGGGTGTCTGCCTGGTCCAGCAGTCCTGCGCTTCGCTGACCTTTGAAGTAATAAATAACATCGGAGAGGGTGGCTTTGGCGATGAGGTCTTTACCAATC
>Ga0206926_1049_pt1 | contig 25595 bp, 23 predicted proteins | sample Alteio_BWOrgHeat_59_FD_152955 | JGI IMG/M metagenome (GOLD analysis project Ga0206926, IMG submission 152955) | Enriched cells from forest soil in Barre Woods Harvard Forest LTER site, Petersham, Massachusetts, United States -... | ecosystem: Environmental > Terrestrial > Soil > Temperate forest >... | reverse complement strand
CGTAACCGGGTCGCTAACGGAAGGCTTGGATGATTTTGCATCGCGCGCGAGACGGTCGCGTGATGGAGTTTCGCCTTGCGGGCAATATCTCGAAGTGAAACACGCTGGGGCATCATGTTATCTTCCAATACCGGAACGAATGAATTCCCTTGATGACAGGAATTTCTATTCCGTCATAGCCCATCTTTTCCGGTTCAGCAACAAACGGATTTGTGATCCTTTGACAAGGATGACGGATGGTAAAATCCTATGTCAGCTTCTCTAATGACATCTTGCCAACCTCTTCATACGCTTTCCAAACGGTTTGTTCATAAGCGGTCGCCTTGCCATCGATGACGTCCTGAACGCGGATTTCTCGTCCGGTGTGGGCCGATTCGAGGCAGGCGTAAATGATGGCTTCGGCTTCGAGGGCGCGTTCCGGTGAACCGATCACGGGCCGGTCCCACTGCTGCATTCGGCTGAGCAATTCGGCATAGCTATGAGCAAAGGCGTCTTCGGGCACGGAATTGTCACCACCGGGATAGGCGGGGGCAGTTGCCTCGTCCGAGCCAGTGCCCGTGAATTTGCCGTCGCTCCAGCTTCCCTGCGTTCCGTACAGTAAGATAAGTCGATGGCTCTTGCCGCGTCCTCCGCTCACGACCGAAAATTGAACAATGGCTCCTGAGGCAAAGCGCAGGATCGCGGCGGCGACATCCTCCGTATCGACCTTCACTTCTCCCCAGCGTGCATTGGTGCGAACGGGTTCAATCTGCCGCGTCTGGGCCATGACGCTTTCGCATGGGCCGAGAGTTTCCAGCATCCAATGCGTTTGATGCACGCCATGATCGATAAACCAACCAGCGCCCGCCATGCCCTTGAGATGCCGCCACGGGGTCATGAAAAAACCGCCTTTCATATCGATGACGGCCTGATCGAACAATAGGGTGGGTACCCCTAATTGCGTTCCCGATCGAATCCATTCAATCTCGCGCCGACGCTGGCGGCCCAGGATGGACGGCTCGCTCACTACCAGCGCTGTTTTGTGCCGGGCGGCGAGGGCGATGATTTCGTGGCCGTCGCGGATGGCCAGCCCGATCGGTTTCTGCATCTGCACGGCGATTCCCGCTTCAAGGAAAGGCCGCGCCACTTCGAGATGTAGATGATGGGGAATAAGGATGCTGACCGCATCGGGTCGATAAGGGCCGCTGAGAAGTTCCTGATGACTCGCCACGATTTGCGGACGGGAGGAATCGTCACGAAAGTGTTCGCCGAGCCAGACCTCGGCCCTGCCGGGATGAGGATCAGTCACGGCGATTAAATTAAATGCTGGTTGGCCCGTATGCTCGTTAAGCCGTCGCAGACCGTGAAGGTGAGCGCCGGAGATCTGGCCCAGCCCGATAAAAGCCATGGTAGGTGTCGCCATAATCGAAAGACACAGCATAGGATGATTGGCCACAAAAGAACACAGAGAACACAAGAATTGAAACCGTAGCGATAGTCATTCGTCCAGCAATCCCACGGAATCTTTATGCTCCTTGCGTTCTTTCGCGGCCATAGCTGATCCCTCGACAAGTTCGGGATGCGGGGAGCATGATGGGACGTGCTTCCAGAACTTAAGACGATTATCCCCGGCCCTCGTTCGCGTGAGCTGGCGGTGGAATTACGTGCGCATGAGTCGCGGAACATCACCTATGTCTCGCCGGGATTCCCGGTATTCTGGGAACGGGCGCAGGGCGTGAACGTCTGGGATGTCGATGGAAACCGGTTCCTTGATCTCACCAGCGGCTTTGGCGTGGCCAGTCTCGGTTACACGCCGGAAAAAATCGTGGCCGCGGTGCAAGATCAGGTTGCGCGCCTCTATCACGCGATGGGCGATGTCCACCCAAGCGCGGAAAAAGCGTCGCTTTGTCGGCGTTTGTCGCAACTCACTTTTGAGCAATGGGGTCTTGGCGCGGGCAAGGTCATTCTCACCAACTCGGGCAGCGAAGCCGTCGAAGCCGCGCTGAAGACCGCGTGGCTGGCCACAAAGAAGCGAGGCGTCCTGGCTTTTTCTGGCAGCTATCACGGACTCGGCTACGGTGCCCTCACCGTGACGGGACACCATCTCTTTCGCGATCCCTTTTCCTCGCAACTGGCCGATTTCGCCACGTTTCTCCCCTTCCCCGATTGCCAGCATTGTCCGTTCGGCGCGATCCCACGCGAACCCGATACGTGCCTGCCCGATTGCCTCAATACCTTTCTGCGGCGCGCTGAACGTCTGCTCGCCATGGGCACCATCGGGGCGATCATGGTCGAGCCGATACAGGGACGGGGTGGAGAAATTGTCCCGCCCGATTGGTTTCTTCCGCTGCTCCGCTCGCTCGCCAATCAATACGGAGTGCTGCTTATCTTTGATGAAATCTACACCGGCTTTCATCGCACGGGACGCCGTTTTGCCTGCGATCATTGGGATGTCCAACCCGATCTCCTTTGTCTCGGCAAGGCACTCACCAGCGGCTTTCCTCTCGCCGCATGCGTCGGCACGGCCAAGGTAATGGATGACGCCTGGCCCGAATCGACCGGCGAGGCGCTTCATACCAGCACGTTTCTCGGCAATCCACTTGGCTGTCGCATGGCGCTGACCTCGCTCGATCTGCTTGAAGCGGAACCGTGGAGCGCGCGCGTTGAGACCTTGGGCAATTATTTGCGCGATGGTTTGCTCAAGCTGAAAAAGAATTCACATCGCTGGGGATGGATTCGCGGTCTTGGCCTGATGCGTGGGATGGAAGTGCTCGATGCAAATGGCCAGCCTGATGCGGTTTGCGCTGGCCAACTCGTCGAAGCGATGCTGGCGCGGGGGATCATCATTCTCAGCGGCGGCGTGGAGCAGAATATCCTCTCCTTTACTCCGCCTTTTGTCATCAGCGAGGCGGAAATTGATTTTGCATTGGGCGAATTGACCTCTGTTGCGGCGAGCATCGATGGAAACTGATCCTTTGCGACGACTACCTCGGAACCTCTTTTACGGCGCTTCGTAAACGCATTTGCCGCGATGATAGGTGGCGAGCAGATAGGGCGTTTTCTCAGGCGAGAGGAGACAGAAATCGGCGGAGTTGCCTTCGATCAGTCCATGCTTGAAATTCAGGAGCGAGGCGGGGCGTGTTGAAAAGGCTTTCCAGGCATCTTCGAGATAAAAGCCCGCCATGCGCTCGGCCAGAAAGACACCTTGGAAGGGCGTGAGCGTGGAACCGGCGAGACGTCCCGAACCGGGCAAACGCGCCGAGCCATCCGCACCCATTTCGACTTCGATCTCGCCCAAGGTATAAGCTCCCCCGGGCTCCGCAGCAGCTCCCGCCATCGCATCGGTGGTCAGCAGAAGCCGTGACGGATTGGTTTGATTGAGAAGCCGCGCCAGCACGTTGAAGGCATGCGGTGGAAGATGCAGTCCATCCGGAATCAACGAGGCGTAGAGGCCGGATTGCGCCAGCGTGTGAAGAATCACGTTCTCGAATTTCGGCACGGTGGCAGGCACCGCATTGCCGAGATGTGTCCAGCCCACCGCACCCGCCTCGACAGCGGAACGCAAGGCCTGTCCCATCGCCGCCGAATGACCGAGAAAAACTCGTATGTCCTTGTCCACCGCCGCGTGAATCACGCGAAGGCTTGCATCGAGATCAACTTCCGGCGCCATCGTGATGAGCTTGATCAGGGAACCTGCAATTCCTTTCCAATCATCCAGCAGACGCACGTCCGGTTTCTGCATCCATTCGGCACGATGCGCGCCGCGATAACCGGGATCGGGATTGAGCCACGGGCCTTCCATATGAAGGCCGAGACAATTGCGAGCATCACGTTGAATTTGTTTAGTCAGCCCCGTCAGCAGTTCGCGGTAGCCTTCCTCCCGGTTCGTGATCAAGGCGATGAGAAAACCGGTGCATCCTTGGGCGTAGAGTTGTTGCGTTGCGTGATGCCAAGCCTCCTCCGATTTGAGCGGGCGATTGAAATCGATACCGGCAAAGCCATTGATCTGGATATCGATCAGCCCCGGCGCAATCCAGGGCATATCGAGAATATCGCCCTTAAGCGGTATGATCTTGTTGAAATTTTGTCCTTCGATCTGCACCTCGCAGATTTCGCCGGAAAGCGTGCGCGCAGTGATTTTCATGCTTCCACCTTTAACGGTTCGCGTATGTAGCGAATGAGGAAGCCCCAGAGAACGGTTCCGATGACCAGCATCGCCGGAAGAATCAATACGCCCTTCTGCAAGCCATCCACATGCTCCGATATATTTGTAAAGTGGTCGGACACATTCCCTACAATTGCCGGCGAACGCCAATCGCCGAAGAGATGAATGATGAACGTGCACAAGGCCATGGCGTTGGCCCGTAAATGAACCGGAACGACTTCAAACATTTGCGTGCAAATGGGGCCCGTGGGAAGAAAGAGAAAAAACATGCTCACGCCAAGTCCAACAAGAGAAAGCGTGGAATTTCCGACCGTCAACGCAAAGAAACAGATCGGCGCGGCAATGGCCATCGACGAGGCCATCAGCCAGGCGTATCCGGCAGGTGTCCGCTTGCGCAACCGGGTCGCCAAGAATCCGCCGAAAAGAGTGGCCACAAGACCTGTACCCGCCAGCATTTCCCCGAAAATAGTGGAGGAGTAACCCAAAGGCAATTGATGAATGCGGTTCAAAAAAGCAGGCCCCCAAATGCCAAAAGCCCCGAGGGCAAACGTCTGTGCCGCATAACCCCATACGAGAAGACTATAGCGCCGATTGAGCAACAGGCCAAAAATCTCGGCCCACGTCGCCTTGGGATTATTGGCGACCTGCCCCTCGACACCATCGGCCTCGCCTCGTTGCGGCTCACGCAATAAAAGCAGGCTCAGGGCCAATAAAACTCCCGGCAACCCGGCGTAAATGAACGCATGCCGCCAGTCACCTTGTTGCGCAAACCAGCCTCCGATGGTGAAGCCGATGGCCGATCCAAACGGAATCGCCACGTAAAAAAGAGTGAGCGCCGTATTGCGTCGCGTCGCGGCAAATAGATCCGAAATCCAGCTCGGCCCCATCGTGACGAAGCAGGCCTCACCTACCCCAACAAAAATACGAATGATAAAAAGATGGGTGAAGCCGTGCACAAAACCACTGCCCGCCGTGGCCAGGCTCCAGACCATGACACCGCCGAGCATGAGATATTTTCTGGGATAGCGGTCACCCAGATAACCAAAAATCGGAGCCGAAAGAAAATAGCCCAGCATGAAGGCCGAGGCCACCGATCCGGCGGCACCATCGTCCAGTCGCAGCTCTTTTTGCATCGGCGTCAGCACCGCCGACATCACGTACCGGTCGAGGTAGTTGAGCATGTTCAGCCCGGACAGGATCGCCAGGGTGCTCCAGGCGGCGACGGCGCTGGTCATTGGAATGGTCGACGGGGAACGCATGCGCGGGGATTGTGGGGCAGAGCGGGCAACCGTGCAAGAAACGGGTGGATAATGGCGGGGATGAAGTTAATGCGAAAAAGAATCGCTTCCGCGGCGACGTGCGCTATTTTCGGGGGCTATGTCAGGCACTACATCAGGCTCAATGTTGGGTTCGTGGACGGAAGCGTTTGTTTTTTCTTGGTATGTAATGATTCCGTTGACGATCTGCAGTATCATCTCATTGGCCATTATTCTTGAGCGAATGATTGCACTGCGAATAGGTCACGTCATCAAGCCTTCCCTCGCCAAGGCAATCCACGATCTCCATTACGGCGGGAAGACGACACTGGTCGAGCAACTCTCCGCAGATGAAGATACCGCACTCTCGCGCCTTGTCCGCGCCAGCTTGATGTACACCAGTTGGCCCAAGGACGAGAATTCCGATGCTGTTCAAGCTTATGCCCGCCGCGAAATCATCCGACTGGAACGCGGGATGGCTTTCCTTGAAGTTGTGACGGGCCTCGGGCCGCTCCTTGGTCTCATGGGCACGATTCTCGGTCTGATTCGCATCTTCGGTTCAGCGGGCAACGCTTCCGATCTCTCCGCCCAGAGCGCCGAAATCGCGGGCGGTATCGCCGAGGCGATGTATTGCACCGTGGCCGGTCTTATTGTGGCCATTCCGGCCCTGATCGCATCGACCTTGTTTGCCCGTCATATCGAGGCGCTTACCATCGACCTTGAAACGCTCTGCTCGGAACTTCTTGGCAAACTTTATACGCAAGCCGAGACCTCCGATACGGTTTAATCACCATGCTCTTTCCCCGGAAAAGGCGTCGCACGCCAATGATCAACATTATTCCGTTGATCGACGTTCTCGTCGTGCTCCTTATTTTTTATATCGCCACGACTGTCTTCAAGAAGGCCGAGCCCAAGATCACGATCAAAGTGCCCGACTCGACCCGGGCCAAGGCGACTCCGAATACTCCTCCCACCATTCTTTATGTCACGGACGAGAGCAAAATCTTTCTCGGCGATGAACCGGTCGAACCGGACAAGCTCGGTGAACTGCTCAAGAGCAAATTGACCTCCGATCCCGAGTTCAAGGTGGCGATGAAAGCCGATACGAAAGCACCCTTCGGCGTTATTGTGAAGGTCATGGATGCCGCCCATTTTGCCGGGATGGGAGACCTGCCCACCTTCATGAACACGGACAAAGCTGGGGCCTCGGGAGATTCGGGACCATGATTCGGGAGATCGTTCATTACGATGCCCCCGTACTTCGTGCCAAGGGCAAGGAAGTCGATCCCACCGCCCCGTCCGTCCAGTCCCTGATCGACGATCTTTTCGATACGATGCGGCATGCGCGCGGCATCGGCCTGGCCTCACAGCAGATCGGCGAAGCTTTGCAGGTAGCAGTCATCGACATCACCGGCGTCAAGGAACGACCAAGCAAAATGTGGGTCAAAGGCACCCCGGTTAATCCGGAAGATTATATGCCGATGATCCTGATCAACCCGGTGCTTAAACCGACCAAGACCAAAATCACCAGTCACGAAGGTTGCCTCAGTTTTCCCAACCTGACGCTCGACATTCCCCGTGCCCAGCGGGTCGCGGTCAAGACGCGCATGCAAGACGGAAGCGTGTTTGAGTTCGATGCGGGTGGACTGCTTGGACGGGCCGTTCTGCATGAGGTAGATCACCTTCACGGCCGGCTTTATATCGATCACATCAGCGCTGCAGAGCGTCGTGCCATCAAGGAAGACCTCGAATACATCAAGCGCGGCGAACCGATTCCGGAACGCGAGGAAGAATAGCCTCCCAACAAGCTCATTATTTTTAAGCGACATGTCCTAAAGTCCTTGTCCGCGCTACCGATTAATAAAGAACTGCATGGGATCCGCCGACAGCAAGAATTATCAGCTCCGCGTTCGTGTTACCTCCGAGGAACATGAACTCCTGGAAAAACTGTGTGCCGAACGCAAGTCTGGAGAAACCATCTCTGACTTGGTGCGCGAAGCCATTTCGCTTTTGGCCAAGGGCGGTTCAAGCAGTAGCGCGGGCACGCTGACGCCCGCCGTCCAAGCCAAGGTGGAGAGTCTTGCCGTCTTGCTCAAGCGGGAGCCACAGCAGGTGGAAGATGCCTGCGTCGAAGGCATTCTCGATCTGATCGAACGTAAATGCGAAGTGCCCCTCATCGTGATGGAGACGCATCTTCATTTGAAATACCGGAGCAAGGACAGCAAGGATGAATTTCCGTGGCATGCGTCGGCTGGACCGGACCCACAATCTCCCGCTTCAGGCACTTAGAAATCTCGCCATCCTGAGCTTGTCGGGAAATCGGCCACCAAAGGGTATTTGCTTAATCACCGGAGGCTGATCTTTCGACAAACGCAAGATGACGGATTGTTGTTAGTGGATTGGAAATGGGTAGCCATATTAATCCTTGCTACTTTGTGCGGGAAAGGTAAGATGACCCCGGTTTAGTGAGCAAAAGCTCATCGGTTTTTATCGGCCCAGTGGCCAAAATCGCCCCCTAGTTGTCTTTCGATGAGAGATCGTTCAGGGCCATAACACCTCATCGACAACATTTAATTGCGGCCTGATGCCGGTGATTTATCACCCGCATTGGCGCTCCAATTTCTACAGACAGCCTATATGATCAATACCCCTACAGTTGCACCCAGTCCCCTACCCTCGACATCCACGCCTCCCGTGATGTTCGCCGACCTTGCCCTTGCGGAACCGCTTTTGCGCGCGCTCAACGAAAAGAGTTACACCGAGCCCTCGCCCATCCAGGCGCAGGCAATTCCGTACCTCTTGCAGGGGCGCGACATGATCGGCGTGGCGCAGACCGGCACCGGCAAGACCGCCGCGTTCGCGCTGCCCATCCTGCAACGTCTCTCGGCCAATCCCGCGCCCGCGATGCCGCGCCGTCCCCGTGCGTTGATTCTCGCGCCGACGCGCGAACTCGCCGCGCAAATCGCGCAGAGCTTCGGCACTTACGGAAAATTCCTCAAGCTCTCGCACTGCGCAGTCTTCGGCGGAGTCAGCCTCTCCCCGCAAATTCGCGCCCTGCAACGCGGTGTCGATATCCTCATCGCCACGCCGGGACGTCTCGCGGACCTCGAACGCCAGAAGCATCTGAGCCTCGATAAAGTCGAAATCTTTGTGCTCGATGAAGCCGACCGCATGCTCGATCTCGGCTTCGTGCATGAGATCAAGCGCATCATCACCAAGCTCCCGCAGAAGCGCCAGTCGCTCCTGTTCTCGGCGACGATGCCGCCCGCGATCCAGGAACTTGCCGCGTCGATTGTCCATAATCCGGCCCGCGTCGAAGTCACGCCCGCTTCCACGACGGTGGAACGGATCGACCAGCAGGTCGCCTTCGTCAATCGTCATGACAAGTCCAAGGCGCTCGTTCACTTCATCAACCAGCATCCGAAGGGACTGGTCCTTGTGTTTGTCCGCATGAAGCATATGGCCAACAAACTGGTCGATCAAATCGCGAAGGACGGCATCAAGGCCGACGCCATTCACGGCAATAAATCCCAAGGCGCCCGTCAACGCGCGCTGGAGAATTTTCGCAGCGGCCATAGCCGTGTTCTCGTGGCGACCGATATCGCCGCGCGCGGTATCGACGTCAAAGGCATCACGCTGGTCGTGAATTACGATCTGCCCGAAGAGCCGGAGTCCTATGTGCATCGCATCGGTCGCACCGCCCGTGCCGGTCTCGATGGCCAGGCCATTGCCTTCTGCGATAATTCGGAACGCAATCTCCTTCGCTCCATTGAGCGGCTCATTCGCCGGACCATTCCGGTGCTCAAGGGTCATCCCTTCGAGGGAAATGCGAACCAACCGGACCAGCCCCGCACCACGACGGGATATGTGGGTTCGGGTATCGATCGCCCTCACCGCCCCGCGCCTCGTTCCGGTGGTTTTCGCCCGAACAATTCCTCTTCGAGCAACCGATTCGGCGGAGCACGTTCCGGCGGCGATAACAGTCAGCGCGGCGGATTTGCGCGTGCGGGCCGCTCGCGGTTCTAACGGTCTGGAAGGACGTACTTTGCTCGTTCGCGGACGACCGGGAGGTCGTCCCTCCAAAAAAACATGAAATGTGACGGTTGAATGGCAATTTGTTGCCTCAATCGTCGTATTCTATTCTGGGATAGCACCTTAAGACTGTAATAGCATCCTGAACAACTTTTACAGAGGCGTGGGGTTATTAGTTAAGTCTTCTTGCTCATATGACACTGGCCGATCTTTCCATCAAACGCCCGGTTTTTGCCTGGATGCTGATGATCGGCATTATCCTGTTCGGGTTGATTTGCTATCAGCGGCTGGGTGTCAGCTACATGCCGGACATCGATTACCCCACGCTCAACATTAGTGTGAATTGGCCGGGAGCGGCGCCGGAAGTGATCGAAAGCGAACTGGTCGATCCGATTGAGCAACGGGTCGTCGCGGTGGAAGGCGTGCGACAAGTACGCTCCAACATCGGACAGGGCTCGGCCAATATCTCCCTGGATTTCGACATTAACCGGAATGTCGACAATGCCCTGCAGGAAGTCGAGGCCAACGTGCAACAGATACGCCTGCCGCTGAACGTCCGGACGCCTGCCATCTGGAAGCGGAATATCGAAGATGATCCGATCATTCGTGTCGTGATTTACGGCAACAAGCCGCTGCGGGACATGGCCGATTACGTCGACAAATATTTGCAGACCGCGCTTCAGACTGTCGATGGCGTGGGTGATGTCAGCCTCGGCGGATTTGGTTCACGCCAACTCCGCATCTGGATTAACAACGACAAGCTCAAGCAATATCAACTGACGGTGCAGGACGTGCAGCAGACGATTGAGGACCAGCACGAGGAAGCGGCCGGTGGTTATCTGGAGAATTCCAAGAATGAAATCAATGTCCGCACAATGGGTGAAGGCCTGACGGCGGACCAGGTCGGCGACGAATTGATCCTGAAGCGGGGCGGCGAATCGATCTACAACTCGACCATTCACATCCGCGATGTGGCGCGGGTGCAGGACGATCTCAGTGATCAGCGCAACATCACGCGAGCGGATGGCCAGCCTGCCGTCGTAGTAAATATCAAAAAACAGCGCGGCTATAATGAAGTCGCTGTTGCTGACAATGTGCTGACCAAGTTGAATTCGATCAAAGGCGCTTTACCGCCGGGAATGGATGCCCAGGTCGTGGTTGATTATACGCAATTTACACGAACTGCCGTGGCCGAGACGCTGCACGAATTGATCATGGCGGGCATTCTCACCTCGATTATCTGCTATCTCTTTCTGGGAACGTGGAGTTCCGCTGCAAACGTGCTTGTGGCGATTCCGACATCGGTCATCGGGGCGTTCATGGCTCTTTATATCCTGAATTTCACGCTGAATTTGTTCACGCTGCTGGCCCTGGCGCTGGCGATCGGCATTGTGGTCGATGACGCCATTATGGTGCTCGAGAATATCGTCCGGCATTACGACATGGGAAAGAGTCGGAAGAAAGCCGCCCAGGATGGCGCACGCGAAATCACCTTTGCGGCGGTGGCGGCGACGGTGGCCGTCGTGGCGATTTTTATTCCGGTCGCTTTCATGAGCGGAATCATCGGTCGCTTTTTCTTCCAATTTTCGGTGACGATGACCGTGGCGGTGCTTTTCTCCCTGCTCGAAGCCATCACGCTCACGCCGATGCGATGCTCCAAGATGCTGGGCAAAAGCAACAAGGAAAGTTATCTGACGAAGCATGCGGACCGACTCTTCCGGGCCATGGCGGCGCGCTATCGCACGGCACTCATTTGGGCGTTGAATCGCCGCTGGCAGGTCATTGGAGGTTCCACTCTTCTTTTTGTTCTTTCGCTCTTCGCCGTCTCACTTCTGCGTCAGGAATTTGTGCCGCCGCAGGACCAGAATTTTTTCCATATCCGGATCGAAGCGCCGATGGGATCCTCCCTTACCTTCATGGATGAGAAAGTTGCGAAGGTCGAGCAATACATCAAGACGCACCCCGAAGTTGCCCATTATGTTTCCGGCACAGGCGATGGCGGGCGGGCGAATGTCGCCAATTTCGATATCGTCCTAGTCGATAAGTCAAAACGAAAAATCAGCCAGGCCGATCTGATCCTGAAGTTCCGCGCGGACCTGAAAGCCATGCCGGAATTGAAAGATATGTGGGTCAGCTTCTCCGATCTTTCCGGCCGAGGACTTTCCACCTGGCAGGCCGCACCGGTGGCTTTCACCATTCGCGGCCTGGAATACGACACTCTCAATGACATCACGACGAAGATCATGGCCAAGCTCAATGCCAGCGGCATGGTCACCGATTTGAACAGCAACTACCGCACGGGCATGCCCGAGGCGCAGGTCTTTCCGGATCGCACGGCGGCTTCCGAGCGGGGTGTTTCTGTCGATGCAATCGCGCAGGCGGTCAATGTGGCGATTGGAGGAACCGCGGATGGACAGTTCACCAGCAGTGGTCACCGTTATGATATTGATCTCCGCCTGGAAGGTCTTGAACGCGGGCAGCCTGCCGATATCCAAAAGCTCGACGTTCGCAATGAATACGGAGAACTCGTTCCCCTGAGTGAAGTCACGAGAGTCGAGATCCATCCCACGCTGCAAACGGTCGCCCGCATCGACCGGCAACGGGCCATCTCCGTGAACGGCAATCTCGCGCCCGGTGTCTCTCAAGCGAAAGTTCTAGAGCTAACGGAGGAAATCGCGCGTCCACTTCTGCCGCCCGGTTACGAATTTCATTTCGATGGCGGCGCCTCGGGCTACAAGGATGCCTTCAATAGCCTCTGGTTCGCGCTTATTCTCGGCGTGGCCGTTGCCTACATGGTCTTGGCCACGCAATTCAACAGCTTCCTTCATCCGATCTCTGTCCTGCTTGCGCTTCCCTTCAGCCTGACCGGTGCCCTGCTGGCACTTTGGGCGACCAACGAATCGCTCAATATGTTCAGCATGATCGGCATCATTCTGCTCATGGGCATCGCCAAGAAAAATTCGATCCTGCTCGTGGAATTCACCAACCACGTCCGCACCGAGGACAAGCGTCCACTCCGCGAGGCCCTGCTGGATGCCTGTCCCATCCGATTGCGCCCCATCTTGATGACTTCGCTTGCCACGATGTCCGCCGCCGTTCCTTCCGCACTGGGATTCGGCCCCGGTTCGGAGACACGCATGCCCATGGCCACGGCGGTCATCGGCGGCATTTTCGTTTCGACTTGCTTTACGCTCTTCGTCGTCCCCTGCGCCTATAGTCTTCTGGCCCGCTGGGAAACCGAGCCGGACGATGAAGAGGAGAGCGATGCCGACCTCACCTCACCCGATGCTTCCGACGAAACCTCTCTTGTGAAATAGCGGAGAGATTTATACCGAAACGGTTTTATAGCCCGGCTTGAGTAGCAACGTGTAAATCGCTCCTCCCAGAATTCCGCCGAAGATCGGCGCGAGGACGTAAACTGTCAACCATCCCCAACCGTTGACGGTAAAAGGAAGAGTCCCCCATCCGGCCCAAGCGGAAAACAATCTGGGCCCCAAGTCGCGCGCGGGATTGAAGCACGCCATCGTGATTGGCCCGAATAGAGAAATGAGCATGGTGATGGTCAAGCCGATGGTCGCCGCGGTCAGGATATGGGGCCGGCTGCCATTTCTTTCATCTGTTAGGGCCAGGATCACCATCAGGAGAATCGCGGTCCCGACGACTTCGGTGAAGAAAGCGCCCGACTGACTTGTGATCGAAGGAGCCAGCGACAACGGTCGTCCGCCCGGATTGGGAAAGTATTCTCCAAAGATCATCGCGCTGGCTTCGCTGCCTGGAAGACCCCGTGTAATGCCGTTCTTTTGCTCAAAGACGGTCAATGCATTGGAGAAGACCAGATAAAGCACGCCAGCGGCCAGGATTGAACCGAGCAACTGGCAAAGAATGTAAGGCGCGACGCGCTGCTTAGGGAATCCCCTCCACACGGCGAAACTGAGCGTTACGGCAGGATTAAGATGGGCGCCGCTTAACGATCCCGTCAGGTGAATGGCGGTGGCAATTCCCAGTCCCCAAATAATGGCGACTTGAAATATTCCCACCTGTGCCCCCGTCAACACAGCGGAGGCCACACTCCCGCAGCCGAAAAATACGAGCAGGAAAGTGCCTACGATTTCTCCGCAGGCCCATGCGGGAATGGCGTGCTTAACGGTCATGAACAACAACCACTCTCGGTGGAACAACAAGATGAACTGACGCTTTCAACCCCACACTGTTCTTTAGCCAGACAATCGGTGTGCTTGATCGTCAGTTGAAAAATGACGGAGTCACCACTTGCTTCGCCGGATTCAATTGGAAACTGAGAAATATAAGGAGCTTCGAACTCAACTTCCACCTCCAGTTCATCCGAAGGAAGAATTTTTCCTGCCAACTTCAAAATCGAAGCGAGCTTGCCCGCGTTCAGGACATGGTCTTCATCATTAGCCGCAACCCAGGCTTGAAGAACACATGACGAAGTAGACCGTCGCGTTCCTCCACAGTCGATAAAGTCTTTCTGAACGTGTCCAACTTCAGTAATGTGAAAATGGACTGGAATGGTGGTTTGATCGGGCAGACGGAAAACGATGCCCTTGCTTGGATTCTGATCGAGGAGATTTTTGAGTTCAGTGATGTTCATGGATTTATTTCTTTTCACGATAGCCAGCGACATAAGCTTCAAAGACGAGCTTGATTTGGTCCCGCACCCGGCGAAACACGGCTAAAACTTCCTCATCCTTGCCTTGGGCGTGCGCCGGATCGTCAAAACCCCAGTGATACCGATTTACCTGTCCCGGAAACATGGGACAGGCCTGGTCCGCATTGCCACAAACCGTAATGACGGTATCGATGTTGTGATCAAGAAATTCGTTCATCGATTTCGAGGCGTGATTAGAGATATCAATACCGATCTCCTTCATCACTTCGATGGCTTTGGGGTGGACGTAGCCCGCAGGCTTCGATCCGGCACTATGAACGTCGAAGAGGTCACTTGCGACATGACGGAGAATGCCTTCTGCCAGGTGACTGCGGCATGAGTTGCCCGTGCAAAGAATCAGGACAGACGACTTCACGATCAGCAGGCGCAGTCTGAGGTTGGGGAAGAAGAGGTTGCTTTGGATTTAGTCGTTAACCCATCGCAATCGGTCTTTAGCTTTGTCAAATGTCGCAGATCTTTCTTAAAGACCGGCTCGGTGCTGACGCAATCCTGAAGGCACCGGAGATTGGTATCGAGTTCCAGACTTCTTTTTTGCGGAAGACTGTAAATCATCCAGTTCTGATACCGGCGGCCTTCCACCATGCCTTGAACCTTAAGATAGGCGAGGTGCTTGGATATCTTCACCTGCGGTTCACCCAGGACTTCCTGCAAATGGCAGACGCAAAGCGGCTTGACTGAGAGCAAATGGAGGATACGCAGACGGGTTTCGTCGCAGAGGCACCGGTAAATGGCTAGGAGCTTCATTTATGTATGCTTGCATAAGTATATTCCTTTACAAGGATAAATATCCGCCGCAAGCAGCGGAGTATTGGGGATTCGCTTCCTGCGCGCGTTGTGCGCCCGGGCAACAAGTAGCCCGGGCCACCCGAAAAAGGCACCGTCGCCCGACGCATTCGTGTGATGGTCGATGGTTACCCCGGAGGAAAGGCATCCGCCGCTAGGGACAGCGGCGGCTACCAACTGCATGCCGCAAGCGGCTTCTAATGCGACATTAGCAGCGTCGGATCGAACCGGGTGATCATGTAGGTGATGATATCCATCCCCATACGATGCACCGCGAGAGAGCTTTTTAGGTCGAAATTGCGATAGAAAACAGACCGTTTTTCGACAAACGCCGTGTTGGTAAAAAGCGTACCGGGAGGAGTTGGCTTATAGCTCATGAAGTAATTTTCATCTCCGGGATTGATCCGCATGAACATCATGTCGCTGTAATCGTTGGGGGTGTAGAGAATAGCCATGATGCCGTCGATATCGAGATGCTGGGGAGGTTCGGCGTAATAGTTCATTCCCGCTGGAAACTGGCTGAGAGGATAACGTCCCCCGGCAAAGATGTCGTCGGTCAGCGAATAGGGGATGAAGTTTTTGTCTATATCCGTAATCACCCGCTTCATTTCCCGATGAAAGGCAATGTCGAAGCGAGATCCTTCTCCGGCCAATGCGTTATCGCCCCAGATACATCCCCCGTCGTTCAGGTATTCGCGCAGGTTATCAACCTCCGCCTGAGTGAGCACAAAGTCCTTGTGGCCGGTGAAGAAAATGAACGGCGGCATCTTTTCCAAAAGCTCATGGCTGGCGATCTTAAGGGGCTTGGGGACGACCTCTCCATTGACTTTGCCATGGCTCCATTCGGAAATTTTTGCCACCAAATTCGGGATGCTACCCGCAACGATATTTCCGTTGCTATCGAGACGCGTATTGCAGGCCCAGTCTCCATCGGCGTAAGAAGCGATATAGACCGGAAAGGTAAGAGTCGGATCCCCCTCGGCGATCTGCTGTGGGGTCCTTTGCCAGATATCCCTGACCGTATGTATCAAGGATTGAATACGAATATCGGAGGGGCCGCTACCAGTATGGGGAATAGGCGCCGGGGGCAGATGGGGACCGTCCGAATTGGACAGGCCGCCTAAACCCGGCACTCCCGGATCAGGAATTTTAAGGGTGTCTGGATCGCGGGGGATATTCAGATCCGATGATTCCTGACCGCCAATAACGGGGGGCTTCACATTGACGAATACACCTGGAGTGGAAGGGGGCGTCTGACTGGATGGCGGCGGTGGCCTGACTAGCGTCACATCAGGCGGCGGCACGACGGGCGCCCGAAAAACAATCCAGCTTGCCACGAGAAGAAACAGAACCAGATGGAAAAGCAACGCGCTTAAAAAGAAGAACGGACGCGTGAGTTTGTCCACCCGGCTTTGTCTCCCAAGGGGCTCTTGAGGCATAAGACATCAATACTCGCAATCACGCCGAAAGCGAACTATATCTTTTGAGTTTCCGCTTCAAAAAGCCACATAGCGACGATTGCCGGGAAAGTTTTCATCGTCCATGCTTTTCAGAATATGAGCGCATCCAATTCGCCACTTACGTGGGGTATCCTGGGAACTGGCGGCATCGCCCAGACCTTTGCGAAGGGACTGGCTAAATCGCATACCGGAAAGCTGGTTGCCGTGGCCAGCCGTCAACAAGCAGGCGCCAATACCTTCGCGAAGAAATTCGGACAGGTCCGCAGTCACGGCAGCTACGAAGCGCTGCTCGCCGACCCAGCGGTGCAGGCCGTTTATATCGGCATACCGCATCCGTTTCATGCGGAGTGGTGCATCAAGGCCGCTCGCGCAAAAAAAACATATCCTTTGCGAAAAGCCACTGACGCTTAATCACGCGGAGGCGATGGCTGTGGCGGAGGCCGCGAAGGAAAACGGCGTGTTCCTGATGGAAGCGTTTATGTATCGCTGCCATCCTCAAACGACGAAGCTGGTCGAGTTGATTCGCGATGGTGCAATCGGTGACGTCGGGGTCATCCAGGCAACGTTCAGCTTTCATGCGGGCTTTCACGCACATGGACGCCTTTTCAGCAATGCGCTGGGTGGAGGCGGTATCCTCGATGTCGGTTGTTATACGACTTCGATTGCGCGTCTGGTAGCGGGAGCGGCGCTGGGCCTGCCTTTTGCCAATCCGATCAAGGTCAGCGGATTTGCGCGGCTTCATCCCGAGGTCGGGACCGATTCCTATGCGATCGCATCGGCCCAATTTCCTGGCGGCATTCTTGCCCAACTTGCAACAGGCGTGAGCCTGAGCCAGGAGAATGGCCTGCGGGTCTATGGCAGCAAGGGATCCATCCATGTCCCTCACCCTTATGCGATATCGCTTGAGGGCGGCGAAAGCACGATTTTACTGAAACGCGGCGAGGCCACGGAAACTATCGTCACCAAGACCGACTCATGGCTCTACGCGCTGGAGGCCAATGCCGTGGCCGACGCGCTGGCGCAGGGCCGTCTCGAAAGTCACGCGATGCCGGTCGCCGATAGCCTTGGCAATATGGCGGCGCTCGATGCCTGGCGCAGTTCGGCTGGATTCGTTTACGAAAGCGAAAAGCCAAACCTGGGCAAGGATAGCGTACCAAGATAACGCGTTATTCCATTGTCACCTGACAACCGATCCTTGATTTTGTGCCAGCGGAACGCAGCATGACCGTTCCATTCATGACCTTACCTTGGAGCCAGTTTTCAAAATGAATATCCGATTAAGGCAAATAGCCGTATTCGCCTCTATCATCACCACGATCCTGCTGACCGTGAATGGTTTTGTGTCCGCGACCTGGAGCCACTTTTTTGGGATGCCCGGCTGGCTGGTTTGGCAGATGATTCCCGGTTCTCTAGTGCTGGTATTCATCGCCACCATCATTCTCGGATTTCGCTATTCCAATCTGTTGCTGCAAATGGGCTATGCTCTTTCGGCCTCGTGGCTGGGGGCGTTGAACTTTGCGTTCTTTGCGGCGGTGGCTTGTTGGATCGTTTATATCCCCATCTGGTTGGCGGGTTGGCCGTTGTCGCGTTTTGATCTTGCGGCAGTCCTGTTCGGTGTTGCCCTTTTGGCGACGGGATATGGGTTCATCAACGCCGCGTGGCTTCGGGTCACTCGAGTCACCGTCCAATTGCCTCATTTGCCGGAACCTTGGAAGGGCCGCACCGTTGCATTGGTCACTGATCTGCACCTAGGACATCTTTCCGGGCCGGGATTTTTACGTCGCGTCATCGAACGGCTTCGTTTATTGCAACCGGATGCCGTCTTCATCAGCGGCGATTTGTTTGATGGCACCACGGTTGATCTCGACCGTCTCGTTGCGCCCTGGCGTGAATTCTCGGCACCTCAAGGGATTTTTTACGTGACCGGAAATCATGATGAATTTGCCGATAGACGACTCTATCTGGATGCGGTCAATCGCACGGGCGTTCGCGTCTTGAATAATGAGAAGGTCTCCATGGACGGCCTGCAACTCATCGGTGTTCACGACTCGGAAGCGGGGGATCCCGATGAATTGCGCAGCATCCTGCGCCGAGTCCAATTGGACCCATTGCATCCCAGTATTCTACTCGCTCATCGACCGATCAATCTCTCCGTGGCGGAGGAGGAAGGCATTTCGCTTCAGCTTTCCGGCCATACGCATAGTGGGCAAATCTGGCCATGGAACTTGCTGGTCTCCCGTATCTATGGACGTTTTGCGTACGGACTTAATCGTCTCGGAAAGTTATGGGTCTATACGAGCAGCGGTGCCGGTACATGGGGCCCTCCCCTGCGGGTAGGCACAAAGTCGGAGATTGTCCTGATTCGCTTTGAGTAGGCAACCTCGTATGGGATTTGCTGTTCATCCGTTTTTAACTACTCTTTCATGAAAATCACCATGAGTGAAAACGACAAGGACGAACAATTTTACCGGGACACGGAATCCATCGCGTTTCCCAAGCTTGATGATCGGCAGATATCCCAACTGGCACCGTTGGGGCAACGTCGCAAGCTGCGTCGTGGAGATATTCTCTTTAAGGCGGGACAGCGGGACATGGGAATGACCGTGGTCATAAGTGGCGAGTTGGAGGCTTTTGAGACGAGAGACGGCAAAGAATTAGTTTTGGCCACGCCGGGGCCTCGAGATTTCGTTGGCGACGTGGCCATGTTGACTGGCAATTCCACTTTGGTCAGTGTCCGGGGCAAGGCGGAGGAATCGGAGGTTTTGATTATTGGAGCCAATGAATTGAGGAGAGCTCTCTCCGAGCTTCCCGGCTTGGGAGAAATCATCGTTACGGCACTGATGATGCGGCGCAAGCGTCTTCAGCGTGACCGCGAGTTCGCTGGATTTCGCATCGTGGCCACGGCGGGTTCACGTGACGGACACCAGCTCGATGATTTTCTGGACAAGAACCATATCCTCCATCGGCTAATCGATTTTGACAGCGACGAGGGACGAGAGCTTTGCCGGCGTCTGAACATCAATCAGCGAGATTTACCCGTCTTGATCCAGAGCAATGGTTTTCCTTTGCGTCGGCCATCCATCCGGGAAATGGCGAAGGCTGCGGGGCTTCTGCGTCCCCTCGCCAATGAGGGAGAAACGGAAATTTTCTGCGATCTTGCCATTGTCGGAGCCGGGCCTGCGGGGCTCGCTGCGGCGGTCTACGCCGCGTCCGAGGGTCTCAAGACTGTGGTGTTGGAAAGCTATGCTCCGGGTGGCCAGGCGGGTTCATCCTCGCTTATTGAGAATTTCTTTGGGTTTCCAACCGGCATCAGTGGTGGCGACTTGACGAACAATGCGCAGCTCCAGGCCTATCGCTTTGGAGCCAAGTTTTCGACTCCGTCGCAGGCATTGTCCCTGAGTTTTCACGCTGGCGAGCATGGCGCCGAATTGCAGATCGAAGGCTGCATGGCAACATTACGAGCCAAGTGCGTTCTGATTGCGACCGGGGCGGAATACAACCGCATCGAAGCGGAAGGACGCGAAAGCTTTGAGGGCCTGGGCGTTTATTATGCGGCGACTGCCATGGAGAGTAAGCTGTGCCGTGGCGCCACGGTGATCGTCGCTGGCGGGGGCAATTCAGCGGGTCAAGCGGCCATGTTCTTGTCGGAGAGCGCCCAGAAAGTTTTGTTGGTCATACGAGGGGACAATCTCACCAAGAGTATGTCGAGTTATCTTTCGCGGCGCGTCGAGACGAAGGACAATATCGAAATTCTTCGAAATACCGAGATTCGCAAAATGACGGGAGGAAAATTCTTGGAAGTGGTGGAGATGGAAAATACCCAGACCGGCGAACGACGCGTCGTCCAGACGTGCGCCGTTTTTTCGATGATAGGAGCCAAGCCGTGCACGAGCTGGCTTCCGCCCGAGATCGAGCGGGACGAAAAGAATTTTGTAAAAACCGGGCCTGCTGTCGTGAACGCTCCAGCCTGGAAAGGAATGAATCGCACTCCCTGTCCTTTGGAAACGAGCCATCCGGGAGTCTTCGCTGCCGGAGATGTTCGATCGGGCTCCGTGAAACGATGTGGCGCGGCGGTTGGTGAAGGCGGCATGGCGGTCGAGGGAATTCATCTGGCCCTCGGTACGTACAGTTGACGGTGAGTATGGGAGAAAAAATCCCTCAGCCACGAAGCGCAGTTGCTACGACTTGAAGCGCATCAGGCGACAGCAGGGAATTCCGTGGCAGTGCCAAGCTGAGAATCGCATCATCTGCCATCCAGGTGACGGCACGATATTGCGCAAAATTCAGGAAGCGCGATTCCCAGATTCCCTCTCCAATGCAGCGCCACTCGCCCGTCGCATAGATTTCCCACGGCGACATCAGACCGGTGGTGAGCGCCTTGGCCAGCGCCTCTTTCATGGTCCAGAGCATCGTCGCGCAGGTCACTTCTTCCAGACCGGAGGTTTCCGCCCAAGCGCGTTCTGCCGACGTCATTTGCGCGACCAGTATAGCGAGACGGCTGGCATCCTTTCGCTCCACATCAATGCCCATCGGATGCCCCACTGGAAACGCTAACCCCAGCGCGAGCCCCTGCGTATGCGTGATCGTTATACTCACTCCACGCTGGGAAGGATACTCCACTAGAGGCTGATCGAACGCGCCTGAAAAGACGGAAATGCGGCTCCCGTCCGGCTCATTCAAAAGCAGTAGCAGTCCGCGTTTTGCTGCATAGCGCCCTAAGAGATAACTCTCGCGTCTGCGTGGAAATTCCAAGTTCGTCAGTAACTTCGCCTCGGATGGAGAAAGTAGCGGTGCCGCACGCGGGAAGACTTCCTCATACGTCCCGTGAACCCAGCCCAGCCCGATCTCGATGAATTCGGCGTCCCGTTCGAGCCGCAGTCGGGCTGCTCCATCTTTGGGGTGTTGCTTCAGTGAAGCCGGAACGGACGGGCTCTCCGTATCATCAGCTTGAGTGCCTTTTGGGATCGGGCTCACAAGGGGATATCAGTTCCTGAGCTTTACTTGTCACTACCCAAGATGGACGGGAACAAAACTGCCGAATTCCATCTTCAGCACGCGATCAGCCAAGCCATAATATTCGTCGTCGTGCGTCACAGCCAGGATGGTGCGTCCCTGTTGCTTCAACATCGGCAGGATCTCACGATAGAATGTGCGCCGAAACTGGGGATCCTGTTCTGCCGCCCATTCGTCGAGCAGGAGGATGGGTTTGTCTTCGAGAAGCGCCACCACGAGAGCTAGGCGTTTGCGCTGGCCACTAGAGAGATTCACCGTGCTGATTTCGCCGTTGGTGATCGATGTCTTGTGCGCGAGTTCTGTCAGCGTCAGTAGTTCCTTGAGCCGTTCTTCCGCAATCTCGCGTTGCCCGAAAATGCGATCAAAGATGTGATAGTCGGAAAAGATGGCGGAGAAGAGATTGCGGTAGCTCCTGCGATTCGTGGCGCCGATCTCCCCATCATTCAGCATGATCTTTCCGTTGGCTGGCAAATAGAGTCCGGCCAATACTTTCAGAAAGGTCGATTTGCCGCTGCCATTACCGCCGGTGATGAAAACGAGTTCGCCTTTCTTCAACTCGAAATCCGTGGGCTGGAGTTGGAAGGTACTTTCTCCGTTTTCGTTGCGGTAGGCGAAGGTGAGATGGCTGCAGGTGAGTTTCTCGAATGACAGTGGCGCCGGGTCGTCCATTTCGACGGGTTCCACCTCACCCTTGGCGGAACTGTCGAGGGCCGTTTCAATCCGCTCAATCTCGTGAATCGCGGCGGTTGCCTCATTCATCATCGGGTAGACTGAAATGACCTCTCCCAGCGGGCCGAAGATAAAGATGATCAGTGTCGAGATTCGCACCAAGTTCACGACTTCTCCAGGGGCAAAGACAGGCATCAGGAAGATCACCACCGCCAGCAGGATAAAGAGGGCCGAGGTCGCCAGAAGGACGCTCTGGTTCACGATTGTACCTGTATTGACGCGGGCTTGCTGCGCGCTGCCGGCGAACGGCTCCAGTTCCTGGTGGAAAAACTGCTTGCTCATGCGGGAGTTCATCTTCAACTCCTTGAAGCCGTCGAGCAGGTCGCCAAAGACCTTGACGAATTTATTGTCTTCCACCGATACCTGCTTCAGTCCCTCGACGATCCTCTGCTGATTCATCATAAAGGCCATGATGATCGCACCAAGCGTCAACACGATGATCAGGAATGCCATGCTGGAGAGCGTGTAGATCACCAGAAAAGCGCAGCAGAGCAGCACCATGGAGGTGGCCGCACTGATGATCCCGGTGGCGGCACGGGAGAGGTTATTTGCGTGGGTGGAGATGACGTTGTAGAGCGGTGAGCGGCCGATGCTTTCGATTGAGGCGAGGTCGCTGCGGCGGATTTTTTCAGCCAGGCGCAGCCGCACGGCAAAGACGATCTCCTCCACCACGATGGTGAGGCGATGCATAAGGTATCCCTTGCACACCCAGAAAGCGCTCAAGCACAAAAGCACCATTACCAGTTCACGAACGTCCGACTGGTGGCGTGCAGCCTTGGCCGCAGCCGCGGTGAGGATGAAAATCACCAGCGTATTGACGATACCGGCAAAGGCCCCGGAGAGCATGAGATTCCGGTCGATGCTCTTCGATTCGCGCCGGAGAAAGTGGAAAAACTCCATAGCCTAGTGAGAGTTGCCGGGTGATGACGTGCCTGAGGAGGGCGCAGGTATCTTCGCGGAAGGCGTCACGACCGAATTGGCTCCGGTCCCAGTGGAAGAAGGATCGAGCATGAATGGCAAGCCACGCTGGTTACCGGTGATAATGACCTTGGCGTTGGGCGATTCGGCCAAGGTCTCCATGGCGGTAATCGCCTTGTATTGGAGCAGTTCCTCGGTCAACGTCTGGCCAATGAGCGTCTGCGCACGGTTGACGCCGCCTGCCTCGATGATCTGGCGGGTGGCTTCCTGCGTCTGCCATTCGATCCGGTATTTCATGCCCAAGGAACGCTGTTCCTCCACCAGTTTCGCCTCAATGGCGGCTTGGATCTTCGGCGGTAGTTCGACGGATTTCACCAACAGATCATCCAACACGACATATTTATTGCCGACGTCCGCGATGGTCGCCTGGAGAGCCTGCTGGATCAGCGAGCGCTTTGTGGTGTATAGTTCTTCCGGTGTATAATGGCCGACGGTTTCCCGGACAAGCGCCTGCACATCCGGCAGAATAATCGCCTCCAGATAGTTGGGGCCGACGTTCTTTTGCAAATAGCCGAGTTCCTCGATCTTGGGATGGAACCGGATGGAGGTGGTGACCATCACCGCCAGGCCATTGACGCAGATTACCTGAAATGAGAATTGCTTTTGCTGGATGCGAACATCGTAAATCGTCAGTCTGTCCCAAGGGGCGATGATCTGGAAGCCTTCGTCCCGCACCATGCTCGTATCGGTACCGCCAAAGAACCGATTGAAAACCACTCCGGCATGACCGCTGGGAATGGTGAAGAACATCAACGGCGAACAATAAACAATCAGGAAAAGGACTATGAAATGCGCAATGAATAGAAACAGGAGATGCCGCCAGCACCAGGCGAAAATCCGTTTCTTAAGCTGGCGACAGTTTTCCTTGAATCTTACCCACATAGGTTGAGCGCGTCCTTCCCGCCGAATCTATAGAAGGGAGAAAGCCGCAGATGGCAAGAGTGGAATTCCACCTGCTTGGGAGATCCGCCTTGGACGATCAGGCCAAGGCACACCGGGAGATTGCCAACACAGCCCGGAACAGGCATCAGGCCGGGACAGTAGGAGCAACCGTCACGATTTCCTGCTTGTCCTTTGAACGGAAAGTGCTCGCGGCAGCGGAGGTGGCATTGCCGACCGACTTGGCAACGACTGTCTTGCCTTCCTTGAATTTGATCAAGAAGTACTCCTTCGCCTTTTTCATGTCCATGTCGAGGATCGTGCCGCCCTTTTCAAAGTGCTCTTGAAAGACACGTCCGATACCGTAAGTTGCCGCACCATCGATCAAACCCTGCACCCACAGGCTCGCGATTGCCGTGCCTACCCCAGGAACCATCTTCAGGAGAGTGCGGGCGGCCATCTGGCCAATGATCACGGGGCCCAGGCTACCAACCAGGGAGGTGATGATATTGCGCGCCGTATGTTCGGAAAATTTGACGTTATGAAGCTCCGAGAGCTCGGCAATCATCTTCATCTGGAAGCCGCTGACCGCGATAATGTCGACAATAGGAACCGGGATGAAGCCAATGCCCAACGAGGCATAGGTCGCCTTCATGACAATGTTGTCGGACTCCGTTCGGTGGGTCTCGGGAGTAACTGCAACCTTAACGGGTTCAGCCGTAATTGGGGACTCGACTGGGGTGATGTCGACAAAGGGTTCGGCGGTGGCGTTTGCTTTAGGCATGGTGGTAGTTTTTTGGGGAGGAATACGAAGAAAGCTATAGTCGGACGCAACAGAGTGTCAAACGAAAAGGCTTCTCCTCATTACTTCAGCTTCTCCATCATTTTTTCGATATGACTGCATTCCCGTCCGAAGGGAGAGGCCAGGGTAAAAAAGTCCGAGGTTGATCCAAGAGGCAGATTGTATTTCACCGCAGTCGCCATGCTGCCTGCGGGGCCAAGATCCACGAATCTTCCGCCTCCTGATTTCTCTAGGGTGGCAATCGTCCCGGCGAAGTCCACCGGTTCTTGCATGCCATTCCAGACATTGCCACCCAAGGAGCTTTTTTCGACAGGACCGGTTACGGCACAGGAGATAATGGGTATGCGTGGCTCGACAAATTTCAACTGCGAAATCAGGGCATGGCAGGGCGTGCGGCAAACTTCCATCAAGGGTGAATGAAATGGATGTTCCACGGGCAATTCGACAAAGCTGGTTCCCCGGCCCCGGAGAAAGCTCTGGAGGCGTGGCCCGGCCTCGATTGGCCCCGACACGATGAAGTTCCTCGGAAAATTACGAGCCGCGATGGCGAAATCCTGAAACTCAACCGGATGCCGTGCGGCGAAATCCGGCGTTTCCAGGATCGCGAGCATCACGCCGCGCGGTGCAATATACTCGATGATCTCCGCCTGCCGAATGGATGCGACCAGCGCGTCTTCGAGCGGCAGGCCTCCGGCAACCACCTGACAAGCCAGTTCTCCCAAGCTATATCCCAGCAGCGCATGTGGACGCAACCCCCGCTGTAAGAGTGATTCGGCCAGCGCGCATTCAAAGAGGAGAATCGCCGGATGGCTGTGCAATAGCCGCCGGA
>Ga0206926_1048_pt1 | contig 25764 bp, 26 predicted proteins | sample Alteio_BWOrgHeat_59_FD_152955 | JGI IMG/M metagenome (GOLD analysis project Ga0206926, IMG submission 152955) | Enriched cells from forest soil in Barre Woods Harvard Forest LTER site, Petersham, Massachusetts, United States -... | ecosystem: Environmental > Terrestrial > Soil > Temperate forest >... | reverse complement strand
CTTGAGAATCTCAGGCTTCTTGCTTAATCCTGAAGTTATTGAGAAAATCAAAAATCTAATTCACCAATTGCTTTGACCGTCCCACTTAAATTTACTTTAATGGATCTCGGAAATACGATAAAAGAATTAAGAGAGGTAAGAGGGTTGAAGCAAAAGGAACTTGCAGAGAAGTCTAAAATAACTCAATCTTATTTATCCTTGATCGAAAAAAACAAGAAAGAGCCCACTCTGGCCATTTTAAAGATTATTAGTGAAACATTAGAAGTCCCCCTACCTGTAATTTTTTTCCTATCTATTAATGAAAAAGACTTTCCGGAACGCAAAAAGGAAGCGTTTGAAATGTTACGGCCATTGATTAAAAATTTGATCAATGATTTTTTCATAACTCATCATAATCAATTAGGTTAATGATAATTCATAAACCTGAAAAGCTAGCCCTAATTTTAGGATATCCCCTTAATGACCTAGTAAGTATCATTGATGATATCAAAAATCACCCCCGTAAATATTATTATAGCTATATCGATAAAAAAATAAAAAATGGGAAAGTGAAATTGAGGCCAATTGATCCCAGTAGAGATAAATTACGCAACATTCAAGATGTAATCCAGGGTAAAATTCTTTCTACTATACCAATGCCTCCGCATCTCAAAGGTTCAATTAAAGGACGAAACAATATTCAAAATGTAACGGCACATCGGGGCAATAAAATTCATTTTCAAACAGACCTCACTAATTTTTTTGGATTTGTTAACAATAAAATGGCATTTACTGCAATTCGTTCTTTTGGTTACTCACCTGATGTTGCGCATATACTTACAAACTTAACTACCTTCAAAGGTCATTTGCCTCAAGGAGCACCGACAAGCCCAACTTTAGCAAATTTAGTAGGACTAATAACTTTTGATAACCCAATATTGCAACTATGCCAGTTACACAATATTACATATACACGATTTGTTGATGATTTGTGGTTTTCCTCCAACCTGGATTTTAAGCATCTTGAACCGCAATTTTTGCAAATAATTTTAAATCATGGTTTTCTATATAGCAATAAGAAAACATTAGGGAAGCAAGGGAAAATAGAGGGTACAGGATGTTTACGGAAAACAAATGGAAGATTAGGCCTCACTAAAAAACAAGAATTAAAGTTAGCGGAACCGACTATAAGTTCTGAATCGAAGAAGGGATTGGAAAGTTATAAAAACCGAGTTGAAAATTCATAGCCCAAGCCAGTGTTCCTAGTCCTTATCATTCTTCTGTCCCTTTTGGGTCTAACTTTCTTGACCCCGAAGGCATCCTCCCGCCTCATAGTATTAGTCGCAGGTCAGAAGACACGGCTACGGCTGGTATAAGACCAACTAAGGGCTAAGACTGTCAAGGGCTTAATTATATTATACTGTCAGCCGGCTGAATTTGTCGATGTAATGCCCATAAGCCTCGCCGAACTCTTCAAATGAACTAACTTGGATACCTGGGAAGTGATCGTTTAGGTCCTCATCGAATACAGGCTGCATTTCTTCTTTCTCCTCCTTTCTACCTGCCAGTTTTTTTTCATACCCACTGGACTGAAATAGTTGCTGATAGTTTTCCCAAGTTTCCCGGGCGTCATTGATCAATATCCGCATAAAAAGTGTTTCCATAAAGGTAGGAAGACTGTTAAAAAAATAAACTAAGGTTTTTAGCTTTTTATCCACGTCACCTTTTAATAGTACAACCATGAATCAGTACCTTCTCCAGGCTTATCAGGCCTGTCCCTACAAGGCCTGGCGCCTGGCCCAGGCAAACGAAATACCTCATGAAAACATTCGGCCAGCTTCCACCAAAGCAAAAAAGCTGTGGCAGGCCGCTGAACGATGTATCCAGGCGGTTGAACCTCCCCCGTTCCACCAGAATAAACATTGTCCTGCGTGCGCTTGGAGGTCTGATTGCCGGCAGCAACTGGAAAAAAGAGATTGCATCAGCCTGCTCGGCATGCCGGCAGGAATCCTAAGCAAATACCATAAACGGGGCATCACCACGATCACGCAACTTTCCCACCTGTTCCGACCTCGACGTCGGGGGCGGGCCCTGCCCCAGGCCAGCCGCTACCCATATGAGCTGAAGGCCTTGGCCATACGCGAACAGAAGATATACGTCTTACATCGGCCTGAGCTCCCTGTTACTGCCGTCTCGATCTTTGTGGATATGGAAGGCTTGCCGGAGATGAATTTCATTTACCTGGTCAGTGGTATTATTGTGTCGGAAGGAAAGCCAGACGTTCCATTTTCTTTTTGGGCCGATACCCAGCAGCAGGAAAAGTCGATCTTTCAGCAGGCGGCGGCTCTGTTCACGCAATATCCCGAGGCGGTTATTTATCATTACGGTAGCTACGAGACAAAGGCCCTGAAGCGCTGGCCTTTTCTGGCTGGGATCGAAAAGAGGATGGTGAACTTACTCGGCTATCTACGGACACATATCTTTCCACCTGTCTATGGCAACGGCCTAAAGGAGGTGGGTAAATACATCGGCTGCAGCTGGACCGATCCCGAAGCGAGCGGCCTGCGGAGTATTGAATGGCGGCAAGCATGGGAACAGATGGGGGACGCACGCTGGAAAAGGCGATTGCTGCAGTACAATACCGAGGATGTGCAGGCACTCATGCACGTAAAAGGGTGGCTCAACAGCCTCATGGAGACACCGATGAAACGTCACACTCCGTATCATTTCCATACCAACCCTGAATTTGGCGAAGACTTCGATCGGATCAGCAAAGCCGCATATTTTGATTACCAGCGCAGCCGGATCTATTGGCGGACCAGCGATGCTCCCGCAGTCAAAAAGTCCCTGTCCAATCGCAAAGAAGCGCACCGGGTTGGAAGGGGATCGGTCGCCTGGCAGCCTGGGAAGCCAAATGAGATCCGGGTAGCGCCTTTTCGCGCTTGCTGTCCCTACTGCGGGCACAAAAAAATATACCATAGTGAGAAGAAACGGCATTTCCTGACAACGGACCTACGTTTTACCAGCAAGGGGATCAAGCAATGGGTGGTCGAACACCAGTCGGGGAGAGGCAAATGTGCGAAGTGCTTTAAAAACCACAATGGCGAGATATTAAAGCGGGTCCATTTCGGAGACAACCTTTTTGCATGGGCCGTCAATTTATATGTGAATTACCACCTCAGCAATGAAAAAATCAGTCAGCTGCTGGAGGAGCAGTTCGGGATCTGGGCAGGACCACTCTATTTCACACAGCGAAAGGGCAAATGGTTCCGGCAATTCCGCCCAGAAATGGACCGACTGCGGGACAAGGTTCAGCAAAGTCCGGTGATCCATATCGACGAAACCAAGATCCGGCTATCCAAAGGCACCGGGTATGTATGGGTCCTGGCGACAACCCACACTGTCATCTATCGGTTGACCTTGACTCGCGAAGCTGATTTTTTGCACGGGGAATTAAAAAATTATACCGGTATCATAGTGTCCGACTTCTTCCCTGCCTATGAATCTCTGCCCGTGCAACAACAAAAATGTCTGATCCATCTGATCCGTGATCTCAATGACGACTTGTTCAAAAATCCCTTCGATAATGAATTGAAGGCGATGGTAATCGATTTTGGAAAACTGCTGCGGCCGATCATTGCCACCATTGACCAATACGGGCTGAAGAAGAGGCACCTGCACAAGCATGTAAAGGATACGGACCGGTTCTACAGACAGCACCTGGAAACCACTCCTGCGAGCGAGCTGGCTATTAAATATGCCAAGCGTTTGAAGAAGCATTGGGCTTCCTGTTGGACTTTTTTGTCTCACGATGGCGTACCCTGGAATAACAACAATGCGGAAGCAGCTATCAAGGCCTTCGCCCAGCATCGCCGGGATATCAATGGCTTGGTGACCGAAAAAAGTCTGCCGGAATTCCTGGATATGCTAAGCCTGGCCCAGACCTGTCGCTATCGTAATATTTCGTTTCTGGACGTGCTGCGAAGAAAGATGACGTTATGAAAAAAGAAAAGGCACTGTCAGGGTTTGTGAACTGCTCGTCCTTCGTCTCCTTGAAGAAGTTGTCCAGCTCCCGTTGTAGACTGGTCTTTCCCACTCTTAATATGATGATTATCAAATGACCGGGGAGGATTATACTAGGTCTCAGTCAGATGTGTAGTATATAGAAACGAGCGTAATATCAGTTTGGCAATATTTTGTGATATTTGTGGTGAAAGATTGTCTAGTTATCGCTATTGAGAATATTTTGTAAATACTCCCTTCATATCTTCCTTAATCCTCTTATCGCTGATTTTTGCATAGATTTGTGTGGTTTTGATAAACTTGTGCCCCATCATTTGACTAACTGATTCAATTGGTACACCATTGTCAAGGGTAACCGTAGTACCAAATGTATGGCGGGCAACATGAAATGTTAGATTGATCTTAATGGCACATAGATCAGCTATTTCTTTTAAGTATGCGTTTATCCTTTGATTGCTAGGAACCGGTAACAGTCTGCCTTTTTTATTCGCTGTTTTATCATTTTTATATTTGTCAAGTATTTTAAGAACTGGAGGGAGGAGCGGAACTCTTTCGGTAATATCTGTTTTTTGCCGATTTTTAATCAGCCATTGCTTCCCATCTGATCCTATTTTAAGATGTTCCGGCGTCAAATTGGCTACATCAATATATGCAAAGCCGGTGTAGCAGCTGAAAAGAAAGATATCTTTGACCAGAGAGAGCCTCTCAACGGAAATTGTCTTTTCCTCTATCCGGAGCAATTCATCTGCTGAAAGATGAGGGACGTTTGCGTCAATATGCTTTACAACAAACCGCTGAAAGGGATCTTTAGGTAGCCAACCTTTATCGACACATTCACCGATTATTTTTTTCAGGTTCTTGAGCATCTTTCCACGCGAGTTCACACTGAGTCCTTTGACAGATTGAAGATAATATTCCAGGCTTTTCATGAACTCTATTTTCAGGTCCTTTAACAGTATGTCCATACAATTATATTTCCAATGGATAAAGTCCTGTATGTGTTTTTCTGTGATTTTATACTTGGTTAAAGTGGATTTTTTGAAGTCCTTACCAATTAAACATTGCATTTCCGCATTGTGGATGCTGACGACTTCTAATAAAGTATACTTTATGTCACCGATAGCAAACCATTTTTCCCGGAGTGCCTGGATGGTCAAGGTTTTGTCTTCCCGTAGGATCTCCTGTTGGTACTCATAGATTTGGTGCCGGAGATAATCCAGGTAGGTATTGATCTCATTCGCTTCCGCGGAATTACCTTTTACCTGACCTAAGGATGAAGACCATTGGTGGGGTAAAACGAAACGATTGGTCGTGACTTCCATCCTTTTGCCTTCAATAGTAACCCGGAGATAAATGGGAATGGTTTCCCGGATGGTAGTCCTCGACTTTTTTGCATAAAAAAGCATGTGGATTTTGGTTGACATGGCAATTAGAATTTAAGGCTTGAATAATTATTAAATTCCCTAAACCAATCAACGCAAAGTTACTAAAGCTCAATACAGGTATACGTTTCAGAAGAATCCGGACACCAAAACTGCTTTGAAAATTGTGGTGTCCGGATATGGCACCGCGATTGTCCCTATTGTTAATCAATCAAAAGGATTAAGAAAGTCTTGATTGTGAACGGCTTTGATAGAGGAGAATGGTAAAGATATTTTTTTGTACGGACCCTGTTTTTGAACCTAAAAACAACAAACCCACGCTGGGCGTGGGTTTGTAAAATCCTACTTGCGGACCGGACGGGACTGTCCGGAGGACCACATTCTATTATTTTTCAATCTTTTATAATTTCGGTCGAGTTTTTAGTCGAGTGAACTTATAAAAACACTCTTTTTCCCCTAATTGAACAGCATTGAACATATCTGTACAAAAGTAATTATTTGCTGAAAATATTTGTAATTACAGAGTGTGGTTGGTGTATAAAATGTTGATAAGCAGGAGCATTCGCTATAGTGCTAATAGTGAGCGAACTTGTTTTCACTTGTGAATTATTCGCAACCTAAAAAACATCACAGTGCGCAGATTTACTATTGTCTTCAGCTTTCGAAATGCCCTTTTCGAAGCGAATGTAACTCAGATTGATCCACCTCCGGATCTCCAGTGGCATATCTTCCCGACGGATCACGCATTGGTAAAAGAATTCGGTGACTCTTTCATTATTCTTTGGAATGAAAAGGAGCAGCAATACAATTATGGGTTTCCTCCCATATTCGAAGGAATGGAATTCATGCATTCATTAGCTAAATCTTTAAATGGATATATTTATGCACATGGCTTAAGCGCTCGCCTGCCTGGCTATAAGTGAGGTTATTTTAAGTGGTTTTGGTCACAAAAAAGTAATATATTTGTGACAAATATGCTTGATAAATAAATGCAAGATACTAATAATCAAATATATAGGAAATTGACGACTTTTAAGCCGGGAAAAGTGTTTTTCCCGGATGATTTTCAGGAGACTGGTAGTTCTGAGGCAATACGCAAGGCCTTATCCAGGCTTGAAAAAAAAGGCTATGTTAAGAGGATCGCGAAGGGGATCTACTTTGTACCTACTACTGATCCGGTGGTAGGTATTATTTATCCTTCCACAGAGGAGATTGCTAAAGCCATTGCAGGAAGGGACAAAGCGCGTATCCTGCCGACGGGCCTTTATGCACTCAACCGGCTGGGTTTGTCCACCCAAATACCCTTGAAGATTGTATATCTGACTGACGGCAGTGCCAGGCAAGTTCGTCTGGGCACTCGGACCATTACTTTTAAAGCGGTGGCTCCTCGGAAACTGGCTATGAAAGGAAACATCAGTAGTCTTGCTATTCAGGCCTTACAGGAATTGGGGCCAAACGGTGTCACCGATGAGATCCGTGAAAGGTTACATGTCCTGCTAAATAGAGAAGAACCTGACAATCTTCGGCACGATATTAAGCTGGCACCCGCCTGGATCCGAAAACTTTTGCAAACTCTTTAATCACCCTTATATGATTGCTTGGCTTGACCTATCCCATGAAAGAAGACAACAGTTATTGACGGCTGTCAGCATTCGTACACAACTGCCGGAATATGCCATTGAAAAGGACTGGTGGGTAACACTTGCCCTGAAAGCTGCTTTTTCAACTCCCTGGGCAGATTACCTTGTTTTTAAAGGCGGGACTTCTCTTAGCAAAGCCTGGAACCTGATCGAACGCTTTTCGGAGGATATTGACCTTGCATTGGACAGAACTGTCCTTGGTTTCGCTGGTGAACTGAGCAAAGGGGATGTTAAACGCTTAAGAAGAAAGGCTTCTGAATTTATGAGTGATACCTTTCGCAAAGACCTTGAACAGGCCTTGCTTGACATGGGCCTTTTGCCAGAGCAATTCCAACTGCTGGTCAGACCAACCGATCAGCCAGACCTGGATCCTCGAGTGTTGGAATTGCATTATCATTCTGTTGTCACACCTGATCCTTACATTGAAAACAGGGTGCTGATAGAGATCGGCGCCCGTTCTTTGCGGGAGCCATGCAGTCCCCGAAATATCGTTTCTATTATTGGCGCTACGCTGTCGGGACAACCTTTTTCCGATTTCCCCTTTCCTGTACAAACTGTCGATCCCCAAAGGACTTTTTTAGAAAAGGCTTTTCTTCTGCATGAGACCTTTTATGCGGTACCAATCAGAAAAGAACCCAACCGGCTTACCCGGCATCTATATGACCTGGAAAAACTAATGGATACGCCGCATGCTGAGGCAGCTCTTGCTAATCGAGAATTGTATACTTCCATTGTCCTACACCGTGAAAAGCTTACGGCTGTGAGAGGAATTGAATATGATCGGCACAGTCCTGATAAAATTGACTTTATTCCCCCTTGGGACGTTCTGTCTGCCTGGGAATCGGACTATACTGCCATGAAGCAAATGATACATGGTCCATCCTTGCCTTTTTCTGAATTGGTGGCAAAATTGAAAGAACTCCGCTGGAGATTTCGCAAAAGCCAACCAACCACATTACCGCCAGAAATAACAATTGCGGATGTTGTTGCCAAGGCCCGAGAGCGAGTATTGGAGCAGGGGAATGTACGTGATGGCAGTTTTGTCACCATGCTGGTTTACTACAATCAGGATATAATGCAGCCCGAGAGTGATCGGAATGTTGATCATCAGTACAAAGTGAGCTTTTTTGTTTCTGATGGTAGATTGATTTTGGACGATCTGGTGCCAGTTCCGGCCCATTAGTGCAAAACGATGATGGAATCCGTTCTCTGCTTAATCTTAGATCGAAAAAAGTTTTAATGTTATTAAGATTTGGACACGCTTAAAAATACGACAGAATTTTTGAAAGTAATATGTATTCCTGCAGAGAGGGAGATTCAACTCATTGCACAAGATTCAGTTAGAGGATGGCGGCTTGCAAATATTAACAGCGTTGTTTCTAAAGCCAAAAGCCTAACAGATAAAGAGTCTCTGTCAAAAGGAGCATACATCGATCCAAAGGTCGGCTTATCAGTTTTGGAGAATGCATCAAGTGAAGAAAATCATGAGTTGCAGCAAATGTGGGCTGCGCTATTGGTTTCCTCCATTTCCGTCAATCCCAACGACGACAATTTAATTTATTCTAATTTACTGAAGCAGTTGACCCTACATGAGGCGAGAATTGTAAATTTTATGTGCAAGAATTGTGATATAAGGTTCACAAACAATAGTAGACTGCCAATAATAAATGGAAAAAGCTACTTTACAAAAGACTTTTCGGACATTGTAGAAAACCATAGAGTCGAATACCTGGAATCTCTCATGGCACATATTCATTCGCTAAGCCTAAATAAATTATCTTGGGGACACACAGGTGACATTTTCCGATACTCTCTGAAGGAAGATGATTATGTTACCCATTTGATCCCTACTCCATTGTGTATTAATTTATATATAAAATGCATTGGATATCGGGGTAACATTTATGGATATTACAATCGATAAAAATGGCATATAAAAGAATACTTAATTCCATATCCACTTCGATAGATGAGAAACTAAATAAGATCGCAGCAAGATATAATTTCGATCTTGGTGACGAATTTGAAATAGGTTTGTGTGAATTATTTAGGGAAGTTCTACCAGATAAGTATGGGATTTGTCGTGGTTTTGTGGTTACCGAAAAGGATGAGTTTGCAGGGGATGATATTATAATTTATGCAAAAGATCGCTTTCCTACTCTACGATTACTGGATTCAGGACAATATGCTCGAAAGGAATATATACCCATTGAAGCTGTATATGGTTATATTGAGGCCAAACATACCTTGTATTTAGGTAATGACACGTCCGGGCAGGGCTTGGCAAAGGCATTTTCCCAGGTACATCATGTAAAATCTCTCACCAGGGCGCCGCGTAATATATTTTCGATTGACCCTTATACGGAAATAACAGGATACACGGCTGAAAACAGGGAGAATTGGCCAAGCATAAGCAATCCTCTTTATACGGGTATTATTGCTCGAAAAATACAATACAAGCAGGATGAAGAAGATTGGTTCATTGATCCGGGAAAAGTACTGGGATTTACGCCCCTGCCTGATAATTTTAAACATCCTGATTTAGTAGTATTAGGTCAATCCGATCTTCTTTTTCCGGCGATACCTGGCCCTGAAACAATTCTCTATGACTCCCCCTTTTTTGTAGAAAATAAATCTACCTTGGTACATAAAAGGTTGTCGTTTTCGGCTTTAAGCTTGGGTATTGTAATGCTGCTGTATGCGCTTGATCTAATTAAACTAGGAAAAATGCCCTACAACAGAATGATTTTCTCTAATTTACTTTGATTGAAATATGTACACAAGGCCATCATTCGTAGCTCCGTTCAGTGCTATCGATATGGTCTGACTTGTCCGATCTGTTGCGATTCAAAGTGAGCGTACGCTTTTCGGATACCTGAATTAAACACTTTATTTTTGGTAACTCTCTCTTCTTCGTCTAACAGATAAGAGAGTGTATTCTTGGGGAATGGCTGCAGAATGTTGTGATAATAATTCGAGAGCCGCTTTTATTTTCCGGAACTTTTGTACATTTTTATATGCAAAATATCAGGATACCATTAACCGAAAAGGATCTGAATAGCCTATCTCATGGAAGAGTGTCGATTGTGCCAGGTAGGCCTGATGTGCATATTGTCGATCGGGAAGTGCAGATCCCTATTCAATTAATGGAGGTACTTAACCCTCATTCCGGTGTTTACATTACCGCTTTATCCTTTACTAATTGCATTTTTCTACATCCAGTTGATATAGGTCTCTACACGAGTGCAGGGAGAGTGATTTTTAAGAAGTGCCAATTTCATGCGGATGTGTCGATCTCGTCAACTGCGAATGTTACCATAGTGGCAGGCTGTTATTTTGCCCAAAACCTTACAATACAAGAAGTCAGCCAGATTCCGGAGGTAGGCAATTTTACAATAGACGGTGAATTGCTTGTTCATGGAAATGGCAAGAAATTGATCTTGTCTAATATTAATTCGACTATTCAAGCACAGAAATTGGTGGTTAAGCCCGGTACTAGTGAATTGCAGATCATTCATTGCTTTTTTAAAAGGATATATGTGTTCCCACACCCGACACGAAGGAATACCATATCCGTACATGGAAGCTACACCAATCGAATGGCCATCATAGCGGGATTAGAGGATTGCCATGTAGTGCTTAACGAATCCGAGTTGCAAAGAATTAGTATTTCGGGCTCCTTCGATAGTAAAATTTCCATGAAAATTACCTATTGCAAGAAGATAAGGGAGTTGATTTTACCCATGTCTAGGATCTGCAAAGCAGAAATAAGTTATTGTGAGTTTAACAAACTGCAGATATGGGAAGCTAGCAATAAGTCGGATGTATTGACAATAGAAAATTCTACAGTGAACCAATTGTTATTCTGGCGCTTCATTAATGAGGGGCTGATTTCCCTTCGGAGCCTGACCATACCGGAAGGAGGCACCTTAGGCATTCATTCGTCAAATCTCGGAAGAACAGAATTCATCACTTGCGACTTTTCTCAGGCAACCCTTGAATTTGAGAATAGCCGGCTAACAGAAGTCTTCGTCGCGGAGACGGATTTTCCGGTGAGGGTAGTTCTGCGCAAAGAGGTCAATCACGTCCAGGCTCAGCTCGCCTTCGGCCAACTGCGAACGGCTTTCGACAAACAAGGAGACACTGTGCGGGCCTTGGAATATCAATCCCGGGAGATTGAAGCCCATTACCACAATATTCGTTCTTTCTGGCGTAAGCGAGCACCTTTCCTCCACTTTACCAAACTGAACCTGGGACTTAATCGGCTGTCTAACGATTTCGGACGGGATTGGGGGCGTGGGATCGTTTTCGCCATTGTCATCGGCTTAACTTGTTTTGCCGGCTTGGTTTGGACTACCCAGGAGTATTCCATTCACGGACATTGGCAATTCGACCACCATTTGATTGCGTCCTTTGTCCGATTCATGAATCCGCTACGGTTTTTTGACCTGGAGACCTTGTTTACGCAGAATGGCAAGCAACCGTATGTAACGCTGACTTGGGGTTCCTACGTCATGGATTTTTTGGGCCGGATCAGTCTTGCCTATGCCTATTACCAAACGATTCAGGCTTTTAGGCGGTATGGGCGTAAATGATCCAATGTTGGATTCGGAAAGTTGCATAATATACGTGCCTTCACGGAGAAACTCGTTCTGGGGATTTTGGAAGCAGGACACCTTGCAACGCTTCGATGCCGATATTCAGGCTATTGGACATTGTCTTTGTCATTATGTAAAGGGGAAAGGGGTGTTTTCACGGTAGGATGGCAATACCAACAGGTGTACATTGCTATACAGATTAAAAAAAACTTACGTTCCGAACGAAAAACTTGTTTTTGCATATGAAAATAGAGTCCGTCCATATCAAGAATTTTCGATGTTTCAAGGACCAACGAATTCAGTTCGATGATTACACCTGTCTCGTCGGTGCCAACGGTTCGGGCAAATCGACCGTTTTCAGCGCACTCCACCTATTTTTCAGACATTACAAAGATTCCAAAACAGACTTGAGTAAACTGATTGATAAGGATTTTCACCACGGCAATATCGCCGCGCCCATCGTTATTCAAGTTACCTTCACCGACTTGAATGATCAGGCCAAGGAGGATTTAAAGGACTATGTACGCCAAGATAAGCTGATTGTAACGGCTGAGGCAACCTACGATCCGGCCACACAACGAGCAGAGGTCAGGCAATACGGGAGTCGTACGGGTATCGACGCTTTTAGAATATGGTTTGAATTAAATAAGGCAGGCAAAAAGGTGCTCGAACTACAAAACTGTTTCAATGGGTTACGGGAGACCTTCCAGGATTTACCGTCCTCTAAAACAAAGGACGCCATGGAGACCGCACTATTAGAGTATGAGAGCGCGCATGGCGCCCAATGCGTTCTCATACCCAGCGAAGACCAATTTTATGGTGCCACGAAAGGCAGTAACAGGCTATCCCCTCATATTCAATGGGTCTTCGTTCCTGCGTCCAAAGATGTTACGGAAGAAGGCGAGGAGTCCAAGAATTCAGCACTTGGACTCTTATTGCAGCGAACCGCCCGAGTCAATGTCAACTTCACCGAACGCATCGCCGACATTCGAAAAAACGCTAACGGTGCCTACGCAGCGTTACTTAAAGAGGAACAGAAATCTCTGGATACGCTATCAGGATCATTGAAGCAAAAATTATCCCAATGGGCACATCCTAGTATAGATGCAGCTGTAAAGTGGAAACAGGATCCTGATAAGTCAGTGAAAGTGGAAGAGCCGGTCGCTGCCATTATTTTAGGAGAGCGAGGATTTGAAGGAGATTTGTCACGATTTGGGCACGGCCTCCAACGTTCCTATATGTTAGCGCTGCTGCAGGAGCTGAATGATATCGACGAGGCCAATGCTCCTACCCTGATTCTCTGCATAGAAGAGCCGGAACTATATCAACATCCCCCGCAGGCTAGGCACTTGGCAGAGACATTGCAGGAATTGGCTAGTGACAATACACAGGTGATGGTTTGCTCCCACTCTCCGGTGTTTATACCCAAAAGCGATTTTGAAAAAGTACGGATCATTAAGGAAAAAGGTCAGCCGGCAGAAACAATATGTTCGATGATGACCTACGAGACGCTTTCAAATTACCTGACGAAGATTAGGGCCAAACAAGTCAATAAAAAGGGGGTGGTCGCCAAACTATTTCCGTATCTAAGTCCTGCTGTCAATGAGATGTTTTTTTGCAAGGTGCCCATTTTTGTAGAAGGCATAGAAGATATCGCATATATTAAGACTTATATCGAACTAGCAGGTGTCTCGGATCGGTATCGGGAACTGGGATGTCATCTAATTAACGCTGACAAAAAAAGCAATATCATTGAACCGCTAGCTGTCGCTCATCTGCTGGATATCACTGCTTTCGTGGTGTTTGACTTTGACTCCGACTCAAAGCTGGAGCACCAAAACGAACATAAGCGGGACAATAAATTGTTATTGACTATACAGGGCCATTCGACAGAGCCGAAGTGGCCCGATGCACCCGTCATACGAGATAACTTATGGGGTTGGGTGAACAATTTGGGCGACGCAGTGATAGCGGAGATTGGTAATTGGAGCGATTATTATACGAAGGCGTGCCTGGAATACGGGAATGCAGGGGGGCTACAGAAAAACCCGTTGGTGATAGCCCGGACATTGTAGTTGGCATGGAATGACAAGCAGGTATCGGATAGTCTTTTACAACTCATAGATCAAATTTTCGATTTCGCAGCCAAGCAATAGCAGGAAACCCAAAGAGCTATGCCTAGCTCGCACTTTCGATTTGATCGTAGCACACACTTATACGTTGGCAAGTGCAAGATAGGCAAACGACCTACCGACCGTTGGCCTAGGTCGTCATGAAAGCAGTAGAGATTTTTGCCGCAAATAACCAATTATGGAAGTCGATATTGATCAATTTTAAAGCTATTCGATCTCGCTTATGATCGCAGAACTAAAATGGGATAATCTTTGTGATGTAAAAGGGCTATATTTCGTATGGCAGGATCAGTCTTTAGTTCAGCTTTATATTTTTCCCAAGCTGATGTAAGATCGCTTACAAAACTATCAATATCCAGCACTTCAGCATTATTAATGGCAATACGGTAATGACCTTCTTGAACGCCTTTTGCCAATGAGAAATTTCCTTGAGTCGAGTAATTGTGAACCAGTGAGCAGCGGACCCAGGAATAAAGATCACCTCCTTTATTTTGGTAAAGTGGAGGGAAATACTCATCTACGAATTTTTTAAACCGCTTAAAGTTTTCGCTTCTTCCGGTTATTTGTTTGTAATAGCGATAATTGCTTAACTGGTCTATACAGCATCCCGATAGCATGAAAGCAGCAATCATTAACCCCTGAGCACTGATCTTTTTGATATCACCAATATTAAAATTCTCCATAGAATTGATAATGTCTTCAATAATCTGATCGTCAGTTCGGGTATCTTTCACGTGATTTTTATTATTAGCAGACATAAAGTTATTGTAACAATTTTACTTAAATAAAGATGCTCATCAAAGGAAAAAATCCGGGAATGTTGAGGTGTCTTCTTCGTGGATTTTACCCTTGTTCCCGCTTTAGAAGGCTGATTGATATGTAGTTAGGGGTCTATTGTATATAATCTGGGGAATAGTCAGGTAGGTCGTTATCTTTATGGTGATTTCCGGCTGCTTTTCCCTTGCTCTGCCCGCAGCGTGGATTGTACCTCTTTCCTGTTACTATCTTATCCATTTATGGTCACTTTTATGGTACCGTCTGGCTGTACCTGTGTGGATTTCTTCTGTGCAAGTCAGCTGCCAAATTAATACCCATGCCCGACTCGGTCAGCCTGATCATGCGCAAAGGGAAGTGTTCGAAAAATGGCAATCATACCGTCTTTCTGCAATACTGTTATACCAGTACAAAGAGAGTGGTGCTCAGCACCGGCATTGCCATTCCGGCCGTCTTCTGGGACAAAGCCACCGGAAAAATCCTGCCGTATCTTCCGGCCCGGTACGGGCCGGCCGAAACCCTGCAGCATACCATCGACTACCAGCGAGGTAAAGCCGAAAAGCTCATACGGTATGCCATCAGCCGTCACCTTCACTGTCCCATGGAATTCCTGAAACGAAACTTCCGGCTCCCGGACCGCTGGGCTCTCGACCAGCTGGAAGGGGAAAATAACGATCTTTCTGTATTTTACCAGATGGACCGTTACCTGGACGATAAGAAAGGAATGGTGCATCCGGCCACCCTTACGGTAATTAAAACAGTGAAAAAGCATCTGCTGTCTTTTCAGACTTATATTGGATATACCCTGACGTTTGACTCGTTTGACGCTGTTTTTTACGAGCAGTTTGTTCGCTACCTGACCTATGAGATCCCGGTCATGCGCCGGGCCGCGGTGATCAAAGGCCTCCGGGTGAACACGGTCGGAAAAACGATCAAGCAGTTAAAAACATTTTTAAAAGACCGGATCAGCAAAAAAATAATCCCGGCCATTGACCTGGGCTGTTTGCGGGGCATGGAGGAAGACGTGGAGGGAGTGTACCTGGACTGGAAGGAACTATCGGCCATCTACCACTTGGATCTGTCCGGCGACCCGGGTCTGGTAAAATACCGCGATCTGTTTATCGTGGGCTGCCTGACAGGGCTGCGGTTCAGTGACTATTCCACCCTTGGCCGTCACCAGCTGAAGGACGGGATGCTCCATGTACGCCAACGCAAGACCGGGGCTACAGTCGTCGTTCCACTGAGGGAGGATGCCCGGAGAATTCTGGTGGATACCTGGGGCATGCGCCTGCCCCGGATCAGCATGGTTAATTTCAATTATTATATCAAGACCGTTGTAAGGCTCGCGGGTATTGATGAGCCGGTGCGGATCACGCACAAAAGGGGAAATAAGCTGATCGAGGAAACCCGGCCGAAATACGGCTGGGTGTCTTCTCATACGGCGCGGCGGTCTTTCTGTACAAATGAATACCTGGCAGGAACGCCCACAGATCTGATCATGGCCATCAGCGGGCATAAAACAGAGAAAGCATTTCGCAAATACATCAAGGCGGACCGAGTGCTGAAGGCATCAATGATCAGGGCCTTGTGGGATACACAGCCGGGGCTGTAAGACAAAAGTAAGTTCGAAAAACTGATAGACCGGCAGATAGACCCTAAAAAGTAAGACCCACGCCTGGCGTGGGTCTTGAGCATTTTTTAAGCGGACCGGACGGGAAATTTTGGCCCATTTTGAACTTTCCTTCATTATACCTTTCTTTACGATAAGTGTTTGATTTTAAGAATTTTACAACCTGTTTCGGGTTGCTTGAATCGTAGCTTTGCTCTTGCTGATAGGACTATTATAGAACATTCCTAGACTATCAAACTACCAGCAAATGGCAAACGGAATTAAACTTATCGTTAAAAAAGGTCCACTCCGCGAAGACGGCAAGCGTCTCATCTCTGTACAATACTGCCACTCTGACACCCAGCGTGTCGTCAAAAGCACCGGCATGGCAATCCCGCCGCAATACTGGAATAGAAAATCCTGCAGCATTAGTAAAGACATGCCCGCTGAATATGGTGATGTAGAAGAAATGGAAGAGTGCCTCACCATCAAGTTGCGCAAGGCGGAAGACATGGTAAAGTACGCCAAAAAGATGGGACTAGATCCAATGAATTTCCTGTCTATAAATTTTCCGCTGGCTGACGATTGGACGATCAAGGAGATGAAGGCAAAAAAAAAGGACCTCGACGTCTATAATAATATAGATGATTATATCAATGAAAGGCGCAGCGAGGTCAAAAAATGTACCCTGAATGTCATCGGCATGATGAAACGGCACCTCTACGAATATGAGACGTTCTCTGCTATCAAGCCCACCTTTGACAGCTTTGACTTCGATTTCTATCAGGGATTTGTCCGATTTCTTACACACGAATATATCCTGACCAGGAAGAAGAAAATTGTAAAGGGCCTACGAATCAACAGCATCGGCAAAACCCTTAAGTGGCTGAAATCTTTTCTGAAGAACCGAATGAATAAAAACATCATCCCTCAGCGGGATCTGTCATTTATCCGAGGAATGGAAGAGGACGTCGATGCCATTTATTTGAATTGGCGGGAGATCGCCGCCATGTACAGCCTTGACTTGAGTTATGACCCGATGCTCGATAAAGTCAGGGACTTATTTGTTCTAGGTTGTTTGACTGGTTTTCGTTTCAGCGACTACTCGACAGTTAAACCAGAGGAATTCCGGGATGGGATGTTATTTATAAAACAGACAAAAACGGGTGACCGGGTAGTTGTCCCGCTACGGCCAGAGGCGCAGGCTATCCTTGAGAAATATAATATGGAGATGCCGCAGATCAGCAATCCGGAATTTAACTTTTATATTAAGATTGTAGCTCGTTTGGCAGGATTGGATGAAAAGATAAAAGTCTCCTACAAGCGTGGGAATACTATGGTTGAAGAAATTCGGCCTAAACATGATTGGGTCATGTCGCACACATGCCGGCGCTCTTTTTGCACCAATGAGTTTTTAGACGGAACCCCGATTACATTGATCATGGCGATCAGCGGACACAAAACCGAAAAAGCTTTCCGGAAATACATCAAAGCGGATAACCTGGAAAAGGCACAGATGATCCGGAAATTGTGGGGCAGCCGGTCACCCCTTTCTCAAACTGCCTAAAAAAACCACTGGTTATTCCAGTGGGTAAATTATAAGTTGTTAGTGTTTATTTTTTCAATTTTATCTAAACAGATTAAATATTACTTCAATGAGTCGTGGAATCAGAAACGCTCCTGCTGTGTGCGAACATCCAAAAGATGATTGAAAAGGTGTGCGAAACTGAAAATGATTCGATGCCCGATTCGATTGGGTAAGCTATGAATACATTTATGCAATGGTTATTTAGGCGCTAAGCCGCCTTTTCCATTTTCCCGTATGATTCCATTAACAGCTGTATATCCTGCCAAAGAAAATATACTCGTGAACGAATTTTTACCGGTTTCAATTTGCCATGTTTGCACCAATCATATACTGTGGGCTTTGTAACGCCAAATATTGAACAAACTTCACTCATTTTATAAAGTGGTTTGTATTGCAGGCCAGGTGTCTGATATATCGACGTTGAAGGGTTGAAGGCGGCTGACTTGAGCAGGGCGACCTCCTCCTTTATGATCTGCCTGATGCGTTGCCAATATTCCGCAGGATCTATGGGAAACAAGATCGGAGCCGTGTATGGGGAGGCCTTTTGGTTAGAATCTTCGTGCATAAGTCGGTTTGTACTTAAAGTGTCAAGAATAAAAACTCGCACTTCAAAAATAAAATGTATCTCCTGTGATTAATCAGAGTCACAATCAGAGTCAGGAAAATTAATTTATGCTATAAGCATTATTATTAGCAAAAACAGAGAAATCTAAATAATAAAATCAGAGTGTAAATCTCGTACTGAGGGGAAGGGAAGTTTTGAAGGTAAATTTGGTTCTGGAGAATATTTTAAGATATAATACCAATTGTTTACATTAAATCTGATTTTACGAAGGCTATTTTTATTCCAAACCAATTGAAAATCAAAGCGTTTAAAAGGGTCAAACACATATGGTCGTAGATGGGCCATAGTCCGAAATCCTCATAAAGCCGTCATTTTGAGAACATTTCATTGAAATCATATTGACCCAAATTTATTTTTAAAATTGGGTTCGGCAGACTGTTATGCCACTTCAATCTTCCATTGAAGTTCTTCTTCACGGCACAGCTGGCTACAACTATTTACGCGATTACCAGCGACCTTCCATTCACCGGTAGATGAAAGGATAAAGGGATCACAGCAAAAAAGCAGCTCTAATGGGACGACTTTCCAATACTCCATACATCCATACCAATCCAATGTGTATCCCACCATTCACCTTTTTGCCCGTTTTGCTAATAATTTCATCCAGGTGTTGGAGGTGGTCATGCCGCTTGTCTTACGGATCTCCTTGGCTATCCAGGGAGCTCCCCTTTCAAGGTCCTTGAGCAATTGATCATTTAAAGGCGCCTCCTGGCTCCAATTTTTTACGATTTCTATTTCCTGGCTTGACAGACCTTCACCTCGAATAAGTCTCAACACTGTAGGATTGAGTTCAGATACAGCTTTCATACCGTTCAAATGTTTGATTTTTAGTTATTTAAGTATTTTGATCAATAAGCTACTCAAGTAGATACGGTTTCCCTCTCGTCTTAACTACTGTTAGTGGTCGGACCAGTATCCCGTCGCAAAAAAACATTCATTGTACAAACGCTTTTCCCCATGCATCATGCTCTCCTAATAAAAATACTGGGTCCAATCTTCCTGATCACCGGATGGATCATTCGGTATAAAATTTCCGAAAAACGGTTTAACAGGAGGTCTATAACTGGTATGGAAATCTTCCCATCTTATCGAAATGCCCTCGCCACGCGGGCCAAAGAAGGCTGTGCCGGCTTTTTCGCAAACATATTGATTCTACTGGGTATTATGTTTATTCTCGTCCAGTGGATATAACCAATTCCTTCCCCTATTTGTCAAGTGCTTTTTAGAACGAAAGGAAACTAGTTCACCAACGAATAAAGAAGGGGCCATGTCAAACGACAGACAGCGCTGTCTGATCGGGAAATATTTTTTAAAAAAAGAAACCCGAAGTAAATCTCACTCTGATAATCCGTCATTTTTTGACCCGATCTTTGAAAAACAAAAAATGAAGCCCATGGCACGCATCATACCGTTATTTCCTAAAACACGAAAACCTGTCCTACCATCCCGTCCGGCCCATTCTCCCGGATTTCTACCCGAACAACTGGAAAAGCTCCGAAGGAACATCGTGGGGGATATTTTGGTATCGATGAGGGGCCTGGTGCGGAAAGTGCTGCTATTCCCCCACAAAGAGTGGATGACCGCAGAACAGGTTCAACTGAAATTAAACCTATCTGCCAAAGATCTTCGAAAATTAAGCGCGTCGGGTAAAATCCCTTACGAGGAGGTTTGCGGCGATTTTTACTATGATGCCAAATATGTGGCCAGAGTTCTAAAAAGGCAAAAAAAACCTGCCGTGGATGATCTTCACTGACTTCGCTGACTTTCCATTTCGAGCCAATTAGGGCCGGATACCGTGACAATAGGGTTGGCCGGGAAAACTGAATGGTCTTGAATGATTGATTGGATGCCTATTGATAACGCCTTTATCTGTCCCTTAAATGTGCTCGCATTGAATCCTTGCCGGTATGGACAGTTCTGAAGAGGCATGTAACAGGGGTTATTGCCGTATTCCAAACCGAATAAGGATCAATAACATGCAACAAGCGCAAGTACTCTGTCTGTCATGCAGTGATATAGGACCTTAGACTTCCCAAAAGCAGGAGGGACAAAGGCCTTAAAGGACATACCCGCCATGTGAACCTCCTTAATCTTGGCTTTCACCATCCTCTCGGTAACGGAAATGTTCGACAGCTTTGCAACTATATATATAGGTGCAAAAATCTTACCGTTTAACCTTTGCCTCCCATTTTGGGTTAGCTAAAATCCCATCTCACATGTTAACCATCGTACCCATCAATTTCAGACAGGCCTGCTCCTTCGTTCGGGCCAACCACCGCCATCACGGACCGCCCCAGGGACAGAAGTTTTCCATAGCCGTGGCCGAAAACGGGTTGCTGGTGGGCGTTTCGATCGTTGGCCGCCCGGTGTCCCGTCACTTGGACGACGGAAAGACCTTGGAGGTAACCAGCCTGTGTACCGACGGGTCTGCCAATGCCTGCAGCAAATTATACGCAGCCAGTTGGCGGGTGGGCAGGGAAATGGGTTATCAGAAAATGATCACCTATATCCTGTGCACTGAATCCGGTATATCCCTCCTGGCATCCGGATGGGTCTGTGAGGGGCTGGCCGGCGGGGGAAATTGGAACAAACCCGGCCGGCCCCGGGTAAACTCGGATAATCAACAGCCTAAAAAACGCTTTGCAATCCGCACGCGGAGCCCTTTGTAAAAGCCTTTTGCGAGCTGCATGTATCCGGACGGCCGCGCCTTTTTCCGGGGAACCATCTCCGGGTAGCAAACTTCCTTGGAGGATGAAGGACAAGAATAAACTAAATCTCTACATATGCAAAAGAAAATCCAACCGCCTGCTTTATTTGTTCACCATGTCCCCCCAAAGGTGGAGGAAGTTAAGGGCTACTTCATTCAAAAAGGCATCCCTCACCAGGAAGCGGAAGATTTTTATCATGTTTACGAAAACCGGCACTGGACCAGTCGAAAGGGGAGTTTTATAAAAAACTGGAGAACCGCTGCCTATCAATGGATCGCTTCCATCTTAAAGACTACTTCCCACTGTTTGCAAGAAGCCCGTCATTAACATCGATTTTCCACCCAATCTGTCATCTCAATTCACCCCTCCATATGCACCTAATTTGCAATTTAAGCGATATATGGTCCTTGTACAACGGGACCAAGATGACCAGCAAGCCCCTCACGCCTCATCAAGTGGAAGTTATCAGGGAAATATTCGGCGATGATATCAAAGAGGATGCCCTGTACAACACGCTGTATGTGGTGCCGATTGCACCCAATAAGGTCCAACAACTTATGACTAAATCGCCTAAGCCGCCCCCAACGGCAAAGAAAGCAACCTAGCCTACCAACCAACAATGTTCAAATACCCCCAACAATTGTAAAACTCACAGACAACCTATCAATATCTACTGTCATGTATGATTTTCTCCCTGAACAAACAGATGACATTCGGTTAGAACTCGAAAAAATGCAATTCACCGACATAGGACGTATCTTATCTCTGATGGACAATTTGGATGATCCTAATGACCCAACGGTAAAAGCATGCTTATTTGCAGAGGTCCCTATTCCCGAATCATTCATTGCAGATATCTTCTTTGTTGTGCGGGAAAAGTCCGATGGCCATTGGTTTATTGAAGCCGCTCTTGCCTGGATTCAGATGCCCACGAGTCGAACAGAGCAAGGTCTTATAGATGTGCAAAAGACATATTTTTCAACCCATGAACCGCTTCCACTGGTGCCCCAAATTATACAAGACCTACGGTTGCTCGTCCAATATGAAGAAATGGTTGAATATTTTTTCATCAAAAATAATTTGGACACTAACCTGGCACGGAGCGGCTTTCACAATGCTGCCGACCTGCTTAGGTCAGCCCGGCATTCGGACGGTATAACCTACCTGGAAACCTCCGAACAGATTGGGGGGGAAGGTCCCCATGCGGAGGATTCAATTCATTTTGAATTTGTCGTCATGGTCGACCGTGCGATGGGTGGCGCCCATCTAGCCATCATAAAGGCATTTTTAGAAACCCATTCACCCGATGCCTCTGAGATCAAAGAACAAACCGAAACGGCCTTTTATCCATTGAATAATCAATTTCACCGGAAGGAAGACATGATCAAGGAGATCCTTTCACAGCTCCCACTTGACAAAAATCATTACAAAGCCCCTGTGAAGTCGCTTTTCACTCACCTCCCACTTGCAGGCAGATCAAAAAAAATCGGCTAAGAGGGGTAAACAGATCATCCATACTTATGTATCGTTTTATGGTCATTTTTGAAATGCTCGCACCGGAATTTTGATCGAGTTGCTCTATCAATAAAAAACAATTGATCCCAATGGAGTTGGAAAGGATACCGGAATTTATTCGTCAGGGATTGGAGGAATCCTTGCTGAAACTTGGTTTTGACAATACAAATGAAATTCTCCAAACCATGATGAAAGAACCGTCAACACTCAACCCCGGATTCTATACATTGTCGTACTCTGACCTCTCACCTAACCCCGATGGCGTCGTCTTCACTTTTAATTCTGAATACAAGCCCAATGGAGAAAAGTATAAAATTGACAAGGCAACTGCAACTAAGACTTATCGGCCGAATTTCTACTCTAAAAAGACAAAATCGATTCAGCGGGAATACGTCTATTTAGACAGGATACCCACAAAAGAGGGGATGACCCGTGATATACTTGATGTGATTAAACAGGAACAAGGCCGAAAAGAACTATCCGAAAATGTCACCTTGAGAAAAGAGTTGACATTGATGAAATTCAACTATGACAAACTTGTCTCTAGCTCTTTTCAAACGCGCAACGGAGTGACCATTCTTTTTGAGGGGCTGCCTCTTCTGGGAACCACATCCCGATACCCAAAACAGGTTAATTTTTTCTTTTTTTTGAAAGAGCACCCAAACAAAAAGCTCCAATTGGAATCTGTTGAAACCAGCGTTACAATGGGAAGAATGACAGATGACTCACCACATCCAGCAATTACTTATCGGAAGGGCAATGAAAAAATCCCGACTAAATTAGAAATGATTAAGAATCTTTCCAAAGAGACATCCCTTGAATTTACTCACACAAGGGATCGGGAGGTAGATAGGTTAATTAAACAAGCAAAGAACAGCAGCCCTAAAAAGTTTCTGAGCCATTATCATTCAAAGTAGCAATTTATCCAGGATGACATACTTGGAAGCCTACAAATTAAAAACCGTATGAGTTCAAATCGGACTGTTATAGATACTTTCTCATCTGTAAATAGAGAGACAATAGAGCAAGACCTTAGAAAGCTTGGTTTCCCCAATATACAAGAAATCTTTCAGACAGCCACCTTTGAAAGCGATTCCGATCATAGGCAAATGGTGGCCATTTCCATGTTGGATCCATCCACTAATCCGAACGAGATCAATTTCAGATTTATGGCCGCTACCGGTATGGACGGGCAAGACTTTCGCATTCACCAGGTCACAGCTACCAAAGAATTCCGATCCCACATCCATTCAAAAAATTCGAAAACGATCGAGCAAGCATATGCCATTTTTTCCGGCATTCCAACCAAAGAGCAGATTACCCATGAAATGCTTCTTCAAATACGACATGAAAGAAACAGGCAAAACCTTTTCGAAAACAACGTATTACGAAGGCAACTTACGAAAATGGGATTCAATTATAACAGGCTTGTAGCTGGGGCGTATGAAATATCGACAAATGCGGCAGAACTCAAAGGTGTGACCATTGCCCACGAAGAATTGCCGATTCTGGGAAATAGGCCCCATTATCCCAAACAGGTCACTTTTGTCCTGCACTTGCGTAAGCCAGCCAGGCAGCAACATCACCTGGAATCAATTTATACATCTATTTATAAAGGACGACCCAATGATGGATCGTCTAACCCTCAAATTACCTATAATGAAGCACAAGGAAAATTCCCAACAAAATTGGAGATGATTGAAAACCTTTCCAAATTAATGCCACGGCAGTATGCGTCGCTGTCGAATGCCGAACAGCTGTTGCATCTGATCAATGATAGTGCCGAAAAAAAAACCATGAATATTTTTCGCCGTTTAGGGCGCTAACCGGCTCGTTCATTCATTTTTTGAAGGATGTTGCTGGAGCGATTTTAGAAGGCCACTACAAACAATATATGCTGTTCCAACCAAAATATACAAGATATGCAGCAAGTACACATTCATAACGTAAAACAGATTCAGCAGGAATTGTCTCAATTGGGTTTTGACAATGTAGATGAAATAGTAGGCACCGCGAAACCCTTGTATACCAGCCAAGACCCTGAAGCCGCCGGAATTCTATTTTTCGACCCCGGGATCGTGAATAATGAAAATCCAATCGGTTATGATTTCGAATTTAAACGTGTGGGTAAGACTTCAGAATGGCAATTGGATCTTGTCAGTGCTTATGTACAAATAAAGACCAATAACACAAAGAACGGAATGCAGAAAGGTGTTTCCTGGTATTGGCACGCCACCGACGGCCCATTGCCACACAAAGAGCGAATGCGATGGCAAGTAACCCGGGCGGCAAAAATTGAATCGGCCAAAGAATCCTTCCTTTCCAGACCGGCAGCCATTAACTCTGCCTCCCCCAACATAACCGATTCGTTGGCTCCCCTGAGCAAAGACCTTGAAACTGCATTAAAGCACCTGGGGTTTCAATATTCCCCAGAAATGTTACAAACCGCCACATACGCAGACAACCTGGCATTTCTGACTATCAGAGAAAAGCCTGATTTCGCTCAGTCCCACGAGTTCGACTCTTTCGCCTTTTTTTTCGCAGTGGTTTATCCGGAAAATGAAACCCCGTTACAAATAGAATATATCAATGCCTCTCTTAACCGTAAGGCGCCTGAAATTGGAGATCCCAAAGAAGTCTTTCAAAAAGACTACTGGCTTTCCAAAGAGGACCTGCCAACAAAGAATCAGGTTACCCGAGACTTATTGGCGCGATTTAATTTGGACCAGGCAAGACGGGTAAATGCTGCGATCACAACGATTGCCGCTAAAGACCGCTCTCCAGGTCATGGATTACGTCACTAATACTCAGTATCAGCTGGTACATAAGGCCAGTTTGCTGACAATTAAATATCCTTTAAAACCACCTCTTCCTTGCCGCCCTCCGGGCGGACGCTACGCGCGAATGCGCAGCAAGTAAAAGGATGAGTGCGCCATTGTGCGCACAGCAAGATGTACTAATGTATACGTATATGATTATTAATTTATATAAAACGACCCTTTCTAAGTGGAAATAATCGCTCTATGGCCATGATAAAGAAGAAATCCCCGGAAAAGGTTTTTCTAAACCACGTAGTCACGATACGTATAGGCGACGAAAAGTTCAACGAGCTGAAAAGACTTCTTAACGGCAATCCGCAAAATGATATGAGCCGCTTGTTGCGGGACATCCTACACAACAAGCCTATCAAG
>Ga0206926_1047_pt1 | contig 26076 bp, 18 predicted proteins | sample Alteio_BWOrgHeat_59_FD_152955 | JGI IMG/M metagenome (GOLD analysis project Ga0206926, IMG submission 152955) | Enriched cells from forest soil in Barre Woods Harvard Forest LTER site, Petersham, Massachusetts, United States -... | ecosystem: Environmental > Terrestrial > Soil > Temperate forest >... | reverse complement strand
TTGGCGATGTCGTGAATGCACTGACCGAGAGCGATGGCGAGGGGCGTGGCCAGCCAGTCAGTGACGGCGAGGGCTTCGCTTTCCTCGAGGGCGTCGGAGGATTTGCCGACAAGCTCGGCAATCCAGTCGCGGGTTTCCTGAAAACGGAGCCAGTCTTCGAAGCCACCCTGACGCCATTCGGAGAGGTTTTGCTCGGTGATGGCGCGGGACTCGAAGCGGGTTTTGAGGACGGCGCGAACGTCGTCGCGGGAATTGAGCCAGGCGACGAGGTCGGCGCCGGACTCGTTATTGAGGAGGCGCTGGTTGAGTTCGTTGCGAACTTGATATGGGAGGCGGGCGATTTTGCCGATGCGGGTAGACATGGGAGGAGAAGGGACTAAGGGACAGAGGAACAGATGGACAAAGGGTGCGAACGAAGAATTTATCCACGAAGCACACGAATGTTTTCTCGCGCCAAGACGCTAAGGCGCAAAAGGGGAGCCGCTTATAACAGGAATCGGAGGAAAGGTGGTAGGACTGGGTTGGTTGCGTTGGGTAGGTTTCCGAGCACTTTTAACTCATTAATAACTAGACCTAAATTTTCGGAAAGATTGTTTTTTACTACAAAAATATTAATTTGCCTCTGAGCCTCGATAACATCACGCAGCTCGTCGCCAGAAAGTCCAAGTGCGTCAACTTGCTTCTTAAATTCTTTAGCATCATTAATTACGTCAATATCAACTATTCCAGCGGATCGAACATTTAATTTTTTATACGTGGCTACAACTTTTGGAACAGTTTGCTTATTATCTGCGTTTATGAAATGAAAATCCAAGCTTTCATTCATCTTGTTACTAGCAGACATATAAAATCTCGAATCCGCTTCCGCTTCCGTCACTACAACCCCAGAATAGAACAATCCATCCATCACACCTGCCGCACTGAGTAAAGGATCGTTAGCAATTTCCTGTAAATCTGTTTTATTTAATACACAAACAGTGTATTTCTCACCTTGTTTTTGAAGCCTAACAATTTGCGCCTCCCTCGAGGCAAATATTATTCCCCGCAAGACATCTGAACTATGTGTTGCTACTATAATCTGTCGTTCATCAGATGCTTGACTTGCGATAAACCTCCCTATCCGAGCTGCCTGTGGTGGGTGAAGAAAAGCCTCAGGTTCATCTATTAAAAATAATGGACGTTTTAAAACCGTTAGCGCGGTAACCACTCCCACATAACTTCTCAGCCCATCACCTTGTTCATCTAGTTTTTGGCAATTTGAAAGAATTTTAATCGAGTCTCTTGGATCTTTTGGCAATTTATCAAAATTAGTCCCAATTCTGAATTCTATTGCCTGAGGCACAGTAAAGTCCAATGCAATTTCAATCCCCGGAAATGCCGCACTGACTAGCTCGCGAATCTTTAACTCACAATTTGACCCCTCAGAATATAGTAACTGTAAAAGATTGGACGCCTCTGTTACCCCCTCCTTCGCCGAGGCTACGGAGGGCAAGCCCTACAAACAAAAAAGCACAAGGACTGAAAGTCCTTGTGCTTTTGACGGACGACACGGAGGTCGTCCCTCCAACGGCGCGCTGAGGGCAGCTCGCCCTACCTTTAATACCTATAGTGTTCCGGCTTATACGGGCCTTCGATCGGAACGCCGATGTAGTCGGCTTGGACTTTGGTGAGCTTCGTGAGCTTCACGCCGATCTTTTCCAGGTGGAGGCGGGCGACTTCTTCATCCAATTTCTTGGGGAGGATGTAAACGCCGGGCGAGTACTTGGCGCGGTTGGTCCAGAGGTCGAGCTGGGCGAGGACCTGGTTCGAGAAGGAGTTGGACATCACGAACGAGGGATGGCCGGTGGCGCAACCGAGGTTCACGAGGCGGCCTTCTGCGAGCATGTAGATGGAGTTGCCGCTGGGGAGATCGTAGCGGTCGACCTGGGGCTTGATGTTGACCTTCTTGACGCCGGGGGCGACGTTGAGTTTGTCGACCTGGATTTCGTTGTCGAAGTGGCCGATGTTGCAGACGATGGCCTGATTCTTCATCTTGAGCATGTGCTCGAGGGTGATGATGCCGTAGTTGCCTGTGCAGGTGACGTAGATGTCGGCAAGGCCGAGGGTGTCCTCGACGGTGGTGACCTGGAAGCCGGCCATGGCGGCCTGGAGGGCGCAGATGGGGTCGACTTCGGTGACGAGGACGATGGCGCCGAGGCCGCGGAGGGACTGGGCGGAGCCTTTGCCGACATCGCCATAACCGCAGACGACGGCGGTCTTGCCGGCGATCATGACGTCGGTGGCGCGCTTGATGCCGTCGACGAGGGATTCGCGGCAGCCGTAAAGGTTGTCGAACTTGGACTTGGTGACGGAGTCGTTGACGTTGATGGCGGGGACGAGGAGCTGGCCGGCCTCGAGGCGCTGGTAGAGGCGGTGCACGCCGGTGGTGGTTTCCTCGGAGACGCCTTTCCAGTCCTTGACGACTTTGTGCCAGTGGCCGGGGTGTTCCTTATGAATTTTTTTGAGGAGGTTTTTGATGACCTGCTCTTCGTGGCTGCCGGAAGCGGAGTTGACCCAGTCGCTGCCGTTTTCGAGTTCGTAGCCTTTGTGGATTAAAAGCGTGGCGTCGCCGCCGTCGTCGACGATAAGCTCGGGGCCGGAGCCGTTGGGCCAGGTGAGCATGCGCCAGGTGCAGTCCCAATATTCTTCGAGGGTTTCACCCTTCCAGGCGAAGACGGGGGTGTTGGTTTTCGCAATGGCGGCGGCGGCGTCGTCCTGCGTGGAGAAAATATTACACGAGGCCCAGCGAACATCGGCGCCGAGGGCTTTCAAGGTCTCGATGAGCACGGCGGTCTCGGTCGTCATGTGCAAGGAACCGGCGACGCGGACGCCCTGGAGGGGCTTCGACGGCGCGTACTTGGCGCGAATCGACATAAGGCCGGGCATTTCGTGCTCGGCCATTTCGATGCGTTTGCGCCCGAGGGGGGCGAGATTGATGTCGGCGACTTGGAAGTCGGGAGTCGTAAGAGTGGTGGACATGGAAGTTTAGTTTCGGGTTTCGAGTTTGGAGTTTCGAGTTAAAGAATCGGAATCTGAGTTTCGGGTTTGGTGTTCGTTCCAGATTTTTGCTTTCTGGTCTTGAAAACTCGAAACCCGAAACTCGAAACTGATTACTTAACTGCCTTTTGTAAGGCGGCGACTTTCGCGGTCGATTCCCAGGAGAGGCCGGGCTTGGCAAAGTGGCCGTAGTTGGTGGTCGAGCGGTAAATCGGGCGGAGGAGGTCGAGCTGCGCGACGATGTCGGCGGGCTTGAACGAAAACACTTCGTTGATGGCCGAAATAATGCGGCGCTCGGACACGGTGTGCGTGCCGAAGGTGTCGACGTGGATGCTGGTCGGGCGCGGGTGGCCGATGGCGTAGGCGATTTGCAGTTCGCACTTTTTGGCGAGCTTGGCCGCGACGACGTTTTTGGCAACCCAGCGGCACATGTAGGCCGCGGAACGGTCGACCTTCGACGGGTCTTTGCCGGAGAAGGCGCCGCCGCCGTGGCGGGCCCAGCCGCCGTAGGTGTCGACGATGATTTTGCGGCCGGTGAGGCCGGAGTCGCCCTGCGGTCCGCCGACGACGAAATTGCCGGTGGGGTTGATGAGGAATTCGGTTTTTTGCAGGAGCTTCGCGGGGAGAACTTTCTTAATCACCTGCTCGATGCAAAACTTTTCGATGAGACTGTGCTTGGCGGAGGCGGCGTGCTGCGTGGAAATGACGACGTTGGTGATGCGGACGGGTTTGTAGTCCACGAACTCGACGGCGACCTGGGATTTGCAATCGGGGCGGAGCCAGGGAGCGAGGTCGGTGTGTTTGCGAATTTTGGCGAGGGCGCGATTGAGGCGGTGCGCGAACATGACGGGCGCGGGCATGAGTTCCGGCGTGTCGGTGCAAGCGTAGCCGAACATGATACCCTGGTCGCCGGCGCCTTGCTCGGCGGTTTTCTTACCCTTGGCCTTGCGGGCGTCGACGCCCTGGGCGATGTCTGGCGACTGGCGGGTGAGCGCGTTGGTCACAAAGACCTGGTCGGCGTGAAAGACGTCGTCGTTATTGGTGTAGCCGATTTCGCGAATGGCATCGCGGACGATTTGCTCGTAATTGAGCCTGGCCTTGGTGGTGATTTCGCCGGCGATGAAGACGCAGTTGCTCTTGACGAGGGTTTCGCAAGCGACGCGGCTGTGCTTGTCCTGCGCGAGGCAGGCGTCGAGCACGCTGTCGGAAATGAAGTCGGCAACCTTGTCCGGATGGCCTTCGCCAACGGATTCGGAAGAGAAGATGAAGCGGTCGGGCATAAAGGCGGGTAAAGTAGCGGCTGCCCTACCCGCTGGCAAGTCTATATATCAACGCATCGGGATAGGATGATGCGTGTTATAAACACTACTTTTTCGCTGCAATCGGTGCTTTTGCGGCGCCGGGGCCCTTGGCCGCTTTGTCGGCGGCGGCTTGGGCGGCGCGGGCCAATTCAACTTTTACCTGCTCCAGCTTTTCCATGCCGGCTTGAAAGGAACGGACGGCGATGGCGTACCAGATGATGTGTTTGCCGGGAAATTTGTCCTGCCAGAATTTGGTGACCTGCGGGCTGGGATAATGCAGGCTGGCGAGCAGATAAAAGTCGTCGATGATATCGAAAGGAATGGTCCAGGTGGCCCAGCAGGCGGCGGGGTCGAGGGAGAGTTCGGCGACTTTCTTAAACTGGCAGGAATGCAAATCCATCAGCGAGAGCGCGAATTTTTCGATGACGGCCTCGAGGTAGGCGTCTTCCTGGAGCACCTGCATGTCAAAAATCAAAACGTGGAGGATGCTGGCGCGGCGCAGGTCTTCCTTATCCAGGTACTCGATGAGCTTTTCGTTGGCGGCGTTGAGCTGGTCGGAGGTAACGAGCTTTTTCTCCAACAACAACGAACCCAGGGTGCGGTTGCTGCGCACAATGAGCGGGCGGTGTTCCTGGAGGGACATGAGGTAAGGATGGAGGAAGTTGGCGATTATTACAAAACAAACTCAGTGACCTTTATTCATCCACGTACTCCCCGGTTTCAGTGGGGAAGGGAGCGCGGGACTGGGTGAAGGAGTCGCGGGGGAAACAGATGCGCGAGACGGCGGCGTCAAAGTCGTGGTCACCACTGAGGATTTCGATTTCGAGCCGCAAATAATAGAGAGGGACGGGCGGGGCCAAATCGGCAGGAAGACGCACGGCGTCTTTCTCCGTGGTGACAATCAAATCGACTTTAGCGTCGGACGCGCGCGCGCAAAAGCGTTCGAGTTCCTCCGGCGTAAAACGGTGATGGTCGAGGAAGCGTTTATTATAGACCAGCTCGGCGCCGAGCTGACGCAGGAGTTTCTCGAAACTTTCCGGCATGGCGATGCCACTGAAGGCGGCGACGCGGCGTCCGCGCAAATCTTCCAAGGGCCGGCGCTGGCCGCCGTTGTTGATGGACTGGAGGTAGGTGGGGCGGTGGGCACATTCGACTACTTCGACTTCGGGATGATGGCGGCGGATGGTTTCGCGCAATTCGGTATCGGGCTGGCCGTCGGACTTGGTGATAAAGACGTAGGAGGCGCGGCGGAGGTGCCCGATGGGTTCGCGCAAGATGCCGCGCGGCAGGAGGTGGCGGTTGCCAAAGGGGTTGGTCTTGTCCACGAGGAGAAGGTTCAGCTGCCCACGGAGGGAAAGGTACTGAAAGCCATCGTCAAGCAGGAGAATGTCGGAGCCGAATTTCCGAATGGCATACTGGCCGGCTTTGACGCGGTTTTTGCCGACGAGCACGACGACGCCGGGCAGATTGCGGGCGAGCATGTAGGGCTCGTCCCCCGCCTCAGCGGAGTCGAGGAGCACATTTTGACCGTCGCTGACGATTTTCGGCGGCGGGTCTTCGCCATGGCTGATCCAGCGCCAGAGGCGGCGGTGGGCGGGTTCGGCGCGGCTCTTGTAACCACGGCTGAGAATGGCGACGTGGCGGCCACGCAGGGCGAGTGTACGGGCGAATTTTTCGACGATGGGAGTCTTGCCGGTGCCGCCGACGGTCAGGTTGCCGACGACGACGACGGGCACGCCGAGGGGTTGGTTGCGAAAGATGCGCTGGTAGTAAAGCCAGGTGCGGAAGCGCACGATGCCGTCGAACACGAAGGACAAGACCAGCATGAAGCCGCCGAGCAATTTGACGCCCAGATCGGAGTCGCGCCGGTCGTAGACCACGTCGACGGCAAACTCCTCAAAGTTGCGGGCGCGCACGGCCATTCGTTTCATCCAGCGGGAAGACATGATGGAAAAAGTCGGCGAGAATCGGAGGTTGACGGGCAAGTGGCGGTGCGCAAAATTAACCGTTTGCGCACCTCGCGCAGCATACTCACACGAAACCACGCAACTATTCCAGCGGAAATGCAAGTCAACCTCCTGCGCTCCAAAATCCTCCGGGCTGAAGTAACCGACGCACGCCTCGAATACGAAGGCAGCCTGGCCATCGACTCGGCCTTCATGGACCGGGTGGGCATCCTGCCGCATGAGCGGATTCTCGTGGGCAATTTGGCCAACGGCAACCGGTTTGAGACTTACGCGATTCCTGCACCGGCCGGCTCGTTAACCTTTTGTTTAAATGGCGCGGCGGCGCATTTGGGTCAAAAAGGCGATTTGCTGGTCATCATGACTTTCTCGTGGATGAGCGAAGAGGAAGCGAAGACGTGGAAACCGCGCACGATTGTGCTGGGGGATGGAAATAAGAAGATAGTGAAGGAATCGAAATAAGCGCAGTGGGAATTAATTTGAGGTAGACTTACCCCGGCGTTGTACGGTTAGCTAAGGGTTCCCCGGTTGCGGCGGCCAAGTTGAGGCACTGCACCACCCCATTCTGCCACCGCAGTTCGAAAGATTTTCATGAACGGCATCCACCTTATTGATATTTTAATCGTATTCGGTTACCTCGTGTTCGTCGTGTTGCTGGGGAAGCTGGCGGCCAAGACCTCGAAGGACCAGGAAGGGTTTTTCCTGGCGGGGCGCAAGATGGGGAAGCTCTATCAGTTCTTCATGAACTTTGGGAATTCGACCGAGCCGCAGGGCGCGGTGACGACAGCGAGCCTGGTTTATGCGAACGGGGCGTCGAAATCGTGGCTGACGTTTCAAACGATTTTCATCAGCCCCTTTTACTGGTTTGTGTATGTGTGGTTTCGCCGTGTGCGGCTGACGACGGTGGCGGATTTGTTTGAGGACCGCTTTAATAGCAAATGGCTGGCGCGGGTTTATTCCATCTACCAAATCGGTGTGGCGGTGCTGTTGATTGCGGTGGGCAACCTGACAGCGTATTCGACCACGGCGTCGCTGGTCTTAAAGCCCGAGGCGAATTGGACGACCCAGGAAAAGGCATCGGTGGACGGATACTATAATTTGCTCAAGTTGGAAAAACAGGCAACCACGGCGCCATTGACGGGCGCGGATAAAGACGAACATGACAAGCTGGTTGATTTAAAAAATACTCACCAACTGCACCGATATATTTCCTACCTCGACCCGGTGTGGGCGAAGTGGATGTTCTACATTATTTTCACCGCCGTGGTAGGCGCGTACATGGTGATGGGCGGCATGAAAGGCGCGGCGATGAACAACGCGCTGCAAGGCCTGCTGGTGGTCGCCTTTTCGGTGGTGCTGGTTCCGGTGGGCCTGCACGCGATTGGCGGCTGGCACCAACTGGCCCTCAAAGTGTCGCCCGATAAATTTCAACTGGTGGGCTCGAGTTCCAGCGGGCAGTACGGCTTTTGGTACATCGTGGCGTTCACGTGGGCGAGTCTGGTGCAAATTTTGGGCCTGAGCGCGAACATGGGCATTCTGGGTTCGGCGACGAATGAATACGCGGCGCGGTTTGGCGGCGTATCGGGCACCTATGCCAAGCGGGTATTGATTATTTTGTGGGCGTTTACGGGCCTGATTGGCGCGGCGATGTTTGCCGGGCGCGATGCGTTGTCGGAGCCCGACATGCTGTGGGGCGCGATGTCGAACCAGTTGCTCGGGGCCGAGCACGCGATTCCCGGGTTGATTGGGCTGATGCTGGCCGGTGTGCTGGCGGGCACGATGGGAATTTTGGCGGCGAAGGCCGTGGCGATTTCGTCGCTGTTTGTGCGAAACATTTACCGGCATATCTGGCCGGAAGTGCCCGAGGCGCAGGCGGTGCGCACGGCGCGCTGGGCGATTGTCGGCGTATTGACGTTGGGCTTGGGCGCCCCGCTGCTGCTGACGAATTTGGAACAAGGCGTGAAGCTGATCATCGACGTGAACATCCCGTTCGGCGCGGCGATCATGCTGACTTATACCTGGCGGCGATTGACACCCACCGCAGTGTGGACTGCGGTGGCGCTATGCGTGGCCCTGAATATCATCGTGCCGAACTGCAATATGATTACACCGGCGAATTTCCCGCTGGTGACGACGCTCGACCATGCGCCGTCGCTGCTGGTGAAAGACTCGGCGGGCCATGCGGTGTTTTTTGACGCCGTAGTGCACACGGACCCGAACGACCAGACGAGTCCGCTGGTGGGCACCGGGCGCTTCAACCTCGAATGTTTTATCCTGAACAAATTTGGCCTGCAACTGACCGAGTATAGCAGCACCGACCGCGACGCGGCCCGGTATTTCTTCGACGGCATTTTTCCGTTTTTTGTGCTGATCCTGGTGAGCTACCTGACCAAACCCAGCGAGAAGGACCGCGCGGATTTGTTTTATGGCAAGATGAAGACGCCCGTGGCGGCCAGCCATGAGCTGGACCTCGCGGCGATGGAGGAAACGCGCAAATACCCGGGGCGGTTCGACCATTTAAAACTCTTGCCCGGCACTTCGTGGGAGTTCCTGAAATGGGACAAGGTGGACGCCATTGGGTTTATTTCGTGCCTGGCGACGTCGGGTGCAATCATCGGGTTATTTGTGCTGCTCTTAAAACTGGCCGCCGCCGGCTAAAACACTATATTGCCGCCATGATTCGCAAAGCCTTTGTGATGAGTGTGAGCCCCGGCGAGGAGGCCGAATACGAGCGCCGCCACCGCCCGATTTGGGACGAACTGGCCGCGGTGCTGAAGTCCCACGGCGCGCATAATTATTCCATCTTCCTGCATCCGACCACGCTACAATTGTTTGCCTACGTTGAAATCGAAGATGAGGCGCGCTGGAACGCGATTGCAAAGACGCCTGTCTGCCAAAAGTGGTGGAAGCATATGGGCGACATCATGCCCAGCAACCCAGACACCAGCCCGGTCGCGCAAGGCTTGAAAGAGGTCTTCTATTTAGAATAGAAGACAGTTTCGAGTTTGGAGTTTCGGGTTTTGAGTTAACACCCAAGACCCAAACGAAATGACAATTTGCCCAATTTAAACCTCACAATATTTTCCGAGAACTAACACACGCGTGAATTTTTAACTCGAAACTCCAAACTCGAAACCCAAAACTTTAAACAAAAACCCGAAACTATTTTTATGAATCGTCAAACTCTCGACCGCGCCATTAAGGCCCTTAACTCCTTCCGCATCGAAACCCCGAGCTGGGGTTACGCCGACACCGGCACGCGCTTCGGAAAATTTTTCCAGGAGGCCGCCGCCATCGACCTCAACGACAAGCTGGCCGATGCCGGCCACGTCAACGCGTTGACGGGTTGCTGCCCGACCGTCGCGGTGCACGTGCTGTGGGACTTTAAGAAGGGCGAAGACCCGGCGGCAGTGGCCAAGAAAGCGCGCAAGCACGGCGTGAAGATTGGCTCCATCAACCCGAATCTTTTTCAGGACCAGTGCTACAAGTGGGGCTCGTTTGGCAATCCCGATGCGAAGGTGCGCAAGCGCGCGTTGAAGCATTGCGTGGACTCCATCGCCATCGCGAAGGCCGTGGGCAGCGAATACCTGTCGCTGTGGTTTGCGGACGGCACGAATTATCCGGGACAGGACAGCATCCGCGCGCGCAAGGAACGGTTTGAAAGCAGCCTGGGCGCGTTGCACAAGAAACTCGGGCGCGGCATGATGATGCTCGTCGAATACAAACCCTTTGAGCCGGCGTTTTACCAGACGGACATCGGCGACTGGGGCATGGCGTACCTGCTGGCGAAAAAGGCCGGGCCGCACGCGAAGGTGCTCGTCGACACGGGCCACCACTATATGGCGCAGAACATCGAGCAGATTGTCGCGTTTTTGTTGGATGAGGACATGCTCGGCGGGTTCCACTTCAACGACCGGCGCTATTCGGACGACGACCTGACGCTCGGCTCGATTGACCCGTACCAGGTGTTTCGCATTTTCCACGAGATTCATTTCTTCGCGGCGGACAAAGGCAAGATGCCGGAGATTGCGTACATGATCGACCAGTCGCACAACGAGAAGCCGAAGATTGAGGCGACGATCCAGACGGTCGTGATGGCGCAGGAACTTTATGTGAAGGCGGCGCTGGTGGACCACGAGGCGCTGCGTGCCGCGCAGGCCCGCAACGACGTGGTATCCGCCGAACTGGAATTGAAGAAGGCGTTTTTCACGGATGTGTCCCCCGCCCTGCTGGCGTGGCGGAAGAAGAATGATTTGCCGGAAGACCCGTTGAAGGAACACCGCCGCAGTGGTTATGAACGCAAGGCGGCTAAAGAACGCAAGGCGCGGCGGATAGCGTTGGGGATCAGCCAGGCGGGGAGTTATGCGTGATATTTTTAAATTCTACCAAATTGGCATTTCCCACATTGAAATGTCCTTCCATATACATATAACAAACCAAGGTAGTCCACCAGTGTCCATGACAGAAGCAACTAGCCCCGTAACACCGATTCCAATAGAGCCGTATCCATAATGCAGACTAAACAGTATCAAAATTGTTCCGATAGCAGGGAATCCCGAAACAAATTGATAACCCTCCATTGAACCATTTTTTCGATGATATAAATGTGGCCTAACGAACGACAGGTGAAAATTTATAATGGCAAATGCGATGGCTGCCACCATGAAGCACATGCCAGTAAAATTAGTGTTTTGTGGTTGAGTTAGACCATGATAGATAGACAACACGCATAAGACTATCGGCAATAACGCTATACATGCGAAAAGAATTCGACGGAAAAGAACCTTCGATCGGTTTGGCCTGTTTTCACTCATAATAAGTCTAAGCGAATATGAGTAAATGATTGCCTAGGCCTTTGCTCAAGCTGAAACGACGCCTCGGAACTCCTGCGCCCTGACAGGGCGCGAAGATATTGGGGATGGCTAACCGGGGTTGAGCCGGCGGTAGCCGGCTCAACCCCGGGCTTTGTTCCTTCGCCCCGTTGGGGCGAAAAGGCAAAAGAGGGCGCAGCAAGACTGCGCCCCTACAACCAAACAATTTCGAAAGGCTGATTGTATGACGTAGCGCGGTGGGTAGAGGAGCCTCGCCCTACCTCAAGACGGCATCGCGCAAGCGCGAGCCCTACATCAGGTTTTAATGTAGGGGCGCAGTCTTGCTGCGCCCTCGGATTGCAATGCTTTCATTTGCTTACGTCCAATCCCAACCTTGACAACTCCTTCCTTCCCGCCATGTTGCGGTCGTGAGCTACAAATTGTTTATCCCCGGCCCGACGGAGGTGTCGCCTGCGATGTACGCGGCGATGTCGAAACCGATGGTCGGCCACCGCAGCAAGGATTTCGTCGCCCTGTACCAGGGCCTGCAGCCGGATTTGCAGGCATTGATGTACACGAGCGACCCCGTGTATATCAGCACGAGCAGTTCCTGGGGCGTGATGGAGGGTTCCATCCGCAATCTCACGCTTAAAGGCGTGCTGAATTGCATGAACGGGGCGTTTTCCGACAAGTGGAATGACGTGGCGAAGCGCTGTGGCAAAGAGGCCGGCGCGCTGCAATTTGAATGGGGCCAGCCGATTGACCCCGCGGCGGTGCGCAAGGAGCTGGCGACGGGCAAGTACGACGTCATCACGCTCATCCATAACGAGACCTCGACCGGCACGATGAGCGACCTGGCGGCGATCATGGCCGTGCTGCGGGAATTTCCCGATGTTATATCGGTCGTGGATAGTGTCAGTTCGTTCACCGTGGTGCCGATCAAGAAGGACGAGCTGGGCATCGATGTGCTGCTAAGCGGCTCGCAAAAGGCATTGTCGCTGCCGCCGGGGCTGTCGGTGGTATCCGTTTCGGAACGGGCGCGCCAGCGCGCGGCGAAAGTGCCGGGACGCGGGTACTATTTCGATTTTTTGGAATTTCACGCCAACCACGAAAAAGGCATGACGCCGAGCACGCCGTGCATCGCGCTCATCAACGGGCTGCGCGCGAAGGTGGACGAGATCAAGGCCGAGGGCATAGAGAACCGTTATGCGCGCCATGCGAAGACGAACGCGATGGTGCATGCCTGGGCGGAAAAGCATGGCTTCAAGCTCCTGCCCGCGAAGCAGTATGCATCGAAGGCGCTCTCCTGCATCGCCAACACGCGGAACATCGACGTCGAGGCGCTGAACAAGGCGCTGAAGAGCCGGTTTAACTGCGTAATCGACGGCGGTTACGGCAAATTGAAGGGCAAAACCTTCCGCATTTCCAACATGGGCGACGAGACGGAAGCGACGATTGGCCAGCTGCTAAGTCAGTTGGATACACTGCTGGCGGAACTGCCGAAAGCGTAAATTTTTCACGAAAAATTTTGCCGCAAAAAAATTGCGGGAAGATTTTTTTTGCCAAGTGTTAGTTTTTCTGCTATGTACTAGAAGCTCCCCCGGTCAGTTGGTGATCTTTTTTTAATGTCTAAAACCCTGATTATAGCTGAAAAGCCGAGCGTAGCCGCGGATATAGCCAAGGCGCTCGGCGGATTCAAAAAGGCGAAAGATTTCTTCGAAAGCGAGGACTATGTCCTTTCTTCGGCGGTTGGTCATTTGGTGGAGTTGTTCATGCCCGAGGACATCGACCCGAAGTTCAAATCCTGGTCGATGAAGACGCTGCCGATCATTCCCAAAAAATTCGGCCTCAAGCCCACGGAAGATGGCGAGGAACGCTACAAGCTGCTGAAGAAATTGATGTCGCGCAAGGACGTGAGCGAAGTCCTGAATGCGTGCGACGCGGGCCGCGAAGGCGAGCTGATTTTCAATTACATTTACGAACTGGCAGGCTGCAAAAAACCCTACCGCCGTCTGTGGTGGTCTTCGATGACCAAGGAGGCGATCCGCAGCGCGGTGGCCCATCCCCGCTCGGCGGAAGAAATGCTGCCGATTGGCGAAGCGGCGCGCTGCCGTTCGGAATCGGACTGGCTCATTGGCATCAATGGCACGCGGGCGCTCACTTCGCGCATGGGGCGCTACGGCGGGCTGGTGGCGAGCGTGGGCCGCGTGCAGACGCCCACCCTTTCGCTGCTCGTGGAACGCGAGTATGAGATTCGGGCCTTTCAGCCGCGCGACTACTGGCGCGTGCTGGGAACTTTCCAAATTGCGGCCGGTTCCTATGATGGCATATACCAGCAGCCGAATTTTAAGCGGGCGGAAAATGACGAGCACGACCGCGCCGACCGGTTGTGGAATGAGGCGCAGGCGGAGAAAATCCGCGCCCAAGCCATGGCGGCGGGCGTAGCCTCGATTAGCGAGGAAAAGAAACGCACGACCCAGATTGCGCCGCGCCTATTCGACCTGACGACGCTCCAGCGCGAAGCCAACAGCCGTTTTGGCCTGCCGGCCCGCCGCACACTGAGCATTACCCAATCCCTTTACGAAAAGTACAAAGCGGTAACCTACCCTCGTACCGATTCGCGCGCGCTGCCCGAAGACTATGCCTCGACCGCGCAACGCTCGCTGCAAAACCTCCTCGGCGAATATGCGCCGCATGCAGCGAAGGTGATTGAGAACCGCTGGCTGAATCCGGCCAACAAACGCATTTTCAACAACGCGGAAGTCTCGGACCACTTTGCGATTATCCCGACCGACGAACCGCCAAAAGCCCTGCCGCCGGACGAGGAGAAAATTTACGATATGATTGTGCGCCGCTTCATCGCGGTGTTTTATCCGTCAGCGGAATTCGATGTAACGACGCGGTTGAGCGTCGCGGCGGGTCATACCTTTAAAACTGAAGGCAAAGTGCTCGTGGTGCCGGGCTGGCTGGGCGTTTACGACAAAGCCGCAGTGGCAGGATCGGATGAAGCGCTGGTGGCCGTGACGGCGAAAGACGGAGCGCCACCGCAGGCAAAAATCAGCGAAATCAAACTCGAAGCTGACCGCACGCGCCCACCTCCCCGCTACACGGAAGCGACGCTGCTCGCGGCCATGGAAGGCGCGGGAAAATTGGTGGAGGATGAAGACCTGGCCGACGCGATGAAAGAAAAGGGCTTGGGCACCCCGGCCACACGCGCGTCCATCATCGAACACCTTTTGGCCCTGCGCTATGCCGAGCGCCAGCAGCGCGAGCTGGTTCCCACGACGAAGGCCGAGAGCCTGATGGAATTTCTTAAGGCAATTAAGATTGAGGAATTGACGAGCCCGGCGCTGACGGGTGAATGGGAATATCAATTGCGCAAAATTGAGGAAGGCAAACTGACGCGGACGAAGTTCATGGCGGAGATCGCCAAGCTGACGAAGCAAATTGTCGAACGCACCCGGGATTTTGACGAAACGAAGGTGGCAACGAGTGAGACGGAGATTATTTATCCCGGCGACGGCAAACCGCTGCTGGAAACTTTCCGCACCTACCGCTCGCAAGACGGCGCATTGAACATTTATAAAGTCATCGGCAACCGCAAGATTAGCCATGCCGAAGTGCAGGAAATTCTGACCAACGGAAAAATCGGTCCATTGGATGGATTTCGCTCGAAAAAGGGCCGGCCGTTCTCCGCTGTGCTGCAATTAAATGAAGAGAAAAAGGTGCGGTTTGTGTTTGAAAACAGCAATGCGGACGGCTCCGACTCGAGCGTGCCGGCGGATTTGACCCAGTTTCCCATTATTGGCCAGTGCCCGATTGACGGCGCGCCGGTGCACGAAACTCCGAGCGGTTATGTCTGCGCGAACTTTGCCCGCGGCCCGGAGGCCAAGTGTTCATTCCGCGTCTCGCGCGTGCTGCTGGGGGCGACGATTGTGCGCGAACAATTTGAAAAGCTGCTGACCGCAAAAAAGACTGACTTGATCAAAGGTTTTAAGTCCAAACGCACCGGACGGTTTTTTGAGGCGTTCTTAACCCTGAACGAAAAAGGCAAATTGGGGTTTGAATTCAAACCGCGGGTGGCGGGAGCCAAAGGCAAGGGCAAGCGCAAGGGCAAGGGCGATGAGGCCGCAGCAACGGACAATGGCGCTGCCGCGCCACCCGCTGAGCCAGTGGCAGCGCCGGTTGCGTAAGGCTTAAGCGAAGATGCGCTGGCTAATGCTCAGTGCCACGACTCAAGCCGTCGTACAAAACGACTAAACCGCAGTGTTTTCGCTCTTGCGTCTGGAGCGGGAGCGGTCTTGCCTTAGAGGGTCGGATGCTCGGCACAGCTTACTCCCAAGTTGCGCAAGCGTGATTTATTATGAGCGTACGGCTGGCCATCAAGGTGGATGTAGACACCGACCGCGGTACGCGGGAGGACACGCTGCCATTGGCCCAGGCCCTGCTGGCAGTGGGCTGCCCGGCGACGTTTTTGTTTTCGCTGGGGCCGGACAATACAGGCAAGGCCATCCGGCGCATTTTCCGTCCCGGCTTTTTGAAAAAAATCGGGCGCACGAATGTCGCAGGCAATTATGGCCTGCGCACGTTGCTGAACGGCACCCTGCTGCCCGCTCCGATGATAGGGCAACGCAACGAAGGAATGCTGCGCCGGGTGCGAGCCCTGGGATTTACGGTGGGGATTCATTGCTGGGATCATTTCGCCTGGCAGGATTACCTGGCCAAGTGGGATGGGCCCCGCACGCAGCAGGAATTTAGCCAGGCGGTGCGGGAGTTTGAGCGGATTTTTGACGAAAAGCCCCGCATGGCAGGCACGCCGGGCTGGCAGACCAACGCCAACAGTTTGCGCGTTTACGATGAGTTTAAATTGCTCTACGGCAGTGACACGCGCGGACCGCATCCGTTTTTTCCGCGCTGGCGGGAAGAAACTTTTCAGACCCTGCAAATTCCCACGACGTTGCCGACACTCGATGAATTACTGGGCCGGCCGGAATATCCAAGTGAACGAATTATTCCGCACTACATCGAGCTGATCAAGGATGCGCCGGACGAATACGTGCATGTTTTGACGGTGCATTCCGAATTGGAAGGGCGGCGGTATTTGAGTCTGTTCCAAGAACTATTGGCTGCCACCAAAGCGGCCAAGGTGGAGTTCGTCAAACTGGAGGAATACGCCGAAGCGCTCTTGCGCAACCGTGACGCCATTGCCGTCTGCGACGTTCATGAACGGACCATTGCCGGGCGCTCGGGCACATTGGCGGTGCAAGGCGCGCCAGTTTTTTGCGGATAGAACTAAAACCAACCCAGAATAGTTTGCGCTGCCGTGCGCACGGGCCAGGGATCGCGGAAGGCTTGGGCCTCGATGATGGCGCCACAGAAAAGTACGTAGGCTGCCAACGCCATGCGGTCGGCCTCCAAACGGCCCGGCAAAGCCGAGCGGACGAGGTTGCGCAAGTAATCCCGCAAATAGCTTTTGTGCTGGAGAATGATGGCGCGCAAGGCCTCCGGCGGGTTGGGCTGCTCGGCATTGGTATTCAAAAACGGGCAACCACGATAATCGTTATTGCGCAGCCAGACTTCGAGCAAATCGAACAAAACGGCGACGCGGCGGCGGGCATCGGGCACGGGGGTGACGCGTTCAGTCAGCCAACTGACCCAGGCCTCATGTTGTTGGGCCAGCCAGGCGGCGCCGAGGGAATCCTTGGAAGGATAATGCGCGTAGAAAGTAGCCTTGGCCACGCCGGCCTCCGCAATGATTTGGTTAATGCCGGTGGCATGGTAGCCCTGCTCATAAAACAGACGGGCGGCGGTGCGCAGGATGCGGGCGGCGGGCGGCAGACTCGCGAGCGGGCTGCCCGCATGGGCCGTGGCCGGTTGCGCCGGCGCGGCGGCGGCGGCGTTGGTTTCAACCGGCGAGCGGAGGACAGGGGACAACATTGCGCGAAGAAGCAGGGACGAACCTAAGTAAGCGATTTTTCCTTTGGGCGCAAAGACGGAAATTGCCCTGGCGGCTGATTATGCGCTTGCGCGTTGGGTGCAAAACCGGCAGGAAAGGCATATCTATTTCTACCTTCGACTGGCTTTTCCCTCGGCCAATCGAAAACGGTTTTATGTCCATGACCTGCCCCACCTACTCGTCCCGTGTTTCGCGTGCGAACCAAGCTAATTCCAGTCGTGACGGATTTACATTGGTGGAGCTGTTAACCGTCATGGCGATTCTGGCCATTTTGATGGGCATTCTGGTGCCGTCCCTCAGCGTGGTGCAACGTTCCGCCCGCAAGGCCAAAAGCACCAGCAACCTGCGCAATATTGGCGGCGCCTTGGGAGCGTATTCCAATGACAATGATGGGCTGTTACCGGCACCCCTTTTCGGGCCCTCAAATGTGCCGAGCAATGCAGTGGGCAGCGCCAACCCACGCGGGGCAACCTGGCTGGAGGAAATCGCCTACCCCTACCTGGAAGGCCAAATCCAACCCTCTTCCGACGGGAGCAAGGTGGAGGTGACGAAGTGGCCCGATGTGTTAACTGATCCGGAATTTTTGGTGGACCAAGACAATTCAATCTCGCAAGCTGACGAAGATAAGCGCGGCTATGGCATGACGATATACCCTTATCTGGCTGACCGTAGTGGTAGAAACGAACAAAAGCGGACGGCCCAGTATCCCAATTCGCGCCAAAAACTCAGTCTCCTGCCCAATCTGGCCAATAACATTGCCATCGGCACAAGTGACGGCACCACGTTGGAACCGAGTGCCGATGGGACGTTTCCGCGCTCTGGCAATAATTATCCCGTAGGCAACCCAGTTCGTTTTGGCGGCATGGGCATTTATTTATTTTACGATTGGAGCGTCCAAGAATTGTCACCCCCTGACGTCGCCAAAATCCTCTCTACTTCGTCCATCAATCCCTAGGCACAAGCACGGCCACGCCTTTTACTGGTGCGGAGATTAATTCCCGCCCAGCCGGGTGGCGCAAATCACCGCCTCGGGGCCCCAGGCCTTACGGATTGTTTGCTCAATCGCCGCACGCGGGCTGTCAGGATCGAGCAAAGCAAAGCAGGCGCTACCGCTACCGCTCATCCGACAACGGAGCCCAAAATTGGAGCGTAATTCGTCGAGGAGTACGGGCAAGGCCGCGTATTTTTCAAAAACGGGGAATTCGAGATTATTGCCCAGGGGCAGCGTAGCCCAGACTGGCTCCGCCAGCCAACGGGCCAACTGGGCCTCGGCGGTGGCCGCAGGCACATACCATGGCGCACCGTGGTCACGCAGTTGACGATAAGCCCACGCCGTCGGCACACCGAAGGGTGGCTTAAAAATCAAAATCTCCCGACCGCGTAATACTGCTCTAGCGGTCGACGGCAAGGGTTCGTTGATTTCGCCCCGACCCCGCATAACCACGGCGGCGCCTTCGAGAAACAACGGCACGTCGGAACCAGTCTCCGCGGCGCAGGCGTGCAACTCGACCGGACTGAGAGGGCGGGCAGCGAGTTGATTGAGTCCACGCAAAGCGGCAGCGGCATCACTACTGCCACCACCCAGCCCCGCGCCCGCCGGGACGGACTTTTGCAAAGTAAAATGCACGAAGGGAGGGCCAGTACCCAAATGTTGGCGAAAAGCCGCCGCGGCCTTTAAGACGAGATTGGACGAGTCAGTGGGCACGTCGGGATGAGCACAAGCCAAAGTATCGGCAGAGGAGCCAGCTAGCGGATCCAGCCAGAGAGTGTCACCCCAATCGAGGGGCGCCACGAGGCTGATCAAATCATGAAAGCCGTCGTCACGACGGCCAGTTACCGCTAGAAAGAGATTTATTTTCGCCGGGGCAAAAACACACAGGGAAGCCATACCGGGACGATAACAAAGCACCGGCGAACTGCACGGCGAAAAATCTAGTGGGCAGCCAGGCTGACTTCGGCTGGCGGAGGCGGAGTTTTTTTCTCGACGACGGCCAGCGGCAAAGTAGCCACAAAGGATGCGCCCCCGGTCGGATTGGGTTCGTAATGGAGATCACCATCCTGATCGCGCAATAAACGCCGGGCAATGCTAAGGCCGAGGCCCGCGCCGGGCAGACGCGCAGTGATGGAATCGTCTACGCGGTGGAACATTTCGAAAATCTTTTCCTGTTCATCTGCGGGCACGCCCTGACCGTGGTCGCTGACGGTCAGCTTCGCGCGTTGGGAATCATGAGAGACTTTCACCCCCAGCCAATGTCCTTCAGCGGCATATTTGAGGGCATTGTCCATCAGGTTGAGCAGGACTTGTTCAAGCGCGTCGCGGTCGATACGAACGTGCAGGTCCGCTGCCGCCGCCAGATCCGCCTCAACTTGGAAACCGGCTTCCTCCAGGCGCGGGCGTTGGACCTCAATCACTGAACGGATGACTTCAGCGAGCGGAATATTGTCCGGGTTGTACTGCTTGCGGCCCTGTTCGAGGCGGCTGAAATCGAGTACGTTGTTGACCAGGCGGGTCAGGCGCTGACTTTCGCTGATGATGGTGGTCAGGTAAGTTTTCTGCTTGGCCTGGTCACGCACGCGGCCTTCGCCCAATAATTCGGCATACATCCGGATGGTGGTGAGCGGAGTTTTCAGCTCATGGGAAACATTGGAAACAAAGCTGGTCTTGCGGGCGGCATCAAAGGCCTCGCGCCGGGCTTCCCGCATGAGGAGCGTGCCACCCAGCAGCACGGAAATGACCAGCACCGTAACCAACACGGTGCCGAGCACCATGAAATGGCTGGAAAATTTTGCCTCGGGATTAAAATAAACTTCCAGACTCCAGCCGGGCATTTCTGCGCCAATCGGAAGTAGATGAATGTAGGGAAAGGCAGGTTTGGCGGAGGGGTCGTCAACCGGATCGTCGCCATGGCCATCCTGCACCAAAGCGCCATTGGCAAAATGGGCGATCACCGCCTTATGCGCGGGATTTTTCAAGATGAAGCCATCGGCGACATCCAGCTTCTCCGGGAAAGCATCGTTCATGGACTTTTCCAGCTTATCCCAACCGAGCAAAATACCACGCACCGGACCGTCTGGCACCGTACGCACCCAGCCCAGCCAGCGTGGATTGCCCCGTCGGTCAACCGGCACCCAATTTTGTTCGGGTTTGGCGGGACTACTTCCCTGGGAAACGGCGAAGGTGCCGTTCGGCATTTGAAAGAAAGTGATTTGGGACACGCCCAAACCATTGGTTGAAAAATTCAAGACGTTGTCCTTGCCCCCATTGAGATTGCCTGGCTCGATGTTCAGATTACCGCCAACGGAATCAGAGGCCGGATAACTGTTATTATCCATCCCGTCAACCGGAGGGATCGGGGTGCTGGTCTGTTGCAGAACGATACTGGTGGTGGAACTATTGCCGGTCGTGATTGAGCGTTGTAAGCTGGCAATCATAACGCTCCGAGGAAACGGGCCTCTGACTTCATCCCAAATCCAGCCATTGCGCATATCGCCGCGGATATGGAGCAGAGGCTCGAGCAAGTCGCGCTCCGGAGTATTGGGAAAGGGTAATTCCAGGCCGATTTTGGAATCGTAGAGAAACAGACTGCGGGCGTAGGGAATCGAGTCCTTCGATAAATCCATCGCATGGGGCCCAGGCGGCAGCTTAATCAAGGCATCCATTGCTGCGAATTTAGCCTGAGCGACCTGGGTACTGAGGTTGGAGGCGATATTCTTGCCCCGCTGGATGGCAGTGTCCTCAGCAATGCTGCGCAGGCGATCGCTCTCGCGCTCAAGGAGATAAAACGTGACCCCACCGATGGACAAGGTGGAGACCAGCAGCAATAACCAGTAAAAGAAAACCAGGTGGCGTTTCACGACAGGAATGGGCTGGAAAGCCCAGTGACAATTGTGCGACATCTGCGCCAAACAGGCAAGACCGCGCCCGCGGGCACTTGTCAAAGAAATGTCAGCATTTTGGGCGGAACAAAATGTTTCAACTTGCGGCGCGGCCAAGTTTCGCTTAGAAAAAACGCGTGGCATCTGTAGACGGTCTACTTGATATTGCCTTAAAAATCCCCGACCTCTGGCAGCAGGAAGCCTTAAGGTCGCTGCAAGCGGGGCGTGACGTGGTAGTCCATGCGCCGACCGGTGCCGGCAAGACGTATATCTTTGAGTTGTTGATGCAAACGAGCGGGCGTAAACGGGCCATTTTTACGGTGCCGACACGGGCGCTGGCCAATGACAAATTATACGAATGGCGCGAGCAGGGCTGGGACGTCGGCATCGCCACCGGCGATGTGACCGATAATCTCGATGCGCCGGTGGTCGTCGCCACCCTGGAAACGCAGAAGGGCCGTTTTTTACGCGGTGAAGGGCCGGAGTTGCTGGTGGTGGATGAATACCAAATGCTCGGCGATCCGGTGCGCGGCGTGAATTACGAGCTCATCCTGGCGCTGGCGGGCAAGAACACGCAATTGCTGCTGCTGAGCGGCAGTGTGGCTAATCCCGAAAAGACCCTGCAGTGGCTGCGCGCCATCGGGCGCGATGCGGTGCTGGTCAGCCACTGGGAACGGCCGGTGCCCCAGGACGAAGTTGAGCTGGAGGCGATTCCCGACCACGTGCCGACCGGCGTGCGGGGTTTCTGGCCGCGGTTGGTGGCGCGGGCTTTGATGGCTGACCTGGGGCCCATTTTAATTTTTGCACCACGTCGGCGGGCCGCTGAAGAATTGGCGAACAAACTGGCATCGGCCCTGCCGCTGGATGATTTTCTCACACTTACGCCCGAGCAAAAAGTGCTGGCGTCGGACCGGCTGGGCAAATTACTGCGGCATCGCATTGCCTTTCACCATAGCGGGCTCAGCTATATGCAGCGGGCGGGGCTGGTAGAGCCCTTGGCCAAAGCGGGCCAATTGCGCGTAGTGGTGGCGACGACGGGTCTGGCTGCGGGGATTAATTTCTCGATGAAATCGGTGCTGGTGACCGACCGCGAATATGTGTCCTCGGCAGGTCCGCGGTTGGTGCGGCCCGATGAACTTTTGCAAATGTTTGGCCGCGCGGGGCGGCGCGGGTTGGACGAAAAAGGCTATGTGCTCGTGGCCCCGGCAAAGCCGCGCCTCGGCGAAGCGCGGGCGCTGCAACTCAAGCGGGCGAATGCGGTCGAATGGCCCAGCTTTCTGGCCTTGATGCATCAGGCGGTTAAAAAAGGCGAATCGCCCGCCCTGGCCGCAGCGGGACTGGCCAAACGCCTGTTCACCGAATATCCCCCGGAATTGGGGTTGGAGAGATTTCTCAATAACACGACGACGGCCTCCCCGGCCCCGCCAATTCCCAAGCCCAATACCAAACTGACGGTGGATGCGCTGCCGACGAACAAAGTCGTCGAGATGCTTAATTCCGCCGGGCAATGGGAACGCCGCCGACCGCCCGTGAAAGTCAAACTGGGCGACGCACTGGCCTACGAAGAAGGCGCGTGGATGCCCGCGTTGAAATTTCCCCAAGCCTTGTCAGGGGTGGAATTGGGCAATTTGTGCAAACTGCGCGGGGAAGAAACCCGTTATGGGCGGCAAGTTGCGCTCGCGGTTTTCCCCAAAGAAGAAGGCAAAGCCAAAATCACCCTCGTGAAATGGATGCACAAGAGCATCTGCCATCACTGGCGGCAAACCCGCCCGAGCGCCCCGCCGCCATCGCGGTACTGGGAACTGGATGCGTTTGAAAAACAATTACTGCCGTTGCTGCCCCACTTCACCAGCGGAGGCCGTCTCGAGGAAATGATTGAAAACAATGGCTTAATCAGCGCACGGCTGGATTATTCGCAGGCCTCGGTGTTTGCGCGCATCGACTCGCTCGGCAAGCCGCTGCTCAATCCGCCCCGACGCGAAATTGAGCCGCCGACCGCGAGCTTTGCCGAAATGGCGGGCATCTCCATCCGACAAAGCGATGCGAGCGTGGCCGAGACCTGGTTTCGCCTCGGACTCATCGACGCCCGGGCGCACCCCACGCGACGCGGGATTATTTTCAGTTTCTTTAATCATGGCGAAGGTCTCGCAGTGGCGGCGGCGCTGGAGGATGCGAACTATCCGCTGGAAGAAGTCGCCCGCGACCTGGCCAATCTGCGCGCAGGGCACCGCTTTGAGTCAATTGTCCACGCGCGGGGCAAACTCGGCAACCTGTGCCGCCTGACGTACCAAGGCATGACGTGTCCGGGCTATCTCGACCGCGGGGTGACGCTGGAATACGGTGAAGGCGCGGCGGAAGTCATCCAACGCGTGCGGGCGAACCCCTCGGCCATGCAGCACTTCATCAATGATACTTTGCGCCCCGGCGACATTGAGCGGGCGTACCTGGAATGGCGCAGCGTGCTGAACCACGTCATCCACGCGCCGGATTACGAATGGGGCCGCTGGCGGGCCTTGCGCGAGGCAGCGGAGAAACAGTTGGAAAAGCTCGGCCCGCCCAGCCGATTGGCGGCCAAACCGCCGCTGGCGCCAGACCAGCGCATGCGGCATAGCTGCCAGTTGAAGTTTTAGGCCCTCCGGAAAGCCTGGTGTATTCGTGCGGTAATGCTTGCCGGGGACATTTTTCCACAATTACGCAAGGTGATTTGGCGGGTAACACCCCATTTCGACTAGAGGAAACTAATGGTATCTTAAGCGGGTAGGAAAATTCTGGTCACAAACAAGGCAGGGTTGATTAGGGCGACGAACACCCTAATCAAGCACTCGCCATTGCTTGCTCGATGAAGTTGAGATCAAACCAGGCAATAAACGTCCATAATCACCATGAAACTTTCCCCAAACCACCTGAAGCGCTACCGGCAAATCGCCGGTTTACTCTGGAAATATGGGCGGGCCGATCTCGTCCAGCATATGGATGTGGAAGAAGGCTTTGATGTGCGCGAGCCGATGCCGACAGCCGAAAAGATTAAGCCCGAGCAACTCGCCGATGATCTCGAGGCCATGGGCCCAACCTACGTAAAATTGGGCCAAGTACTGGCGAGTCGACCCGATTTGTTGCCGGAACCGTATTTAAAGGCACTGGCCCGGCTGCAGGACAAGGTGAAGCCGTTTTCATTTGTCGAAGTTGACGAGACCGTGCATTCGGAATTGGGGGTCAGGATATCCAAGGCATTTTCCCGATTTGACCATGAACCGCTGGCGGCCGCCTCTTTGGGGCAAGTGCATCTCGCGGCCTTGCGCGATGGACGGTTGGTAGTCGTCAAGGTGCAACGGCCTCATATACGCCAGCAAATTGCGGAAGATTTTGAGGTGCTGGCGGAGATTGCCGCGTTTCTGGATGAGCATACCGAAATCGGGCGCCGGACCCGGTTTGCCCGGTTGCTGGAGGAATTTCGGATCACCATCCAACAGGAACTCAACTATGAGCAAGAGGCGCAAAATCTGATCACGGTCGGGAACAATCTGAAGGAATTTGAACTGCTGCAAGTGCCCCAACCCATTCCTGATTACTGCACGCGGTGCGTGCTGACGATGGATTATGTCCGCGGGAAAAAAATAACGTCACTGGGGCCTTTGGACCGCCTAGACATGACCAAGGGCGGACCGCTGGCGGAGGAAATTTTCAAAGCCTATCTGAAACAAATCCTCGTGGACGGGATTTTTCACGCGGATCCGCATCCTGGCAATGTGTTTATCACGGATGGTGGACACGTCGCCCTGCTGGATTTGGGCATGGTCGGACGCATTGGACCGGTGATGCAGGAAAAACTTTTGAAATTGATCATGGCGATCAGTTCGGGCAATGGCGACGATGCGGCCGATATCATCATCCACATGAGCGAAAAGATGGAGGAGTTTGACGCGATCGAATTTCACCGGAAGGTTTCCCAGCAGGTATCGCTACACCAGGATCAGGGGCTGCAACAGCTCAACCTGGGGAAAACGCTGCTGGAAGTCACCGCCGATGCCAGAAACAATGGACTGTTTGTGCCGGCGGAACTGGTGCTGCTGGGAAAGACCCTGCTGCAACTGGATGAAGTTGGCCGGATTTTGGACCCGAAGTTCGACCCCAACGCCTCCATCCGACGCAATATGGATAAGCTGATATCACAGCGGCTGTATAAGGATGCAACGAAGGGAAATATCTTCACGTCGCTGCTGGAAATGAAGGATTTTGTCAGCCATCTCCCGGTCCGACTTAACCGCATCATGGATGTGCTGACGAAGGCCGAGTTCGAAGTAAATGTGAAAGCCGTCGACGCCCCCATGGTAATGGAAGGCATGCAAAAAATCGCCAACCGGATTGCGATCAGCATTGTTTTGGCGGCGTTGATCATGGGAGCCTCGCTGTTGATGCGAATCGAAACGAGTTTTCGCGTGCTGGGCTACCCCGGGCTGGCTTTTCTCCTTTTTGCCAGTGCGGCGGCGGGCGCCATTTGGTTGATCATCACCATCATGATTTACGACCGCCCGAAGCGCAAAAAACACCCACATCTTTAGACGACGCCCCAGGGAAGCTCCTGGCAGACCCAAGTTTTCACCCTACAACAATCGAAGAAATATTTAACACCATTCCACCATGACTGAACACCTTACCTTAATCATGCCCATCGCCGCCATCGGCTATTCGATGATCTATCTCCTATTTGGCGGCAGCTTTGCCGGCGCGGTTGGCGTCTATATTCTGGCAAAACTTCTCGGCAAATAAGTGAAGCGGTCCAGAAACTGCTGACATGAGTACCGGTTGCCAATTGCACCCATTTGGCTTAGAGTGAACACGCCTTTTTGTATTTACACCTTTGCGCTCAAACTAAGCCCTGCCCATGGATTGGACTCCGCTAAATATCACGGTCCGCGTTGGCTGTAATCTTAGTTACGAAACGACGGTGCCGACCCCGGTATTGTTTGTCCTCAAGCCACGGCTGGAAGGCCGGGTGTTTGTGCTCCAGGAAAAACTTTCCTTCGGGATTGTCCAACCCGCATTCGAATTTCAAGACTCTCACGGCAACATCACCTACCGCTCGACGCTGATGCCCGGGCGCAACGAAATCCAGCATGATGCCCTAGTCGCCG
>Ga0206926_1039_pt1 | contig 26089 bp, 16 predicted proteins | sample Alteio_BWOrgHeat_59_FD_152955 | JGI IMG/M metagenome (GOLD analysis project Ga0206926, IMG submission 152955) | Enriched cells from forest soil in Barre Woods Harvard Forest LTER site, Petersham, Massachusetts, United States -... | ecosystem: Environmental > Terrestrial > Soil > Temperate forest >... | reverse complement strand
CCACCAGACCGGCAAGTTCGACTTCGTTTCCACCGGTGGCTACTATCATTCTCTGCCGCTCGATCCGCTGCGCCAGTTCATCGACACTTCGGCCGAAGTGCAGCGCGCCATGGGTTTCCAGAACGAAAAGGACCACCCCGAAGTCGCGCCCGCGCAGTTCGAAATCAATTTCGGCTACAGCGAAGTCGTCGCCGCCGCCGACCAGATTCAGCTGTACAAGCTTCTCTGCCGCCAGATCGCGAACAACATGGGCTTCACCGCCTGCTTCCTGCCCAAGCCCGTGGTGGGCGTGAACGGCAGCGGGATGCATACCAACGTGTCCGTTTCGAAGGGCAAAACCAATCTCTTCTGGGACGAGAACGGCCAGGAACAGCTCTCGAAATTCGGCTGGAACTTCCTCGACCGCATCCTCACCCGCGCGCTCGATCTTTGCCTCATCTTCAACTCCAGTGTGAACGCCTATCGCCGTCTCGACCCGCACTTCGAAGCGCCCAACCAGATTCGCGCTTCGGCGACGGACCGCGGCGCCATGGTCCGGGTTCCGATCGGCAACCACCGCTCCATGCGCACCGAAGTGCGCGCGGTCGCTCCCGATGCCAATCCGTACCTTTCGATGTACTCGATCTTCAGGACCGGCATCGACGGCGAAATCTCCAAGCAGAAAGGCCTGCGCGAAGGCGGCAGTTATCTGCCCGACAATATCTACAAGGCCATCGCCGATTTCCGGAAGTCCGACTGGATCGCCACGATCCTCGGCGACGACGTGAAGGGCCGCTACGCCGATCTGAAAGAAGCCGCCGCCGACCGCTGCCCCAAGGCGCTCGGATCCATTGTCAAAAGCGGTGAAGTGCAGTTCCACCACAGCGTCTACAACCAGTCCCTCTGGAACCTTTTCTAGAAAAGCCAACAAGACCGGCTGCCAGTTGGCCCCGTCCTGGCTCTGCCAGGGCGGGGTCTCGTCTGTCAGGGGGACGGAAACCTCATTGCTCCCTTATGTCTCCCGTGTTACAAGCTAAACAACAGGCTGCAAATTCCAAGAGGAATCCTCTTCTTTCATGAGCGCCGGTCCCTCCGTCGAACTCGAAGCCCTTTTCGGTGACTACCCGCTCGACTCCGCCTTCGACGAGATGCGGGAAGGGAACGGCGATCTGCGCTCCCACTACCGCGCTCTCGCAGAAACCCTCGCCCAGCTTCCTCCCGACGAGATGCAGCGCCGCAAGCAATCGGCCGACCTGTCGTTTCTCACCCAGGGCATCACCTTCACCGTCTACGGCCGCGAGGAAGGCACCGAGCGCATCTTTCCCTACGACCTTCTGCCCCGGCTCATCACCTCGGCCGAGTGGGAAAGGATCGAGCGCGGCCTTACCCAGCGCATCACCGCTCTCAACCTCTTCCTGCGCGACATCTACTCCGACGCGAAAATCCTCGACGAACAGGTCATTCCCCGGGAGCTCGTCTACAGCTGTAAGCAGTACCGCCGCCAGATGCGCGGCCTCCAGGTTCCCCGCAATGTCTACATCGCGGTCATCGGCAGCGACCTGCTGCGCCTGAATAACGGTGAGTTCGTTGTCCTCGAAGACAACCTGCGAGTGCCCTCGGGCGTGAGCTACATGCTCACCAACCGCCGCGTCATGAAGCGCTCCTTCCCCAAGCTTTTCCATAGCTACGGCGTGCGCCCCATCGAGCATTACCCGCAACTGCTGCTGGCCACGCTCCGCTCGCTGGCCCCCGAAGGCCGTCCCGAGCCCAACATCGTGCTGCTAACTCCCGGCGTCTTCAACTCCGCCTATTTCGAGCACACCTACCTCGCCCGCCAGATGGGCATCGACCTGGTCGAAGGCCGGGACCTCGTTACCCACGACAACGTCGTCTACATGCGCACCACCGACGGCCTCAAGCGCGTCGACGTGATCTACCGGCGAGTGGACGACGACTTCAGTGATCCGCTCATCTTCCGCGGCGATTCGGTCCTCGGCTGCGCCGGTTTGTTCAACGCCTATCGCGCCGGCAATGTCACCGTCGCCAACGCCTTCGGCACCGGCCTGGCCGACGACAAAGCGCTCTACGCCTACGTGCCCCGCATCATCCGCTACTACCTCGGCGAAGAGCCCATCCTTCCCAACGTCGAAACTTTCATTCTCACCGAAGAGAAGGAGCGCCGCCACGTCCTGGCCAATCTCGACAAGCTGGTCGTCAAGGCGGTCGGCGAAAGCGGCGGGTACGGCATGCTCATCGGCCCGCACTCCACCGCCCGCCAGCGCGAGCAATTCGCCGCGCTGATCGAGGCCAACCCCCGCAATTACATCGCCCAGCCCACGCTGGATTTTTCCCGAGCGCCCTGCCTGATCGGCAATCGTCTGGAGCCGCGCCACGTCGATCTGCGGCCCTACATCCTATTCGGCGACAAGGTCAACATCGTTCCCGGCGGCCTCACCCGCGTCGCACTTGAAAAAGGCTCGCTGGTCGTCAATTCCTCGCAAGGCGGCGGAAGCAAGGACACATGGGTTCTTCAATGAATCACCAAATGTCGGGTAACCCATTCTCGCCGCGTGGTTGTTTTTGCTCTTGGGGTGGCATGCCTCCCCACCGATGATCCTGTTTTGTTACGGCACGACTTCAGTCGTGCCGTAACAACGCCCCAAAAAATCGCGGACTTTAGCCCTGAGGGAAGCTCTTTCAACCAACGATGAACGCTGCCATCACCAAACCAGGTTCGCGGGAGAATGCCACCATGCTCAGCCGCGTTGCCGACAGCCTCTACTGGATGAGCCGCTACCTCGAGCGCGCCGAGAACACCATGCGCCAGCTCGACGTCACCATGAGTCTGATGCTCGATCCCGGCGGCGCTTCGGCCGAAACGCGCTGGAACCGGCTCCTCTCGTCCCTGGGCGACCCCACGGACCTGGCCTGGACCGGCGACCTCGAGTCCATGGCCCACGCCCTTTTCTTCGACACCCTCAATCCCGCCGCGGTCACGTTCTGCCTCAATGCCGCCCGCGAAAATGCCCGCCAGGTCCGCGAGGAAATTTCCACCGAGCAATGGCAGCGCCTCAACCGCCTTTTCCACCACATCCGCACGCCCCAGGCGGAGGCGCAATTCCGCGCCAACATGAACGACTTCCTCACTTCCATCGTGGACGGCATCCACCTGTTCAAAGGCGTCAGCGATACCACCATGATTCACGGCCAGGGCTGGCAATTCATCCGTCTCGGCCGCTACCTCGAGCGGGCCTACGCCACTGCCACCATGCTCGAGGTCTACCAGCCCGATCTCTTCTGCGCTCCCGAACGCGAGCACTCCGGCTACCAGTACCTCGAGCAAGTCGGCATTCTGCGGTGCTGCACGGCATTCGAAGCCTATTGCCAGGTCTACACCGTCGACATCTCCGCTGACCGCATCCTCGAATTCCTGCTGCTCAACCGCGACTTCCCCCACGCCATTCGCTATGCCGTCGATTGCATCCGCGCCGCCCTCGAAGCCATCCAGCGATCCGGCGCCCGCCGTTCCCCCGAAGAACTGACCGCCGGCATCGGACGACTGCACGCCATGCTCGAATTCACTACGATCGGCGAAATCCTCGCCGATAACCCCGGCGCGTTCCTTCACTCCATTCGCCAGCAGTGCATCCGCATCCACGAACTCGTGTACCGCTATTACGTGCATTACTCGATTCAATCCGCCTTGGCGGTTTGAAAAATGACCACCGACTACTGATCACTGACAATGAACTTCTACTCCATCCGCCACCTCACGCGCTTCCGCTACTCGCACCCCGTCAGCGAGAGCATCATGGAAACGCGCATGCACCCGCGCAACGACTCGACCCAGCACTGCCTCAACTTCACCCTCTCGGTCAGCCCGCGGTGCCGCGTTTTCACCTACCGCGACCACCTCGGCAACAACGTCCAGCACTTCGACATTCCCGGCGAACACGGCCAGTTGGTCATCATCGCCGAGTCCGTCGTCGAGCAGCAGCCCTTTCCCGACGTCCCCGACTTCCTCTCTCCCGACGCCTGGGATGGCCTCGATGAACTGGTGCAGTCAGGCGATTACTGGGAGATGCTTCTGCCCAGCACTTTCGCCGTCGAAACTCCCGCGCTCCTTGACCTCGCCGCGCAACTCGATGTCCGCCGCCGCGACGATCCCCTCATCCTGGTCCGCGAGCTGAACCAGAGCCTGTTCGATTACTTCGAATACGTGCCCCGCCATACACGCGTTGACTCGCCGATCGATGAGGCCATCGTCAGCTGCAAGGGCGTATGCCAGGACTTCGCCCATACCATGATTGCTCTCCTGCGTCACGTCCGCATCCCCGCCCGCTATGTGTCCGGCTATCTCTACCGCAGCCGTGAAGACCACGACCGCTCCACCCCCGACGCCACCCACGCCTGGGTGGAAGTCCTGATGCCGCACCTGGGCTGGGTCGGATTTGACCCCACCAACAACCTCATCGCCCATCACCGTCATATCCGCACCGCGATCGGGCGCGACTACCAGGATGTCCCGCCCACCCATGGCATCTTCCGCGGCAAGAGCGACAGCGATCTGTACGTGGCCGTGCATGTCGAAGCCGGCGATCAGCCCCCGGCCCTCGATCGCCAGCTTCCCATTCCGGAAGACTGGTCGGTCCTGGTGGAACGTGCGCAGCAGCCGCCGGATCGCCCTGTTCAGCTTATCGAATTGCAACAGATGCAGCAGCAACAGTGAGTCTGTGACCCCACCTGTGACGAGTGGGCACAGTTTGTGACCATGCGGCAAACGCGTGTCACAGGCGACGTTGAGGCGCGACCATAAACAGCCAATAATTAAATATCTGGTGACTGATCGGGACAGGACGCACGTTTCCGAATGCAATTGATCGTCACGCGGGTCGGCATTCACCTTAGCGGACACAGCGAAGATCCGTGCAGGATTCCCGTTGCTCCAAATTCATTTCGATGCGCCGGTTTCCTCGGCCAGTCCGCAAGTTCACTCAACTGAAGCGGCGCACTCGAGCCGCCCATCCAAGATTTTCCGGAGGAACAGACGTGAAGCGCTTCCTTTCGGGATGGATGCTGTTCTGCATCCTGTCCACCCCTCTCTCTCTCTTCTCCCAGACGGCAACCACCAGCCTGCGCGGCACCATCAAGGATCCTACGGGAGCCCTCGTTCCGGGAGCGAAAATCACTTTGTCCAACAACGCCAATGGCCAGGTATTCACGGATATCGCCAACGGCGCGGGCCAGTACGTCTTTCCGCAGATTCCTCCGGCCAAATACACCATCAGCGCGACGGCCCAGGGCTTCGGATCTCAGACCAAGGTCGCAGAGCTGCTGGTGAATCAACCCGCCACCGTGGATTTCGCCCTTTCCATCCGCACCGAAACGGTCACTGTCGATGTGTCGGCTACGGCCCAGACGCTCAACACCACCGATGCCACCCTTGGCGATTCTGTTGATAATCAGCAGATCGAGGCCTTGCCGATGGACGGGCGGGATCCCATCTCGTTGCTCAGTCTCCAGCCAGGAGCGCTTTATGTCGGAGAGTCGATCGGCCTGACGGACAAAGTCAATCCGCAGGATCTCGACAGCCGGCAGGGAGCCGTTGCCGGCGCGCGGTCCGACCAGGGAAACGTCACCCTCGACGGCGTAGACGACAACGATCAGGTGAACGGCTACGGCTTCAACGGGGTGTTGCGTTCCACGCTCGACTCTACCGAGGAGTTTCGCGTCACCACCTCCAACGCCAATGCCGATGCGGGTAGATCCTCCGGAGCCCAGGTATCCCTGGTCACAAAGAGCGGCACCAATGTGTTCCACGGTTCGCTTTACGAATATCACCGCCCGTCGAACCTTGTGGCCAACGACTGGTTCATCAAGGAGCAGCAGCTTTCGTCCGATCCACCCCAGGCAAACCGCCCCACCAAGTACATCGTGAACACGTTCGGCGGCAGCGTAGGCGGACCGGTCTTCAAAGACAAGCTGTTCTTCTTCTACAACTATGAAGGCCAGCGCCTGGCGACCGACGAGACCGTATCGGCGACCACGCCATCGTCATCGTTCCTGAAAGGCCAGCTCGGGTATTTCGCGGCGGACGGCTCCACGGTGATGCTGACGCCGGCACAGATCGCGGCCCTGGATGCCTCCTGCACGCAGTGCTCGGCGCCGGGCGTGGATCAGGCAATCTTGAGCTACCTGGGGACCGAACCGGCGGCCACGGTGCTGGCCGGAGGCGACGGGATCAACAATGGCTTCTTCAACTTCAGTTCTCCGGCGCCCAGCCGCCTCAACACCAACATCGGCAAAATCGATTACTCTCCCAACGCGCGCAACCACTTCTTCGTTCGCGGCAACCTCCAAAAGGACGTTTCCTTCGCGGCCGCCAATCTTCCCGGGCAGTCGCCGGCCAGCTCGCTCGAAGACAACACCAAGGGCATCGCCGCCGGCTACACGCTTACGCCCACATCATCCCTCGTGAACGATCTGCGCTATGCCTATATCCGCCAGGGCTACTCCAGTATCGGCATCGGGCAGGGCGACTATGTGGTGATTCGTTTCCTCACCCAGCCCACCGCCCAGGACCGCAGTCTTATCGTCCATGTCCCGGTAAACACCATCACCGATAACCTGAGCTGGACGAGAGGCTCGCATTCCCTGACTGTGGGAGGGAACTGGCGCGGGATTGAAGTCCAGACCAACAGCACCCTCAGCTCGTTCCAGCGCGGTTACACCAATCCTTCCTACCTCAGCGGGCGAGATGCTCCCGATCCAACTACCATCGGCCTGCCGGCAGTCGATCCCGGCTTCGGCACGTCCTTCGATTACGCCTATGCCACCATCATCGGCGACATCGCCGAATGGGATACGGTAGGCAATTACGTCGTGAACAAGGGCGGAGCCACCGGGTCTATTCAGCCTGACGGCGCGTTTATCAACCGCAATTTCAAGTCCAACGAATTTGAGTATTTCCTCCAGGACTCGTGGCGGATTCGCCCCAACCTTACGGTCACCTTCGGGCTTCGCCACTCGATTCTCCAGACTCCGTACGAGACCCACGGCCAGCAGGTAGCGCCGACGGTCGACACCCATCAGTGGTTTTTGAACCGTGGCTTGGCGGCGTCCCAGGGACAAGTGAACCAGCCCGACCTGTACTTTGCGCCCAACGGAAAGGCGAACGGCGGACCGGGATTCTGGGCGAAAGAAAAAGCCAATCTTGCTCCGCGCCTCTCCCTCGTTTACTCGCCCGATACCAAAACATCCGTTCGCACCGGGTTTGGCCTGTATTACGACCACTTCGGCGAAGCCTTGACCAGCCAGTTCAGCAGGCGCGGATCGTTCGGGCTTTCCAGCCAGTTCCAGAGCGCGCCCAACTCGGTCAGCTACGAAACCGCACCCCGGTTCACGGGCTACCGCAATATGCCCACCACGCTTCCGGGGGTCATTTCTCCCCCCACGGAGAAATATCCCTACGCTGTGCCCGATGGAGCCTTCGGGATCAACTGGGGCATCGACAACCACATTCACACGCCCTACGTGGAAGCGTTCAATCTTTCGGTCCAGCGCGAATTGCCGGGCGGCTTCCTGCTCGATACGGCTTATGTCGGGCGCCTCGGACGTCACCTGCTGCAGCAACTCGACCTCGCCGAGCCGACCGACTTCAACGATCCCAAGGGAGCCGGCGACTACTTTGCCGCCGGAGCACAGATGTCGAAGTACAGCGATCAGCTCAACGGATCCTGTCTCTATTGCACCGATGGAAAACTGGAGCACATCCCCACAATCCAATACTTCGAGGATGTCTTCCCGCAGATGCAGGGCCTCGACTTCGCCGGAGAATCGTCCACCGATGCCATCTATAACGACGAATGGGCGCCGCAGCGCTACTCCTACGGCGAAACGGGCGCGCTCTACGACATCGACTTCGGCTGCAACTACGGTCCCCCTTGCGGCAATTTCTGGGATTCGCAATTCTCGTCGTTGATCACCCTGTCCACCATCGGGTCCAGTTATTACAACGCCGGACAAGTCACGCTCCGCCACCCCTCCCGGAACGGGCTGACGTTCGATTTCAGCTACACCTTCTCTCGATCCATCGATATGGGCTCGGACACGGAACGCACCACGACTTCCTACGGAGGAATCCAGAACTCCTGGAATCCTGCCCTCAGCCGCGGCCTCTCCGATTTCGATACCAAGCACCTGATATCGGCCGACTGGTCCTACAACCTGCCCATCGGAAGCGGCAAAATGCTGCTCCCCAACTCGGGCAAGGTTGGCAACGCCATCTGGGGTGGATGGCAGTGGGCCGGACTGTACCGGTGGTCCGGCGGCCTGCCCTTCTCCATCATCGAGCCGGGATGGACAACCAACTGGGAGAACCAGGCCTTTGCCGTGAACACCGCCCCGGTGCCGACCCACAAGCACATCGAGGGCGGCGTGCCGCAGGCCTTCGCCGACGTCAATGCGATCAGCGAGGGCGTCACCAAGGGCTCACCCATGCGCCTTCCGTATCCCGGTGAAGCCGGCATGCGCAACGTCTTCCGCGGCGACGGCGTCTTCGACATCGATTCTTCTGTGAACAAGAGTTGGAACCTGACCGAGCGGGCGCGGCTGAAGTTCGCCTGGGAGGTTTACAACATCACCAACTCCGTCCGTTTCGACGACGGCTCTTACTTCAATAATGGCTTCGGAAATGCTCTTACGTATCCCGGTTTTGGCGTTTATTCGCAGCGCCTTGGCGACAAGACCTTCCGCCGCATGCAGTTCGGAGCCCGCCTGGACTTTTAGGTAGAAATCAAAGCCCCCCGTGCTCCCATCCTCGCGCTTTTTTCTGGCACAGGATGGGAGGCACGCATGCCGGCGTGGACCTGTTTCACCCACGACGTGGAATACTTCGGCTTGAAAAGATAGAAAACCCAGCCAATCCATTCGCCCCGTCCTGGCTCTGCCGGGCGGGGTTTGTTTTTGGCCGTCGAAACAAAGTAGATCCACGACGGCGACCGCTTTTGTCCCCGATGGGTGGGGCCTCGTCCCCTAATTGGCCTAGCATTGCCCCCTGTCGGGCCAGTCTGTCACTAAATGAATGAAAAAATTGATTGAAATCACTGGGTGCTTTCAGACAGAATGTTATTCACACACCACAGGGCTGTCGTCCCTGCCCATCGATGGTTTTTCCGGTCTGATTTCGTTGAAAGCCTAAGCACTTGTCCCGCTCGCAGCTCCGGCTCATCCTGCGAAGCTTGAGGTCATCCGTAATCTGATCGATCTTACGCGGCCGCACCCTCACAGGCTGCGAGATTGAAACCCTTTACACAGGCGGCGCCAAACAAGCCGCGACGCAACAGCATTTTGGAGGAACAGACGTGAAACGATCCCTCATGGGATGGATGCTCCTCTGCATCCTATCCACCGCTGCCCCTACCTTCGCCCAGTTCGCCACTACCTCGCTACGGGGAACCATTAAGGATCCCGCCGGCGCGCTTGTCCCCGGCGCGCGCGTGACCCTGACGGATAATTCGACCGGTCAAACCCTGGCCGCTACAGGCAGCAGCGCCGGCCAGTACATCTTCTCCCAGGTCCCGCCGGCCAAATACACCATCACTGTTTCCGCCACGGGATTCTCCGACCAGAAAAAGGTCGCCGAGTTGCTCGTGAACCAGCCGGCGACCATCGACTTCTTCCTCAGCATCCAGGCAAACACCGTTACGGTGGACGTCTCGGCCGTCGCCCAAACCCTGAACACTTCGGATGCGTCGTTGGGTAACGCCGCCGATAATGCTGAAATCCAGTCCATTCCAAGCGAAACGCGCAACGTCCCCGACCTGCTGTCGCTGCAGCCTGGAGTACTCTACATGGCGCCCCCGGGTTATGGCGCCGGGGACAGCCGCACCGGTGCAGTAAACGGTGCCCGTTCCGACCAGGGCAACGTCACCCTCGACGGCGTCGACGACAATGACCAGATCGGCGGCCTCGCCTTCACGGGCGTTCTCCGCACCACGCAGGACTCCATCGAAGAATTCCGCGTCACCACGGGCGATTCCAACGCCGACTCCGGCCGCTCCTCCGGAGCCCAGGTTTCCATGGTCACCAAGACCGGCACCAATAAGTTCCACGGCGCCGCGTACGAATACAACCGCAATAGTTTTGGAGAGTCCAACAACTGGTTTGTCAAGCAGGCTGAACTGTCGGGCAACCAGAAGAACCTGCCCCCCAAGCTCATTCGAAACATCTACGGCGCCGACCTCGGCGGGCCTATCAAGAGAGACAAGCTTTTCTTTTTCGGTAATTACGAAGCAGAGCGCCACGTCGAAAACCAACAGGTCACCCGGACCTCTCCCACCGCCAGCTATCAGGCGGGCAACCTTACCTATCTCTCCGGCGGTAACCCCGTCACTGTCACAGCGGCCCAGGTTACCGCACTCGACGCCGGTTGCCTCGTCTGTAATAGCTCGGAGTATTCCGGAGGTCCGGGCCCGAACGCCAATACGCTGGCTCTGTTCAATTCCATGCCCGCGGCCAATGGAACCGTCAACGGCGACGGGTACAACGAAGGCTCCTACACCTTCGCCTCGCCGGCTCCCATCCACCTCAACACCAGCATCGTCCGTTTCGATTGGGTGCCCTCCGACAAGCAGCGCATCTTTGTCCGCGGCAACCTCCAGGACGATGCCACGTCCTATCCGGAGCAGTTCCCCGGCCAGCCGGCGGCGTCGGCCCTGATTGATAACAGCAAGGGCCTCACCGGCGGCGAGACCTGGACCATCAGCTCACGCCTCATCAATGACATTCGCTACGGCTACATCCGACAGGGATACAAGAAGAGTGGGCAGGGCAAGGGCGAATACATCGACTTCCGCTTCCTCGACGCCGCCACCGCCGAGACCCGCAACAGCATCACCAGCGTCCCGGTCAACAACCTGGTCGACAACTTGAGCTGGACTAAAGGTAGCCATACCTTCCAGTTCGGAGCCAACTGGCGCCTCGTCCAGCAGAACCACTCCGGCGACGGCAACTCCTACAACAGCGCCACCACCAACCCCTACTGGTTTCATGGCAACGCCCCTGGACAGGGCCAGGTCGATTCCGGTTTTGCCAACTCCTACGAAATCGCTTTCGCCAACCTCGTGGGCGCAATCCCTCAGGTCACCGACAACTTCAACTACAAGCTCACCAGCGCTGCGTCCGGTACGGCTCTCGCCGAGGGCTCTTACCTTCAACGTCATTTCAAGGCCAATGAATTCGAGTACTACATCCAGGACTCATGGCGCGCCCGCCCAAACCTCACCGTCACCTTCGGCATCCGCCACTCTTTGCTCCAGACGCCCTATGAGACTTCCGGCCAGGAAGTGACTCCCACCATCGATACCCACAACTGGTACTTGCGCCGTGAATCGGCGGCACAATCCGGCACCATCTACGAAGAGGACCTCAACTTTTCGCCCGCCGGAAACTACTATGGCAAGCCCGGCTACTGGCCGATGAACAAGCACGACATCGCGCCCCGCCTGGCCGTCGCCTACTCTCCCGACTCGAAGACCTCCCTTCGCGTGGGCGCCGGCATCTACTACGACCACTATGGAGAAGCCCTCGTCAATACCTTCTCCAACGAAGGCTCCTTTGGCATGAGTTCGTCTATCTCCAACCCTGCCGGCGTCTATGGCATCGAGGGCACGGTCCCCTTCTGTGGAACCCCGGGCTGCAACGCCCAGGGCACTTACCCCGCCGCACCGCGATTCAACGCCCGCCAGACCCTGCCGCCCATCTCCCTCGGTACCCTGGCCAACACCATCTCCTTCCCCTACCTCTATCCGCAGGGCAACTTCTCTATCCAGTGGGGCCTCGACAGCAAGATCAAGACTCCCTATTCAGAAACCTTCGACGTCTCGGTGCAACGCGAACTGCCCGGCGGGTTCACCCTGGAAGCGGCATACGTCGGCCGTCTCGGCCGCCACCTCCTCCAGCAACTCGACCTCTCTGAGCCGGTCGACTACGTCGATCCCTCAGGCGGAGGCGACTATTACGCGGCCGGCACGGCCCTTTCCCGCCAGGTTGACCTCAATGGCGGAGATCCCACCAAATGGGCGAATGTCCCCACCATCCAGTACTTCGAAAACGTGTTTCCCTTCATGGCCTCGGTCGGCCCCGGCACCACGGCGACCCAGAATATCTACGCCAACGAATGGGCGCCCTATCGCTCTCAGTTCGGCGCCACCACGTCGCTCTCGGACATCGATTTCTACTGCGCCTACGGATGTCCCGCCGGATGGCAGCCCCACTTCTGGCAGGACCAGTTCTCCTCGCTCTACGCACTGTCGAGCATTGGCATGAGCTACTACGACTCAGGCCAGTTCACCCTTCGCCATCCCGCGAGCCACGGCCTGACGATTGACCTCAGCTACACGTGGTCGCACTCCCTCGACGATGGCTCCGACACCGAGCGCTCGAACGAATTCGGAGGCTTCAGCTCCAACACCGGCGCCTTCTCGGCCATCCTCAATACCTGGAAGCCGCACCTCAACAGAGGTAGCTCCGACTTCGATACCCGCCACCTCATCACCGGAAACTGGGTCTACGAGCTTCCTTTCGGTCGCGGAAAAGCATTGGCCGCCAATTCCAGCAGCGTTCTCAATGCCATCATCGGCGGCTGGCAGTGGTCGGGCGTCAACCGCTGGTCCAGCGGCCTGCCGTGGTCCATCATTGAACCCGGTTGGAGCACCGATTGGCAGATCGAAAGCTACGCGGTGAACACGCAGCCCATCAAAACCAGCAAGCAATACGTCAACGGCAACCCCACGTACCTCCCCAATCCAACCGCCATCAACAATGGCGCCGCCACCGGTTCGCCCATTCGACTGCCCTATCCCGGCGAAGCCGGACAGCGCAATCCCTTCCGCGGTGACGGTTACTTCGAGATCGACTCCGGCGTCTCCAAAAGCTGGAAGATTGCAGAAGTCGGCGCCCTCAAGTTTGCCTGGGAAGACTACAACGTCAGCAACAGCGTGCGCTTCGACCCCGCCTCGATCGGCAGCCAGTTGACGGGCGGCAACCTCGGCGTGGCCAACAGTCTCCTTAACTTCCCCCGGCGCATGCAGTTCAGCCTGCGCTACGATTTCTAAACCAGTCCCAAAAACAAACTGCGCCGGAGAGCCTTCTCTCCGGCGCTTTCTTTATTTCTTCTTGAATGAGATCATCGCCCGGATTCGCGCCATAAGCGTCCGATTGCCGGGCACCGCGGTTTTGATCGTCGCCGCTGCTGCCGGCACAGCCGCAGGCGCATCGGGATTGGCTTTACTCGGGACATTCGCAGCGGGTCGCTTATCCGCCGTGGCCGTGGCCGCCGCCCCCATCAGGCGCGCCAGTTGCGGTGTCGGCGCGGCTTCATTCTTCACCAGGATCGAAATGCGCCGGTTCGACGGATCGTAAGGATTGGATTTCACCCGCAGCATCTGGTCGGCGTATCCGCGTACCTGCGTCACCTGGTCGGCACGCACCCCGTCCTGCTGCAATAACCGCCGCGCCGAGTTCGCCCGGTCCGCCGACAACTCCCAGTTCCCATAGCTGGTATCGCTTGAGTACGGCGCCGCGTCGGTATGACCCTCGATCAGCAACGCGTTGGGCAGAGTCTTCAACTCGCCCGCCAGAAGCGCCAGCAGCTCCTGCCCGCTCCGGCTCAACCGCGCGCTGCCCAGTTCGTAAAACGTCCCGTCCTTGTCTTCCAGCAACTCGATCCGCAGTCCCTCGGTCGTGAGCGTGATCTCGATCTGCTTCGACAACTGCTCCAGGTCCTTCTTCGCCTTGATCTCCTGTTCGATCCGCTCCTTCAACTGTTCCATCGGGGTCGCGGACTGCGCCGCTGTTATCGTCTCTCCGGTTCCGCTCATCGTCGTTCCCATCAGCGTCGACGTCCCCTTGGGATCGTTGAAGTAGCCCGCCACCGCCTTCCTGACCTTCTCGCTCGAATTCATCAGCCACAACACAATGAACAGCGACATCATCGCCGTTACGAAGTCCGCATACGCCACCTTCCACGCGCCGCCATGATGTCCGCCATGGCCGTTCTTTTTCTTGATAACGATGATCGGCTGCGCTTTGACCGCCGCCATGTTCACCCCTTTGCCACAAATCCGGGCGCCTCCGGGCTCGGCGCGTTTTTGTTTTGGCGCCCAACCTGGGAGGCGGCCCTTTTCCCGAAACAATCTTCCGATCGGAAGCTACGCCGCCTTCGCCGTCTCCGCCGCTCCCTGCTTCTTGCAGTGCGTCTCCATCTCATCGAAGCTCGGGCGCACGTGGCCGGGGATCGCCCTTCGACCCATCTCGATCGCAATCATCGGCGGCGATCCCTTCAAAAACGAAAGCAGCAGCACGCGCAGCACGTGCAAAAACTCATTGTGCTCATCGGCCGTCTTGGCCATGTTCGAGCTCAGCGGCCCCGCCACCCCGTAGCACAGCAATACGCCCAGGAACGTTCCCACCAGCGCTGCCGCCACCTTGTGCCCGATCTCCTCCGCAGGCCCGCCCAGCGCGCCCATGGTAATCACCACCCCCAGTACCGCTGCGACGATTCCCAGGCCCGGCAACGCGTCTGCCACGGTGGTCAGCGCCGCCACCGGATCCGTGGCGTCGTGATGCGTCACCTCCATGTCCAGCTCCATCATCTGGTCCATGTCGAAAGGCTCCACACCCCCGGTGATGGCCATGCGCAGCGTGTCGCACACAAACGCGCGCGCATGATGATCATTGACGAACTCCGGATAAGGCTTGAAGAGGGGGCTTTCGGCCGGCTTCTCCACATCGTTCTCCACGCTCAGCAGGCCCTCTTTGCGCACTTTATTCAGGAAGTGGTACATCATCTTGAGCGTATTCAGATAGCGCTCCTTGCCGAATTTCGAACCGCCCACCACTCCCGTCAATCCCGCCACGACGCCCTTGAGGATGTGCAGCGGATTGGCCACCAGCAGGGAACCTGTCGCTGCGCCTCCGATGATCAGCAATTCCGCCGGCTGCAGCAGCACCGCCAGGTGGCCCTTTTCCATCAGGAACCCGCCAATTACGCATGCAAACACGAGAACAATGCCTACGACGGCGAACATGACTGCCTCCGGGGCCCATCGGGGTGATCGACACATCTTGGTCGGCGGGATGGAGCCAGCGTTATGTGATTGCCGCCCGCATGCGCGCTCTCCTCCATCGCTGTGCGCGAGCGCTCAAGCAACTCCGTCAACGTCTCCTCCGCTTCGCCAGCCGCCGCTCCCACGCTCACCGTCAGGGAGATTCGATCGCCCCACCAGCGGAAGTCCGACGTGCGCGCCAGCCCGGCCAGCATCTGCGCATGCGCTGCAAGAGCCTCAGGCGCGTTCTCGTGCGACAGCACCAGGAATTCGTTGTCTCCCCAGCGCCCCACCTCTTCGCCCGGCCGCAGCCCATTGGCCACCGTGCGCTCCACCGTCTCCAGCATCGTCTCGCATGCCCGCTCACCGTGCGTCTTTCTCAGGTCCGCCGCCTGGTCCACCGCAATCCACAAAACCGACAGCGGCACACCCTCGTGGACGAACATCTCAAATTCGTTGGAGACCCGGTCCTCGAGCTCTGCCTGGCTTTCCCGCACCGCTTCCACTTCGCTGGTCTCGCCATGGGGCAGGGCAGTGAACTGCTCGCCGGGATGAAATACCGCCGCGGTGCCGATGCGTCCTCCGAGTCCGTCGCGCAGAACCACCCGCCGCGCGATGACCGGCACATCGCCCCCCAGCTTGTGTAGCGCATGCACCAGCGATCCCCGCCCCGGCTGCGGTCCGTTGCGCGGAACCGGATGCATCTCCCAGTCCCGGCCCAGCGCCAGCACTTCCAATGCGTCCGGCAGATGCCGGCCCACCACCTCCGCGCCCGGGTAGCCGGTCATCAGCTCCGCCGCGCGGTTCCAGAACACCACGCGCTCGTCCGGATCGAGCAGCGCCAGGCCCTCCGGGTATACATCCAGCGCCGCCTCCACCAACTCCCCACGATCCGCCATCGGTCCACCTGTCGGCCTTATCGGCAGAGAACCACGCCAACTTGATTTCAGCCTCCCCGCTCCGCACACCGCAAACCTCTCGTGTCCCATCTTCGCGACTTGCCGGGCTCCACGCACGATTCTTCGTCGCCGGGGTGGTAAGTCGTGAAGGCGGAAAACCACCGGCCCCCGACTGCGAGTGCTCACCCCTCCGCATGTCGGCAACACTCTTGGGAACTACGGAAACCAGAGAGGCTGCCCGATTCTTCCTGTCTGCCGAATTTCCTCGATATCGAATCGAGATTGGCCCCGCCAAATTGACTTGATAGAAGAACCTGTCGGATAATTGCGCGGCTGCGTTCCGCAGAGATTTCACCGGATAATCAACACCTGGTTGGGAGAAGCCATGCCATTGTTATCGGACTGTGATGCCACTTTCCAAAACCCGTTTGGGCAAGCAATTCCGGCTGCTCCGAATATCCTGCTGGCTCCGGCGCTGGCTCCTAATCAAGGTGACCACGTCTTTGGGGATGTGCTCGGCACAATCGAAACCGCTCTGCAGAGAATCTTTGGCGGAGGCCAGGTTTGGCCGACACGGATGGAAAACTACAGTTCCCTCTTGTCCAACGTCTGGACGGGTTTGCAGGCTGTTGATCTCGGTCATGGCGCAGCCGCTCCGTTGGTGACCCGGGCCGGAGCAGCGGAAACCGATCAACATTCGCACATGTTTGGCGGCTACTCCGCAAGGCTTCAATGGGAAATGGCGGAAATTGTTTGCACCGGCTTCGCGCCAAACGGCGGAGGAGAGCGCCGCCGCATCGGCGGTTATAAAAAGTCTTGGAAGAAAGCGGTATTGAAGCGATTTGACGAGCTGATGAACAACCTGGTCGACAGCACCGCCATCGCCTTCTACATCGCGACTCCCAACGCGATTCGTAATTCCAATGCCAACACGGTTCACGCCCCTTGGTCGCTGGCCCATGCCGTTCAGCAGGTGACCCCCATGAATGGACCGGGAAAGGGCACGATCACTCCCGTCCTGGATCGCTATGATTCGCTGCGCAATTCCATCGACGGCCTGCTCGGGCGCTTTGAATTGCCCACCCGCTCTCTCAACGTTAACAACAATACTTGGGCCTGATCTGCGTTCCGCATCATTGGGATATCGGGTTCACCTGTGAAGATGCGGACCGGGAAGTTGGTCTGCGTTTGGACCGGGACGCTTCTTGAAACTGGAACATCGGGCACTGCGACGCCCAACGGCCCTCACGCCTTGCCGTTCTTCTCTCCCGCCGCCTGGGTCTCCGCCGCGCTCTTCCGCGGCAGGCGCACGACGAATCGCGTATCGCCCGGCTTCGACTCGACATCGATCTTGCCGCCGAATTTCTGGGTCACGATGCGATGCACGATCTCCAACCCAAGGCCCGTCCCCGACCCCTGCGGCTTGGTGGTAAAGAACGCGTCGAAAATGCGCGGCAGCGTCTCCGGGGGAATCCCCCCGCCATGATCGCCGATGCACACCACCAGCCAGTCGGGCTCGGTCCACGTGGAGATCTCGATCTGGCCTTTCAGCGGAGAGGCGTCGGCAGCGTTATCGATCAGGTTCGTCCATACCTGGCTCAGCGCCGATCCCCGCGTGACGATGGTCGATGGAGAAGCATTGAACCGCTTCTCCACCGCGATCTCCTTGATGCGCAGCTTGTGTCCCAGGATGGTGAGTGTGCTCTGCAGGCTGTCGTGAACGTCCAGTTCCTTGGGAGAGTCGCCGCCATAGGCGAATTTCTTCACCGCCGAAGCCAGGTCGGAGATGCGCGAGATGCTCTCTTCAATGGCGCACACCTGCGAGACGCTCGAAACCAGCGCCCCCAGCCAGTTCAACGCATCGGAAAAAGACGACGGCTCGAAATACGAACGCGCGCAGTCCAGTTCCTGCTGCTCGAATCCGATCTCCACCAGCGACGGCGCGATCTGGTAAGCGTTTTCCACTCCCGCCTGAATGAGCCATTCCGACAGTGCTTCTTCGGCGTCGGCCTGTTCGATGCTGCTCAGCGCCTTGGCATGGCAGCCGCGCATCGCGTGCTCCAGCAGGCCCCGTATGCAGCCCAGTTGCTCCTCGGTTTTCGGATGGTCGCTGAATCGCAGGCTAAGCTGCTGCAGCCGCATCAGGTTCTCGCGCAGCAGCGACGCCGCGCGCTTGGCCGCGGCTCCCGGATTGTGCAATTCGTGCATCAGGCCCGCCGACAGCGTGCCCAGCGATACCAGCTTCTCGCGATGCAGGGCCTCTACCTGGTAAATCTGCAGCCGCTGCCCCATGTTGGCCAGCACCACTTTGCGGACTGAAGGGCAGCAGGACATCAACGTCCAGAACGCCTCTTCTCCGAAGCGCAACAGCACCGAATCCTCAACCGCGCGCACCCGGAAGACCGCCTTCATCTTGCCTAGCAGCAGCGGGACTTCGCCAAAACCTTCGCCGCGCGCCGCCGTGCCTACCATGGTCACGGAACCATCGGGCTCGGGGCGCTCCGCGTGGATTGTTCCCGAGAGCACCAGCCAGTACGAGAGCTTGTCTTCTCCGGGCTCAACCAGCACCGCCTCTGCCTGGGCGGTCACCCGCTCCACCTGGTCCACCCCGAAAAGTTCCTCCACCGCCGTGTCCGCGAACAACTGCGAGTTGTGCAGGTCGGTCGCGACCTCGCCGAGCGAAATAGACTCCACTCTCACTGAAGGCTTACCCTCTCTTCTCGTTTCGGTATCCGGAGTCATTATTCAGCTCGGGGGCCCTCCGAATTGAACTATATCGAAATCGCAAATCTCTACCTATTGAAATCCCTGTCGCGAACAACCCCAGGTACCCATGCGCCAGGTGCCCCAGGGCTCGCTTCTGAGACCTGGGAATCAGAACCCCGCCAGGTATTGGTGAACAAACTGCACCGCAATCGATCCCTCGCCTACGGCCGAAGCAACGCGTTTTACCGACCCGTGCCGTACATCCCCGGCCACAAACACTCCCGGCACGCTTGACTCCAGGAGATACGGTTCCCGGTTCTCCTTCCACTCGGGTGCGATCTTTCCGTCCACCCGCAGGTCCGGCCCAGCCAGCAGGAACCCCTTGTCGTCCCTCAGAATCCCCACGGGCAACCATTCCGTGCGAGGCGCCGCCCCGATGAACACGAACAGCGACGAAGCCGGCAGCACCGATTCCCCCTCGGGTCCGCTGACCCGGATTTGCTGAAGGTGATCCTCCCCCACCGCCTCCAGGACCTGAGTCCCCGGTTTTACCACTATCTTGGATGTGCGTTCGATCTCATCGATTAAGTATTTCGACATGGTGGCGGTAAGTCCTTTTCCGCGCACCAGCATCGTCACGCTCCTGGCCACCTTGGAGAAGTGGAGCGCCGCCTGCCCGGCCGAATTTGCCCCGCCCACGACGAAGACCTGCTCGTCCGTGCAAGATTCCGCCTCCACAAGCGCCGCTCCGTAATAAATCCCCCTCCCTGTAAGCCGGTCGCCGCCCGGGATCTCCAGCTTGCGATACTGCACTCCCGGAGCCAGCAGAACCACGTGGCTCGAAACCTCGCGGCCATCCGCCAGGCAAAGGAACCGGTATTGTCCGTCTACCCGCAGCCCGGTCGCGCGCTGGGTCACGAATTCGGCGCCAAACCGGGTCGCCTGGATGTGCGCCCGCCGCCCCATGTCCGCTCCCGTAATCCCCGCCGGGAAGCCCAGGTAGTTTTCAATCTTGGAAGTCGTGCCGGCCTGGCCGCCGGGCGCGTCCGGCTCGATCACCAGCGTCTTCAGTCCTTCACTTGCCCCGTACACCGCCGCAGCCAGCCCCGCCGGACCCGCCCCCACAATGACCAGGTCGTAAAAATCCTGCGCCGCCTGAAGCTTGAGTCCAATTTTGGCGGCCAGCACCTCCGGCTCGGGATCGATCAGCACACTTGCGTCGGGAAACAGGACCACCGGTAATTTGTCCGGATCAAGCCCCTTCTCCTCCATCAGCTTCAGAGCTTCCTCGCCGCCGGCGATGTCGAACCAGCGATAGGGAACGTGGTTGGTGGACAGGAAACTGCGCACCGTGTGGTCGCGCAGCGACCAGCGATGCCCGATCACCCGCAGTCCCTCGAATGCCGGGCGGTACCCCGCCTTCCAATCGTCCAGCAGGTCGCTCAGCACCGGATAGAGCTTCTCTTCCGGCGGATCCCACGGCTTGTTCAGGTAATAGTGAATCCGCGCCGAATTGATCGCCTGGATCGCCGCTTCCGTATCCGCGTACGCCGTCAGCAGCACCCGGCGCGCTTCGGGATAATCCCCGCGCGAGCGCTCCAGGAACTCCACCCCGCTCATCCCCGGCATGCGCTGGTCGCTCACCATCAGCGCCACCGGTTCCTCCCGCGCCTTTACCTGCGCCAAGGTGTCCAGCGCCGCCTGCCCGCTGGCCGCGCGCATCACCCGGTATTCGGCTCCGTAATTGCGCCGCAGATCCTGCACCACCGCTTCCAGGACGTTCACGTCGTCATCTACTGCCAATATGATCGGCCTTGCCATAGCCTCCTCAGTCTAGGGCTTTCGCCCGCAGTTCCGCCTGCCCATGCCCGCACCTCGTCCCAAATGAACCGTGATGTGGCTCACAGATGGCCGATTTTTCAGCGTGTACCCCATTAGTTGCAGACAAAACGTTCCTTTTTGTGCACCTTTTTCGTTTCACTCCAGAGCTTTTAAGCTGTAAGCTTCTGGGTAGACATTCCCCATGTTACGGAGGTACGAACTAAACCGTTACCGGAGGAATGTTCAGATATTTTCAGCGTTGCAATTACGATCACGCGCACGGAATTCCCCTCCGCTGCCGATAAAGCCCTTGATTGGGCAGAAAGAATGGCCTGAGGTACGCTCCGAGACTCGCGCCCACCCCACTGTCCGAAGCCTGGCCGGCTCCGGCCGCGAGGTGCGCGAGGCAGGCGAGGCAAGCGATATGAATAAGATAATCCTGGCCGATTCACAAGCGATCTTTCGCGCCGGCACTGCCAAAGTGCTGGCCATGGATGAAGACTTCCGCATCGTTGCCCAATGCGCCGATCTGGAGCGCATGATGCACGCCATCACCACTTTCACCGGGGCTATCGTTGTCTTCGCCTCATCCCTGCGCCCCGACACCGGGCGTTTGCGCATGCTGCTCGAATCCGCCGGCAGCCGCGCTATCGTCATCGCGGAAAATAATGAGAGCGCCAACGCCTACCTCCACCAGGGCTTTCGCGGCGTGGTCTTCCGCAACGTCACCGGTTCCTCGCTGGTGGAATGTGTCCGGCGCGTGGCTGCCGGCGACACCTGGGTTCCACCCCAGCTGCAGGTCGCCGAAGTGGCCGAAGAGGACATGGTCGGCACCCGCGTCCGCGACCGGCTCACGCCCAAGGAAATGCGCATTGTCGCCCTTATCGTCCAGGGATGCAAAAATCGCGAAATCGCTCAGCGCCTGAAGACCACCGAGCAGGTCATCAAGAATTACCTGCGCTCCATCTACGATAAAACCGGCGTCAGCGATCGTCTCGAGCTCGCTCTCTTTACTATTCATCACCGCGTGCTTGCCCAGGCCGCGGCCGAGATGGGCAGCCGCCTTGAAGCCGAAGAGCAGCAGTCCATCCCTGCAGCCGCCATCGTAGCGCAAACCGCTTAGCGTCACCTTCCGAGCCCCCATCCTTGCGGCCAATTCGGCCACAAGGATGGGGGCTTCGTCATTGCGCCGAACGGCGGAGACCTGACCACTGTCTCACGGCACCGTAATCACAACCTTTCCCACCTGCTGGTTCGATTCCAGGTACCGGTACGCCTCCACCGTCTGCGCCATCGGAAACGTCTTCGCAATCTTAGGAACGAACCTTCCGTCCGCCAGCCGATCGAAGATGTAGGCCTTTGCCTTTTCCAGCCGGGCCGGGTCCTGCGTGACCTCAAACAGCACATAGCCGCGCACGCTCAGACCCTTTTTCAGCGCCTCGATCAGCGGGAACGGCGTCGGCTGCCCCGACAGCAACCCATACTCGATCACGATTCCCCCAGCCGCCGCAGCCTCGGCCAGCTTTTCCACTCCCGGTCCGGCCACGGGATCGAATGTCAGCCGCACTCCACGCCCGCTGGTGATTTCCTGGATGCGCGCGACGTAGTCTTCTTCTTCGCTCGCCACCACGTGATGGGCGCCCAGGGCCAGCAGCGCATCCCGCTTTTCCCTCGTGCGGGTCACGGCAATCGCCGTCGCGCCCGCATCGCGCACGATCTGTATCGCCGCCAGTCCCACGCTCGACGATGCCGCTGGGATGGATACAAAATCTCCCGCCCGCAGCGCCCCGATATCGACCAGCGCTCCGTAGGCGGTCAGGTACTGCATCCAGATCGCTGAGGCCTGCGTGGGTGTCAAGTTCGCGGGATACGCACCCAGCGCCGTCGCCGGAATCACCGCCTCCTCCCCCAGCGTGCCGTAGCGGTTCATACTGAACCCGGGAATTGTAGCCACGGGTTTCCCGATCCATGCGGTATCGACGCCCGGGCCGACAGCGTCGACGACACCGGCAGCCTCGTACCCCAGGCGGGCAGGGAACTGCGGCTGTTCCAGGTAATGGCCACGATAAAACATCGATTCGGCGCGGTTGAGCCCGACAGCCTGCACGCGCAGGCGCGCCTCGCCTTTCCCCGGCTGCTGCGAAGCGGTTTCCTCGATTTTCAGGTTTTCCGGCCCACCCAATTGATGGAAACGAACAATGCCAGGCATGCGAAACGTTCCTCCGCTGCGGCGGATGGCCGCCGAGAAGCTCCGGCGCAAAAAACTGCCTCCGGCCTCTATATTTGCTGAGTGCCCCAAGTCTCGTTTTTGAGACCTGGGATCGGATGATACTTTAAATTCCCGTCGGCGCCGGCCTGTCCGTGAGCTTCTCCGCCACACTCTTGGCTTGCGTGAACAGGTACAGGTAATCCGGCCCCGCCCGCCTTCGAGTCTGTCCCGCTCATGTTGAACCCGCCAAACGGATGCGCCCCCACCATCGCCCCGGTGCACTTGCGGTTGAAATAGAGGTTGCCGACATGGAACTCCGTCCGCGCCTGGTTCAGCCTCCCGGGATCGTTGGTATAGAGCGCCCCGGTCAGACCATATTCTGTGTTGTTCGCCACTCTCAGGCCTTCCTCGAAGCTGTTCACCTTGATCACCGCCAGCACCGGCCCGAAAATTTCCTCCTGCGCGATGGTTGCGTCCGGAGCGATATCCGCGAACACGGTCGGCTCCAGGTAGTAGCCGCCCTCCGGCCTGCTGACTGCATGGCCGCCGGCCACCAGGCGTCCTTCCTTTTTGCCGGTTTCGATGAACGCCAGCATCGAATCCAGCGCCGCCCTGTTGATCACCGGCCCCATATAGCTATTTTCGGAAGGATCGCCGACCCTCAACTGCCCAACCCGTTCCCGCAGGCGTTCCACGAAGACGTCGTAGATCGGCGCCTCGATAATCGCCCGCGAGCACGCCGAACACTTCTGCCCGCTGAAACCGAACGCTGACGCCACCACCCCATCCACGGCCGTATCCACATCCACATCCGCACACACCAGGATCGAATCCTTACCCCCCATTTCGAGGATGGTCCGCTTGATCCAGATCTGGCCGGGTTGGGCCTTGGCCGCCCGCTCGTGGATATCGAGTCCCACCGCCTTCGACCCCGTAAAGGCGATGAACCGGGTCTTCGGGTGCTCGACCACCGCGTTGCCGAAAGTCGCTCCCGAACCCGGGCAGAAATTCACCACCCCGCCGGGCATCCCAGCCTCTTCCAGAACTTCAACGAATCTCGCAGCAATTGTCGGTGAGTCGCTGGAGGGCTTGAGGATCACGGTATTGCCGGTCACAATCGAAGCCGCTGTCATTCCGGCCATAATCGCAAACGGGAAGTTCCAAGGCGGAATCACCGCCCCCACCCCCAGCGGAATATAAAGCAACTCATTGTGTTCGCCTTGGTACTGGATTGGTGTTGTTGCACTTGCAAGCCGGATAGCTTCCCGGGCATAGAATTCCAGAAAGTCGATCGTCTCCCCCACATCCGCATCCGCTTCCACCCAGTTTTTGCCCACCTCGTACGTCAGCCAGGCGCAGAATTCGAGCTTCCGCTGCCGGATGATCTCCGCCGCACCCAGCAGCAGCGACACGCGGTCCCCGACGGAAACCCGGCTCCAGGACTCGAACGCGCGAAGCGCGGCCTGCATCGCCTGCCCGGCATGAGCCCCTCCGGCCTTCTGATGCACGCCTACAACCTGCGCCGGATTGGCCGGATTCAGAGACCTGATCTTCTCCGCGGTCCGGAACCGCTCGCCCCCGATCACCAGGTCGTATTCCCGGCCCAGATTTCCCCGAACCGCTTCGAGAGCCACTCGCATCGCCCGGGCGTTCTCGGGGCTCTTGAAATCGGTAAACGGTTCATTCCTGAAGCGGCCCTGCGGAACGCGGGGTTGAATCGAAGTGGGCAAAGTCACGGTAGCCATAACCCCACGATTGTATTCCAGCGAGGAGAACCCGGGGAGCGGCGCTACCCGTGGATTTTGCGTCCACTCCCTGTCTATCCAGGCGTCAACTTTTTCGTCCAACATACGTAAAGCACGTTCTTGGCAAATTTCCCGATATATTTGATTGCATCCGCGAAACTAATCCCAACCCCCAGGGTCAATGCCTCCAACCGTTGATTCTTCCCGTCCGGAACCTTACGCGCGCGGGAAAGGCGGTGTTTGATTGCTGTGGCCGACTCGGACTCAAAGATCCAAGGCTCCATGCCCGATCAGCCGGACTGGAAAAAATGATTTTCCCATTCGCCATCACCGGACCGACTCAGCCAATGCACCTTCGCTTTCCATTCAAGGCGCAGCCGCCTTTTTCGATTCCCAGCAAATTCGCAGTTGCATTGGTTCTTCTCGCCTTGCCGGTGGCAATGGTCAGAGCCCAGCAGCCCGACGTGTGGCCGCAGGACGACGACTCCGGCGCTCAGGCCCAGAACGCCCAGCCCTACCAGAACCCGCAGCCCTATGGGGAGCCCCAGCAGCCATACAACTACCCTCAATATCCGCAGTCGGTTCCGCAACAAGGTAATTACGGGCAGCCATATCAGCAGCCGGGTTACGCGCCCCAGCCCGATTACAACCAGCAGGCGCCTGCCTACATGCCGGCCCAGGCGCTCAATGCCCAACAACTCGAGCAGCTTCTTGCTCCCATCGCGCTTTATCCTGACGCCGTGCTGGCCCAGATCCTGGCTGGCTCCACGTATCCCGCCCAGATCGCCGCCGCCGACCAGTGGCGCCGTTCCATGGGCGCTGCTCCGCCAGACCAGGTCGCCGCCGGGGCCAATGCCCAGGGCGCCTGGGATCCCAGCGTGAAGGCCCTCACCGCCTATCCCCAGGTCCTCGACATGATGAACCAGGACCTGCAGTGGACCACCGCTCTCGGCAACGCCTATTACAACCAGCCCCAGGATGTGATGGAGACCATCCAGGTGTTACGCCAGCGCGCCCAGGCTGCCGGCAATCTGCAGCCAACTCCGCAGGAGCAGGTCACCACCGATCAGGGATACATCTCCTTGGCGCCCACCAATCCCGAGGTCGTCTACGTGCCCACCTATAATCCGTGGGTCGCCTATGGTCAGCCCATCGCGGCCTACCCCGGCTATCAGCCTATCGATACCATCGGGGCGATCGTCGGTGCCGGCGTGCAATTCGGGCTGCAGTTTGCCGTGGGAGCGTTCATGGCGCCCTTCAACTTGTTTGGCTGGGGCCTCGACTGGCTCGGCCACGCCATCCTCTTCGACCATGATGTGTGGTGCTCGCGTAGCGGCAGCGTTCACGACTGGGGCTTCCCCCATGGCGGTCCGCGGGCCTTCCGCGGCGGCGAATGGGCTCGTTACGGCGGCGGCTATGGCCGCGGCGGCAACGGGGCATACGGCCACGGCGGCATGAACGCCTACCGCAACCAGCCCGGCTATGGCGGAGGATATGGTGGAGCCGGACATTACCCCGTCGCCCGCCCCGAGCAGGGAATTCAGAACCGCTACGGCGGTGCCTACAACCGGGGCGCGAATGCGCCGGTTCGTCCCGGCGAGGGTGGCAATGGTTTCGGGCACG